>Ga0099364_10000872_pt1 | contig 51172 bp, 52 predicted proteins | sample TergutTh196P3_FD_73070 | JGI IMG/M metagenome (GOLD analysis project Ga0099364, IMG submission 73070) | Microcerotermes parvus P3 segment gut microbial communities from Pointe-Noire, Republic of the Congo - Th196 P3 | ecosystem: Host-associated > Arthropoda: Insects > Digestive system > Gut ... | reverse complement strand
GCGTTTCGGCGGTGACATAACCTTTATCGGCTTCCCCGCTGAAAGCGGTAACGGCTCATACGGGCGGGCGGACAGCCGATTTGCAATCCTAAAAAACGCAAACGAACCGCAGGGCGCGTGGGAATTTGTGAAGTATCTTTTAACCGATTTTCAAGAAACGGCGGTAACGCCAAAATCGGGGAACTTAATGCCGGGCTTCCCCGTCAGAATATCCACTCTTGAAAGGCTCGCGGATAAAGCTAAGAACGCTCCTGCTTTTGATTTTTCGCTCCCGCTTGAAAACGGCGGGGATTTATCAATTGAAATCGAACCGAATACCGATGCGGACAATCAAAAAGTGTTTGATTTGATTGATTCCATTACGGATTTTACAAGTTTTGACATAACCGTTGCAAGCATTGTTCAAGAAGAAGCCGCGTATTATTTCAGCAATCAAAAATCCGCTGAGGAAGTTTCGGCAATTATACAAAACAGGGTGGGGCTTTATCTTGCGGAGCGGGGGTGAGGGTGGGGGTGTCGCTCTTAAAAAACGCCAATCGCCAATGTCGGTAAAAAACAAAGCATTAAGCGTAAAATGTTTAGGGGGTGGCTCTTGATTCATCCTACTTTTGAAATTTTTTTTTTTCAAAGTAGATGCGTTTGCCGTGAATAATTTACACAAGACTATTGATTTTCCCAATAAAGTATGGTATAATACAATTAACTTCAATCTGAAAGGATGGTTATTATGACAGGCGACCTGCATTGCCATACAAAGCTGTCCGATGGTTCGCTGGGGATTGAGGAAATTGTAATTCAGGCTAAAAAAACAGGGATTGATTGCCTGTCGATTACCGACCATGATACAATGTCTTCAATATCTCGTGCGGCGATTTTGGGGGGACGGCACGGCGTTCACACCCTGCCGGGGGTCGAGCTTTCCGCTTGGGATAAGAAGCGGGGTAAAAAGGCGCATATCCTTTGTTATTCCCCGAAAAAGCCCGACCGTTTAGAGGGGCTGTGCATAAAAGCCTGCGAAATCCGCAAAGCTTGCGCCAAGGAAATGGTAGAAAATGTAATGCAAATCTACCCTATCACTGCGGAAAGCGTGAAAAAGCACGCCACGGGCTCAAAAAGTATATTCAAACAGCATATCATGCACGCGCTTATAGATTACGGCTATGCTTCCGAGTTTTACGGTGCTTTAAATAATGAGCTTTTCAATCTGAAAACGGGTAGCTGTATAGTCGAAGGGGAATATCCCGATGTTAACTTTGTCATCGATTTGGTTCATTCCGCTAAGGGCGTTGCCGTTTTGGCACACCCCGTGTGCTACGATTCGTTTGAGCTTTACGAGGAGCTGGCTGCCAAGGGCAAGCTGGACGGTGTAGAAGCTTACCACCATACCGCAAATGCCGAGCAACAGGAAAAAATAATCGCAATTGCTCAAAACCATAACCTAATCATAACGGGCGGCTCGGATTTTCACGGTCTGTACAACTCCCGCCCCTCCCACATAGGAAGCAAAGTAACAGATAAAAGCAATCTGGAAAAACTACTTAAAGCAATAAGCCGAAAATAATTAATCAAAAACCCTCTCTGCTAATTGTTAAATATTAATTGTTAAAGCGGTGGTAAAATATGTATAAAAGTGAACGAAATTTGTCTATGCTGCTTGATTTTTATGAGCTGACAATGGCTAACGGTTATGCCGAAAACGGCATAGCCGATAAGGTTACTTATTTTGAAATGTTTTTTCGGAGCGTTCCCGATAGGGGCGGCTTTGCTGTTTTGGCGGGGCTTGAACAGGTGATTGATTATCTTAAAAATTTAAGCTATACGCAGGAGGATATAGATTACCTTCGGGGGAAGGGTATATTCGGCGAGCGGTTTTTATCCGCGCTTAAAGGCTTTCGGTTTACCTGCGATGTCTGGGCTGTTCCCGAGGGTACGCCTGTTTTCCCGGGTGAGCCGCTTTTGATTGTCCGCGGTCCGGCATTTCAGGCGCAGATGGTTGAAACGATGATTTTGCTTTGCATCAATCATCAGAGCCTTGTCGCGACTAAGGCGAGCCGGATTGTCCGCGCCGCCCAGGGGCGACCCGTTATGGAATTCGGTTCACGCCGCGCACAAGGCTTTGACGGTGCTGTTTACGGCGCGCGAGCGGCTTATATCGGCGGTTGCTCCGGGACTGCCTGCGCTATATCGGACAGGGATATGAGCGTCCCCGCGATGGGTACTATGGCTCATTCATGGGTTCAAATGTTCGATTCGGAATTGGAAGCGTTCAGGGCTTACGCCAAGTGCTACCCGAACGGGGCGACGCTCCTTGTCGATACATATAATACGCTCAAATCGGGAGTTCCCAACGCCATCACTGTATTTCACGAGCTAAAGCAGATGGGGTATAAAAATTTCGCCGTTAGGATTGACAGCGGCGATATTGCCTACCTGTCCAAAAAAACCCGCGCTCTTTTGGACGATGCGGGCTTGAAAGAAGTAAAAATAATAGCCTCCAATTCGTTGGACGAGCTTTTGATACGCGGCGTACTTTCGCAGGGCGCGCCGATTGACAGCTTCGGCGTTGGGGAAAGGCTGATTGCCTCGGCTTCAAGCCCTGTTTTCGGCGGGGTTTACAAGCTTGTCGCGCTGGAGGAGGGCGGGAAGATTGTGCCCAAGATTAAGCTCTCGGAAAATGTGTCAAAAATAACCAACCCCGGCTTTAAGGAGCTTTGGCGGTTTTATGATAATTTTACAGGTCAATCGCTTGCCGATGTAATGACCTGCTACGGTGAGAAAATCGACCAATCAAAGCCCTATGAAATATTTGACCCCGAATATACCTATAAGCGCAAAACCCTTGAAAATTACACCGCCGTCCGCCTGCTGAAGCCCGTTTTCCGAAACGGCGAATGTGTATACACCTCCCCGCCGCTCACCGAGATACGCGACTACTGCGCCGCCCAGTCGGACACGCTTTGGGAGGAAATCAAACGCTTTGAGAATCCGCATAAATTTTACGTTGACCTGTCGCAGGCACTTTGGGATGAGCGTAATGGTCTGCTGACAGGAATTTCGCAAGCGTCTAACACGGCAAACGCATGAAATAATATTTTATGCGTTTGCCGTGAAATTTCGCAAACATCTAATTGACAAGCTGTTTATAGTATGGTATAATATAGAAAATATTAATATTAAATAGGAGGCTGTACATATTATGAAGCTTGAAAAAATGATTAAAATTGCCGTGCCTGCGCTTGTTTTGATGGTTATAGCGATGTTTGGGTACTTGACAACAACGATTAGACAATCACAGGCGGTCCGGGCGGAAGGCGGGGAGCTTATCGCTCTGGCTAACGAAATTCAGCATAGCAATGACAATCTTGTTAAATATATGCAGCAGTATATCGTAAATCGTGACCCCGCAGTTTTACGTAAATATGAAGCTTTACTTACAGAGCTTGATGCTTTTGTTGACGAGTTTGTAAGGTTGGACATCTCTAACGACGAGCGCGAACATATGGACGAAATATTGGAAAATCTTGACAAGCTGGCACTGATAGAAGACCAAGCGTTAGCGGCTCTTGAGAGCGGTGATTATGACACGGCGGTCGCGTACATACATAGCCCCGAATATGCGAACTTAGATTTTCAAATCGCCGATGAGACAGACCATCTGATAGAAGAAATAACCGACAGAATAGACGATGAAGCGGCGGCTCTTGTAACCAAAGGGATTGTAGGACTTGTTGCTATCGTAATATTCGTGTTATTGTGCATTATTTCGGTAGTTCCTCTTACGGGGTGGATTTTCAAAAAAATACATTGGTATGAAAGTATTTTAGACTGCATACCGTTCCCGATTTCCGTCACCAACATGAGCAGGGAATGGACCTTTATCAACAAGTCGGTTGAGGATTTCTTGGGCAAAAAGCGCGATGAGGTCATCGGCAAGCAATGCAGTAGTTGGGGCGCGGGGATATGTAACACGAATCAATGCGGCGTAAGCCTGCTTGAAAAAGGCATTCGGGTTACAACTTTCAACCAAGCCGGCATGGATTTTAAGGTTGACACAAGCTATCTTACCGACAGCCAAGGAAGAAACACGGGGCATATCGAATTTGTTCAAGATATAACGGACATGCTCAAAAAGCAAAAAGAGGACGAAGCCTTGCTGAAAACAATCAGCGGGGTCAGCGAGACGTTTATCAATGCTTCAAGGAGCATTTCAAGCGGTTCACAGGTCTTGGCGCAGGGCTCTACGGCGCAGGCGGCTACCGTTGAGCAGCTTTCAAGCACGATTCAAGAAATTGAGGATAAAACAAAGGAAAATGCCGATATGGCTGAAAAAGCCTCCTCCCTATCCGTTGATATAAAGAATAAGGCGCAAAAAGGCAATCGGCAGATGGATAATCTTATGGTCTCGGTGAATGAAATCACAAAATCAAGCGGCGAAATCAAGAAGGTTATGAAAGTAATCGATGACATCGCGTTCCAAACCAACATACTCGCTTTGAATGCCGCTGTTGAGGCGGCGCGGGCGGGCGCGGCAGGCAAGGGCTTTGCTGTTGTTGCCGATGAAGTGCGGAATCTTGCTTCTAAGAGCGCGGAGGCGGCGAAAAATACGGCGGGGCTGATTGAGGATTCCATTATTAAAGCCGATGCGGGTTTAAAAACCGCAACCGAAACCGCTTCGTCCCTAAAAGAAATCGTCGAGGGAATCAATCAAAACGCCGAGCTTGTTTTAAACATAGCCCGGTCGTCCGATGAGCAGAAGAGCTCTATATCTTACGTAACCGTCGGCATAGGTCAAGTGGCGGACGTTATCCAGCAAAACAGCGCGACGGCAGAAGAATCCGCCGCCGCTTCGGAAGAGATGACCAAGTCAGCAGGAGTTTTAGAAGAATTGATTGCGAGGTTTCAAAAGGGTTAACCTTAACAATAATAAACCAAATGCGTCCTAACCGCTGAAAGCATTTCGCGGAAGAGCTCGGTTGCGTCTGCAAGGTCACAGGAGGTGAGCGGGTCGTTTAGGAATGCGTTGAAGGCTATGTCCAAATCCCTGTGCAATACCGACCTTACCACCGAGGACTGGTTGATTACGTGGCGGATTGTAAGACCGTACAGCTCATCGGAGAGCTTTCCCGCAGCTACGGGCTTGACCGAATTTTTGCTAATCAGCGCGTTAGTTTCCACTATAGCTCCGGCGGGCAGGTTTTCAACCTGCCCGATATTTTTTGAGCAGACATTTGAAACGATATTCCCCTGCCCCAAAAGTGCTCTGATTTGCAAAGCCAAATCAGAAGAGCCGCCGCCTACGCGCAGAATATCGGCACCGTTCATCAGCGGCTTCACCCTGCTTGCGCGGTCTAATCTGATTTTTTTCATGTAACTTACGGTGGTCTGCGAAAATTTCCATGAGCTTATAATTTTCGGCGATTTAAGATACCATGCAGGGCAAAAATCCGCAACAATCCTGTCGTGCGCGGCGGGTATAAGCCCGTAGCGCAAAAATAAATCAAATTTGATTTTATTCGCCGAGGCAAGAGGCGAAACCCGATATTCATTCGTCCTCAGTTCATAGCCGTTTTCATGGTGCGCTTCGGCGTATTCCTTAAATACGGGCATGAAATCCGCGCCGCCGTATCTGAGCTCGTCAAACCAGCAAAAGCCGCTGATTCCCAAAAGGTTATATTTAAAATCACGCCTGCGGACATTTTCAACCCCGTATTCGGCGGCGGCGATTCCGCTGAACAAATCAAGTGCGGGGAAAAGTTCATTCGTAGAGCCGAAAAGCCTGATTTCGGGGAAAACCTCATACATAAGCTTTAGGCACATTGCCATAGGGTTTGATATATTTATAACCCACGCATTCGGGCATATCGCCTTTATCATATTTACGTATTTTATATAAATCGGCAAGGTTTTCAATGCCTTTATAATACCGCCCGGACCTGTCTGCTCCCCTACGGACTGATATATGCCGTAGCTTTCGGGCAGATTAAGCTCGGCGGTAAGCTCGTCCGTCCCGCCGTGAGAAAACGCGAGTATAACAAAATCGGCGTTTTTGAGAGCCTCCTCGGGGGTATCCGCCGCTAAGTATATAATATCGGCTTTGTTTTCGGGGTTTTCCCGAAGTTTATTGCCGATTACCTCGTTGGTCAGCGAATGTTGCTTGTCAATATCGTAAAGGTTAACGGCGGCGCAGATTTCCTCCGCCGCCAAGTCTGAAAAAAGCTTCCAGCCGAAGCCGATTGAGCCTCCCCCGATATATGCTATATTTGTGCGTTTCCCGCCGCTCATAGTAAAGCCCTCCTGTATTCTGGGTTAACAGTTAACATTTAACGGTTAACAAATCGAAATCGGCATAGTTGTCTTTTAACAGTAAAATTTAATTTCTTTGTTAAAATAATGTTCCCATTTGTTGCATATAAAGTCATGGTTAGCTTGTATTATTTCCAACAGCTCGTTAATATCGTTTTGAGAAATTCTACTCTTATTGTGAGCTATGATACAACCACCACCACGTGTTAACCATATTTTTGTTGCGCCGGCATATGGATTGCCAACGCAAACATGAACGTGAATAGGTTCTTCACCCTCATTCGACCAAAAGAAAATGCTAAATGCACCAAGTTTAAATAATTTTGGCAATATCTGCGCCTCCCAATTCTGCATACTTGAAAAATAGATGAGAATTACTTTTGGCAATATTTTCAAAATTTTTAATCTCAATATCAGAATAGCCGTCTCTCATAACCCATTCATAAGATGGCAGACAACATCTTGCCATATCAAAACCGCCCTCAACAGGACGCTCAAAGTGGACTAAAACAGATTTGCCGTTAACGCTCTCAATTAAGTGGGAATGGGTTATTAAAGTTTCATCTTCAAGCGTTATATATGGGTACATCATATAAAAGCCTCCTTGATTTATAGTTTTTTTGTAATTATCTTACTTTTACATTAAACCCGCCGTCTGTAGAGGCGGGTGACATCATTAGCCGAGTTATAAGCTGTAAAATCGTCATGAGGCTCAACCATAAAACATCCGAAAGTTCCATAATACCGCCCCCCTGTTAAAAGTTTTACCTAATTATATCATATAACTATAGATTTGTCAAGTTTACGTGAATTATTTTCAAAGGACAAACAAGTTCGCCCTTATATATGAGGGGACTTTTAGATGGGAGCAATTGACTTAATTTCCGCCTAATATATATTATTCTATAAAATCTAAAATTTGTCAAGTGTTTTTTGAAAAAAATATTGACAAACCCAAAAATATATGCTATTATAATAAGTGTGCTGTGATTTTCGACCATAACACCGTGCCGGTGTGATGGAATAGGCAGACGTGCCGGACTCAAAATCCGGTGGTAGCGATACCGTGCCGGTTCGACCCCGGCCACCGGCACCAAAAGAGGAATGAGGACTTAGGAATTTAAGTCCTCATTTTTTGTTCATCAATGCCTTTGTGCAAATTGCACAAATCCAATATATATATATATATATATTGTGCATAATGCCAAAATTTTGTAAATATAGGTAAATGGGGTTGAAATCTGAAGAGAAACTTGTTATAATAATGGTATGGTCACTTGAATAACAAATTCAAATGAAATGAGGGAATTGAAATGATGAAGAACATGAAGGTTAAGCAAAAACTAATTGTCGGATTTTGCGTTGCGATTGCTTTCTCAATTTTTCTGACGGGGATTGGCATTTACTCCAGCGCGACCCTGAACCAAAGGTACAATTATTTATTGGACGCACCCATTCACCGCCAAGAGTACGTTATGCACATGGCTAACGATTTTACAATGATGCGGTATCGAATTGCCAACTACTGCATGGAGGTTAGCAACCCCGACATTATAACGGGGACTTTAGTCCCGCAGTTTAACGCCGCGCGGCAATCCTTTTACGATTGGCTCGACCTTTATACCGAAAGCTTTACATACGATGAGCGCGCAAGCAGCGATTCCAAACGGCAATACCGCGAAGCCTCCGACAAGTTGGCGGGGCTTATGAAGGAGTTTGAAGGGGTAGCGGATAACGCCTTGCAAATAGCCCTTACGGGAGACGGAGATGCGGCAACCGATGCGTTCCGTGCAACAATTCCTTTAATGGGTCAAATTAATGAACTTCTTTCCGGCATGGGTGACATCTGCGAAGACGCTATTCACGATACCGCCGATGATATGGACAGCATGATTGTTATCGTAATCGTGTCACAAGCAATCGCGCTGACTGTTTGCGTAATCGTTTCCTTTACCTTGGCTTTTCGTTTAGCCTCTTCTATATCAAGACCGCTGACCGCGCTTTCGCGTTTTCTGCATAAAGCGGGGACAACGGGCGATATAACCGTGACCGCCGAGGAAAATCAAATCTTGGACATTTACGGTCAAAACCGCGATGAAATCGGTGCTATGGTTAAAGACTGCGGGGCGTTTATAGACCATGTGACAGAGGTGGCAAACGAACTGGACGTCATCTCAAACGGGGATTTAAGTATAAAGGTCAATGTGCTTTCGCCATCTGATACTATCGGCATTTCGATGAAAAAGATGGTGGATAATTTAAATCAGATGTTTGAGCAGATTATCCAAGCCTCACAGCAGGTTACAACGGGTGCTTCTCAAATAGCCGATGGCGCGCAGGCACTTGCAAGCGGTGCGACCCAGCAGGCGGCGACCCTTGAAGAAATTTCAGCCTCAATTTCCGATATTTCCGACCGAACGCACGAAAACGCCCAAAGGACAAGCAACGCTTCCAGCCTTGCAGGCACGATAATGCAAAACGCCGAAAAGGGCAGCAATCAAATGTCGCAGATGATAGCGGCGGTTAACGAGATTGACCAAGCGAATTCAAGCATCAGCAAGGTTATCAAGGCAATCGATGACATCGCGTTCCAGACCAATATTCTGGCATTGAACGCCGCCGTAGAAGCGGCAAGAGCCGGAGCGGCGGGCAAGGGCTTTGCGGTCGTTGCCGAAGAGGTTCGCAACCTTGCAGCAAAGAGCGCGGAATCGGCGAAGGATACGGGAAGCTTGATTGCGAACTCTATGGAGAAAGCGAAGCTCGGAACGCGGATTGCGGGCGAAACCGCGGCAAGCTTAAACGAAATCGTAGCGGGAATCAGCGAGAGCACCGGCATTATCGCCCAAATCGCGGAATCCTCCGAGCAACAGACCATGGCTGTAAGCCAAATCAACATCGCCGTAGGAGGCGTCACGCAGGTTGTCGCACAAAACAGCGCGACCGCAGAGGAATCAGCCGCCGCCTCCGAAGAAATGAGCGGGCAGGCGAGTATTCTTGAAAGTTTAATCGCGCAGTTTAAGTTGAAATAATTTTTATAAAAAATCAGCTGCTTTGGGGGCGGCTGATTTTTTTAGCTTTAGAAGCCGTTTTCATAGCCTTAAAATCTCATAAATAAGTTGCAAAAGTATGACAATATCTTCATTTACCCCGCGATTTTTAAATAACCCCTTGACTAATCGCAAAAATAATGCTAAAATAGACATAATATCTTAAAAACTACCCGGAAAAGGGAGTGTTAAAGCTTGATTGAGCTTAGGAATGTTTCCGTAGTGTATCCAAACGGCGCGGAGGCTTTGAAGGATGTAAGCTTGAAAATTAATGACGGTGAGTTTGTTTTTATTGTCGGCGGCTCGGGTGCGGGGAAAAGCACGTTGATTAAGCTGCTCTTGAAGGAAATTTCCCCCAATGAAGGGCTGGTTTTGGTTAACGGCTTTAACTTAAATAACCTAAAGAAAAATAAAGCCCATAAGCTCCGCAGGAAAATCGGCTTCGTTTTTCAGGATTTTAAGCTGATTAACTCTATGACAGCGGAGGAAAATGTCGCGTTTGTCCTTCGGAGCATTGACGCCCCCGTAAAATGGATACGCAACCGCGTGCCTTATGTTTTAAGCCTAGTCGGGCTTAAAGATAAAGTGAAACGCTACCCCGGCGAGCTTTCGGGCGGCGAACAGCAGAGGGTGGCTATGGCGAGGGCTTTGGTTAACGACCCTATGCTGATTATCGCGGACGAGCCTACGGGAAATTTAGACCCCACCACCTCTTGGGAAATCATTGACCTTCTGCAAGAAATAAACCGCTGCGGAACAACTGTTCTGATGGTAACGCACGAGCATGAATTTGTGCGGCATTTCGGCGGACGTACCATAAAAATCAACGAGGGCAGGGTCGTGTTTGACGACTATATTTAAGGTTGGCAGGAAAGGAAGGGTCTTTTAAATGAAACTCGGCAGCGTGGGCTACCTGTTTAAGCAGGGGCTTAGGAATATCTGGGTTAACAGAATCATGTCTTTGGCTTCGTTTTGCATATTAATGGTATCCTTGCTGTTAATAGGCTTTACTGTTCTGTTTATTATTAATATCAATATGTTTATAGGAAGCGTGGAAAACAAAAACGAGGTTATCATTTTTTTAGAGGACGATGTTACCGACACTCAAATCGAACAGATGGGCGTAAAGCTCAAAAATATGCCCAATGTCAGCGAAAGCGTTTTTTATTCTAAGGACGAGGCTTTTGAGGATTTAAAGGCGCAGATGACCGATGCGGAATTTGCCTTTACCTATATTGAGGACAGCCCCCTGCCGGACGCATACCGCATCAAGGTAAGAAATATAGATGACATGGACGGCACTTTAAATGAAATAAACCGCATGGAGGGGATTTTCAGCGTTAAAGCACCAAATGATTTTGTAAATATACTGATAGGGATGAAATCATTTGTCTCCGTATTGTCCGCTATGGTTATGACCGCGCTTGTCGTTGTCTGCCTTGTAATCATATCAAATACTATGAGAGCGAGCGTTGATATGAGAAGGCGCGAGATTTCCATTATGAGGCTTGTCGGCGCAACGGCGGCTTTTATCAAAATTCCTTTTTTAGCCGAAGGTGTCGCTATGGGGGTTCTGGCGGGCGCGGCGGCTATTGTGATTACCGGCGCAGGCTACAGCGAGGTTGCCAAAATGTTTGGGGCGGATATATCCATGTGGTCTCCTATGGGGATAAGCGGGCTTATTCCGCTTAAAGACATTTTTATGCCGATGACGGCGGGCTATATTCTGGCGGGTGCTGCGATAAGTGCCGCCGGAACAGTTATGAGTACGAGCAAATATGTTAAGGTGTAGGATATTTATAAAAAGGATGGTTTCATGAAAAGATTGGGTTTAAAAAGGCTTTTGACCTTTGTTATGGCGGCGGTTTTAATATTCAGCTTTACGAACTCCGTACAGCCGGCTTCCGCAGATACCATGAATAACTTGAAAGCGGAGCAGGAAAGGCTTCGCAGAGAGAAGAGCGCGCTGGAAAAATCCATAAAGGATTCCGAGGGTGCGGTTGAAAAATTGGGGGAATACCTTGATTACTATGACAGGAGAATGAAGGTTCAAGAGAGGGAAATTGAGGTGATTCAGCAACAGATTGAGCTTTTCTCTCAAAATATAGAGGAATTGCAGGAAGCTATCATCATCAGGCAGGGCGAGGTTGACGCGGGAATTGAGCTTTTCCGCCGCCGCCTGCGGGAGCTTTACATATCGGGGAATGACAATCTGGCTTCCGTTTTGGCAGGCTCGGCTGATTTTTACGATATGCTGGTGCGGATGGAGCTTTTTGAGAGGATTTCAAAGCACGATAAAGAGGTTCTTGACCAACTGAATGAAATGATTGAGGGGCTGGAGGCTGACAAAGTCGCTTTAGAGGAAGCATTAACCGCCGAGGAGCAAGCAAGGGCGGAGGCGGAGCGTTCGCTTAGAGAATTGAAAGCAACCTACGATGGTCACGCCGAAACAAAGCGTATGCGCGAAGCAGAGATTGAGGATTACAGAAACCGCGGCGATGAACTTGAAGCCGAGGAAAAAAAGGTCGAGCAGCAAATCCAAGCGGAGATTAAGCGGCAGCAGGAAGAAGCGGAACGCCGCCGTAAGGAAGAAGAGGAACGCCGCCGCAGGGAAGAAGAGGAACGAAAAAAAGCCGCCGAAGCGGCAGGTGAGGAATACGTTGAGCAGGATACGCGGATTTTTGCTTCTTTCAGCGACACGGGCTTTATCTGGCCCGCGCCTACCGTGCGGAACATGTCGGACGGCTACGGCAACCGCTGGATTATTGAGGAAAAGCGGAATCAGTTTCATAAGGGCGTTGATATTACAAAGCCGGGCTGCGGCGGAGAGCCTGTTGTTGCTTCTGCGGGCGGGGAGGTTATTATGGCTGTCACCGGTTGGGGCGGCGGCTATGGTAATCATGTTGTAATCGACCACGGCAACAAGGTTTCAACCCTTTACGGTCATTGCTCCAGTATTACCGTCAAGACGGGCGACATCGTCAAGCAGGGGCAGACAATAGGATATATCGGCAATAGCGGAAATTCTTACGGTAATCACCTGCATTTTGAAGTCAGAGAGAACGGACAGCACGTCAATCCCATGAATTACGTCAACATGAATAACTAATGAACGAATATAAAATAATAACCCATCGCCGCTAATAGCCCGGGCAAGAGGTTCGCCGCCTTTATTTTTGCATTGAGCGACATGTTCAGTCCGATTGCCAGAATCATAACGCCGCCCGCCGCTGAAAGTTGTGTGATTAGCCCGTCTGTAAGCAGGTTTTGCAGATAACCCGCAAAAAGCTCAATCCCGCCTTGATAAATCAGTATAACAACCGCTGAAAATAATACCCCTACCCCCAGTGACGAGGCTAAAACCATCGCACTCACGCAGTCGATTACAGACTTTGTCAAGATAATGCTTTGGTCGTTATTGAGCCCGCTTTCAATAGAGCCTATTACGGACATCGCCCCCACGCAGAATAAAAGCGAAGCTGCCGTGAAGCCCTCGGCAAAGCTTGAAGCCTCATCTCCTCCGCTGATTCTTTTTTGGAGAACTAAAGCCGCCTTATTCAAAGCCCCGTCTATATCCAAAAGCTCGCCTGCCAATGCGCCCAGAGCTAAGGAGACGGTTAAAAGTATAAAATCCCCTTTGAGCCCCCCGGAAATCCCGATTATGCACACGCACAGCCCTATGGCGCGCGTAATGCCCTCCGTGATTTTCTTGGGGCATTTTCCTTTGAAGAGCAGTCCCGCCCCGCCTCCGATAAGCACGGCGGCGGCATTCATCAAAGCTCCCGTAATCATGTTAGTCTCCCTTTCTGAAAACCGCTAAAGCTGTTATATTATCCTTGCCTCCGTTATCGGCGGCTTTTTGGGCAAGCTTGACTACGCGCTTTAACAGCGGATGGGGGAAAGCTAAGGCTTCCTCCAGCTCCCCGATTGTGAGAAAGTCGGACAGACCATCGGTGCAGAGCAGTAATATGTCGCCTGCCCTAAAGCCGCCCTCTATTTTTTTTACCTCAATATTCGGTTCCCCTTCCAGACTGCCTATTACGGGGAATATAATGTTTTTATGAGCGTGGTTAAATTTTTGCTCGTGGGCAATCGTCCCCTGCTCGTATAATGCTTGTACAAAGGATTGGTCTGTGGTAAGCTGTTTGATTACGCCGTTCCTGTAGCGGTAAAGGCGGGAATCCCCTGCGTTTATAACGTGCGCGTTATTTCCCGCGTCAACGGCTAGGGCGCAAAGGGTAGTCTGCATATTGGGGCATCTTCTTGCAACGCCGCGCTTTTTGAGAAGCTCGTGTATATCGCCGACCTCTGTAGCATAATCAATGCCCTCGGATATTTTAACCTTAGACAGACGCTTCAGCGCGTAATACGAAGCCTTTTCGCCCGCCGCTTCGCCTGCTACCCCGTCTGCGGCGGCAACAATAAAGGGAGCTTTAAGCTCAACCTCATATACGCCGTTCTTTACGATTTTTTTGCCCGCCAAAAAGACATCTTCATTATTAGACCGAACCCTGCCCTTGTCGGTGATTCCGCAACAGTAATACATCTAGCAATCCCCCCTCGAAAAGCATATCTATAAATCTATTATAACACATAATTCGGCGTTTGGAAATAGCGAAATTTTAAAATGTTGAAATTCCCCGACTCAGGGCTTTAAAAAAACATTGACAAAGCTTGAAAAATATTGTATAATATTTCAAGACAATGAAAATCAAGCCGTTAAGGAGCAGGTTGTTTATGAAGTGCGGTGAAGCAAGAGGATTTTTAAGCGGGTGCAAGAGGATTGTGGTTAAGGTCGGTACCAGTAGCTTGACACATGAAGCGGGAAAGCTTAATTATCAATTTATAGATAGGTTCGCCCGCGATATTGCCGACGCACTGAACGCCGACAGCGAGAGGCGGCTCGTTTTCGTCACCTCAGGCGCGGTCGCCGCGGGGATGGCTGCCGTTAACATAACGGAAAAGCCCGGGAACATCAACACGCTGCAGGCGTTATCATCACTGGGGCAAAATTCGCTTATGCAGAATTATTCCCGCGCTTTCGGGGAATACCAATATATGGTATCCCAACTGCTTTTAACGAAAGAGGTTATGTATAATAAGGCGGCTTTCGTAAACGCACGGAGAACGCTTAATGAGCTGTTCAGCTCTTACGGCAACGTAATCCCCATAGTGAATGAAAACGATGCCATTTCAATAGACGGAATCAAATTCGGGGATAACGATACCTTAGCGGCACACACAGCCGCCCTTATAGAAGCCGATTTGCTGATTATAATATCGGATGTAGACGGGATATATACCGCAGACCCTCACCTAAACCCGGGCGTTTCAAAGCTTGACATCATTGAGGAGGTCGGGATTGATACGCTTAAATTTGTAAGCCCCTCAAAGAGCAAACTTGGGACAGGCGGCATGACGACAAAGCTCAAAGCCGCGCAGATTGCCAATAAAGCCGCAATTCCTATGGTGTTGGCTTCTTATAAAAGCATTGACGGCGAATATGCTAAAGCATATCTTATAAACGAAATACTAAGCGGCGCAAATATCGGAACGCTGTTCACCCCCGCGCGCGAAGCCTTTAATCAAAGGAAGCACTGGCTTGCGTTCGGCGGAAAGGATTCCGGCTCAATTAAAATAAACAGCGGTGCTGAAAACGCCGTAATCCATAATAAAACCAGCCTTCTCCCCTCCGGCATAACAGATGTTGAGGGCGAATTTGAAAAGGACGATATTGTTTTCATCTTAAATGAGGAGGGCGAAAAAATCGCCAAGGGTATCTCCGAATATTCAGCTGCCGATATTATGAAAATCAAAGGCAGGCAAAGCGGAGAAATAGCCGCAATCCTAAATATTGATATTTATTCGGACGAGGTCGTCAACAGGACGAATATGGTTACTATGAATTATTTGTAAGGGAGGGGTAGGTATGGCTTATGAAACAAAAGTTTTGATGATGGCAATCGGGGATATAATAAGCTCTTCAAAAACTACCGAGGAAGCATACAAGCGCGTTGCAAAAATTGCGAACGCCGAAGGCGTTATACTAGAGCCTTTTAAGATAAAGGAAAAGAAAAAAACCGAAAAGGAGGGATAGTCGGTGCAACTTCAAGAGTCAATAGCGAAGCTGGCTATTGACATGAAAAGGTTTGACTTTGACGTAAGGCTTCAGACAACGATGACGCGCAAAGCAATGGACATAACGAAAACACTGTCCCAAGGCGTTATAAGCATGATGTCCGAAACGCCTATGTATCCCGGCTCTTTAGGGGGCGCGCTTGATGTAAAGGGATAATTGGGCATTCAAGCATGAAGGAGGAATGATTATGGGTGGTATTCAAGCTTCAAAAGGAATGAGCCCTGCTGAGATGTCGGTCAACTTTCAGATGGGTCTTATGAACAAAATTAAGGATAGCTCTAAGGAGCAAGCAAGCTCAATACTTAATATGGCAAATAATGTCCCTAAATTCGCAGGGGATATAGGAAGCATATTTGACCGCAGAGCTTAGGGCAGTGAACAGGTAACAGGTAACAGTGAACTTGTCATGACGACTGATAAGTGCGGGCAGTATCTTGCCGATGCTGCCCCTTACTTTTGATTTATTCGCGCCCATAGGGTGTCCTTACGCTTGTCAGCCCTAATAAATAATCAACGCTCGTTCCGTAAAAGCTTGCAAGGTAGACAAAGGTTGCTATGGGCGGTTCTGCGCTTCCCTGCTCATATCGGGCATAGGTTTGCTGCGCTACCTTTAAGATTTCGGCAAGCTCCCTTTGAAGAAGCTTGTTTTCTTTTCTTAAATCCAGTAGCCTTAATTTTAACTGCATGGCTTTTTGACTCCTTTGTATCACAATAATATCACTATTATACTATATAAATAATTATAAATCAAGTGTATAATTATATTAGGTGGTGATATAATGAGTGATAATTTTATGATTTCAGACAATAACTTTATTGTAACTCCTCGTGACGGGGAATCAGTTCAATTGTCAATCAGAATACAAAAAAGAATAAGGGACGGCTTTGACGACCTGGCAAGAAAAACGGGAAGAACCCGCAATGAGCTTATACATATGGCTTTGGATTATTCTTTAAAAAATGTTAAACTGATTGACTGATTATTACTATGATAACATAAAGATGTGAATATAAAATAAAAATTGTTATAATCATAATTTAACATTTTTGTTTTTGCTTGGCGGTTTCTAAGCTCCTGTTTGCAGAGATTACGGCTAGCGAATCGCCCAACTGCATAAAAACAGAGGATATAAGGTTAATCTCCTCATTTGACAAATCTTTAGCGATAGCGCAAGCAACAGCGGATACTGCGGTGACAAGTTCGCATGAATTCATTTGAAACAACCTCTTTCTCAATTAACAATTAACAGTTAACAATTAACAATTGAGGTGTTACGCCCTTGGCGTAACATGATAATAGTTTATTTTAACTATATAAACTACATGCCTAGCTAAACCATTTTAAATCCGTCGGCGATAGCCGATACAATAATTGTTAACTGTTAATTGTTAATTGTTAATTATATTATAGTATACTTTTAAGGGCAATCGGGTTCATGTTAATAAGGGAGAATAAAATATGTTTAACCACATATATGATTATTATAAATCTGTTTGCGAGGCTTATAACCTCGGAAATGTTGAATCTTCGTACACTACCGCTATAATGTTGTTGCTTGAACAATTTGGTTGCAAAGCGCGGGACTGTTCAGGTGAGCGCGGGGGTTCGGCGGGTGAAAATATTGATATAAAGCTTTGGCGCGAAGATGAAATTGCTTCTGAGACAGAGCCTTTTGCCGCTGTCGAAGTCAAAAAAATCGGCGGTATTGACGCTAGGGCAAAAGAGCAAATCATAATTGAAGCAAAGCGTTACGGTAACGTCATTTTAACTGACAATCTCAGTTGGCGGTTTTGGAATTCCGGCGAAGAAAAAATGTATGCCGGATTAACGCTTATCGAAAATAAAGACGGCATTTTAATTTTAAAAGAAAACAACATTGAGCTGTTTATCAGCCTTGTTCAAGACTTTATGCTCAAAGACCCCTCGCAAATCCGTTCATCGGATAAGCTGGCGGAATATATGGCGATTCATGCAAAGACAATCCGCAGTGTTGTGACGGGGATTCTCAAAGATGATGGTTTAGGTCAGCCGCTTGTAAGCGAAGAACAAAAACGTCTGCCGATGTTTACGGAATTATTCGGGCTGTATTCTAAAATTAAAGAAGAGCTGCGCCCTAATTTAACCTCTTCCGATTTTGCGGATATATATGCCCAGACAATCGTTTACGGGCTGTTCATTGCGAAACATAATAACACAGCCGCAAATGGCTTTGACAGGTATACCGCTGTTAAATACCTGCAAAACGAATCAATTCTTCTTAATAGGTTTTTCCAACATATTACCGGAACAGGCGGCAGGCATCCTACTCTTGAAAGTGTAATCGAAAAGCTCTGCCGGCTATATAAAATTTGCGACATATCAAGCTTACTCGACAGCGATGAGAGCCGCGACACGATTGTGCATTTTTACGAAGACTTTTTGACTTACTATGACCCTGAGCTGAGAAAAGAGTTGGGCGTTTTCTACACGCCGATTCAAGCTGTCCGCTATTTAGTCACTATGGTAGATAAGTTGCTTGTTGAAGAGTTTGGTATTTCGGGCGGGTTATCAAACAATGAACGTATGCAATATGTTGTCCCGTGTAAACCGTACACAAAGAAAAAAGGCGGCAGGGAGTATACTGAAAAAGAAATAACCATCCCCCGCGTTGCCATACTTGACCCTGCTTGCGGCACAGGGACATTTCACGCTGAAATAATAAAATATATAAAAAGCAAATACTTCTCAGCCGGCAGAGAGGCTTTTTATAAAGATTACATTCAGAGCGAAAACGGCTTGCTGTCCCGCATAATCGGCTTTGAAATTATGATGACAAGCTATGTTGTCGCACACCTGAAAATCCGCCGCGCTGTCAAAGAAACTCTTGGAGCCGCACCCGAAGTGCAGCTGCCGACAAAAGTATATTTAACTAACACTCTTGCACCTTCAAATACAGAGTTAGAGCAGAACAACCAGATAACTTTTTTTGATTTTTCAGCCGCAATGAGCGATGAAGCCTACCAAGCAGATACATGGAAAACGAGAAGACCGATTAAAGTCATCATCGGCAACCCGCCGTATTTCTCTAAGTCTAAAAACTTTTTTGACATATCTGCCTATAAAACAGAAACGGATGGCATAACAGAATTCAAAGAACGGAAGCATTGGCTAAATGATGATTACGTCCAGTTTTTTCGGTTTGCACAAGAAATCATAGAGAGAGACGGCGAAGGTGTCTTAGCATATGTGTCGAATAACGGATTTTTAGACAACCCAACTTTCAGAGGCATGAGAGCAAGCTTGTTGCGTTCGTTTGACAGAATTTACATTGTCAATCTACACGGAAACGCAAGAAAAAGAGAAGCAACCCCCGATGGCGGCAAAGATGAAAACATATTTGACATCATGCAAGGCGTTTCATTGTTTATAGGAATTAAAACGACTAATTGCCAAGAGTGGGCTAAGGTCTATTACGCTGATTTATGGGGAACGCGTGAGCAAAAATTCAACTGTCTTGATAAGGTTTCTTTTGATTACAGCGAATTAAGCCTTGACAAAAGAATGGCATATTTTATTCCTTTTGGAGATACCTCTCAAAAAACATATTGCGATGGCGTAAGTGTCGCCGAGCTTTTTCCTGTAAATGTAACAGGTATTGTTTCGGGGAATGATGAAGCTTCAATTGCTCCAACTCGTGATATATTGAACTACCGTATGGAAATCGTAAAAAATGCAATTGGTGAAAAGCCGATTGTTGAGCTATGGGGCAGATTCGGAAGAGGACAGTCAGCGGAAAAAATAAAGACAGATGTAATTATGTCGGATGGGGTCGTTGCGCCGATTGCATATCGCCCCTTTGATAACAGGTGGACATATTACTCCGGCAATTCTTGCGGTTGGATTTTTTGGCCACGAGAAAAGAAGACGATGGGGCATCTTTTACAAAAGCCGACAACGCCGATTGGGCAAAACATAGGCTTGGTTTTCCCGAAAGGAACTAATAGGGATTGGGATGGTGCTTTTGTTTCAAATACAATCTTAGATGCACATTGCATTGATTATCCCGGTCGGAGCATTGCATATATTGCTCCGCTATATACCTATAGCGAACTCGGCGATGAGTGGAGTGCAAATTTTAACTATGAAGCCTTAGAGCGGTTAACGGAAAACATGAGCTTCAAACCTACCCCCATTGAAATTTTTGATTATATCTACGGTGTTCTCTATGACCCTGCTTACCGTGAGCGGTTTGATGAGTTTCTTAAACGCGATTACCCGCGTGTGCCTATAATCAACGCGCCGAAAAATGATGAGAGCGGATTCTATGTCAGCGAAGAAAGATTTCGGGAATATGTCAAGGCGGGTGAACATCTGCGTAAGCTTCACCTTATGCAAATCAAGACCCCTGCAACCCTTACAATTGAGCCGAATAACTCCGACAACCTGCTCATAGACAAAATCAGTTATAAAGGCGGCGTGCTGAATATTAACAAAAACAAGCAGATTAGCGGAATTCTCGAAGACGTATGGGCGTATCGAATCGGCGGGTATCAAGTGCTTGACAAGTGGTTTAAGTCACATAAAGGTGAAACGCTTACTCTCGAACGGTTCGAGCATATTTGTAATGTTGTTGGATTGTTAGGCGAAACGATTAGGATTCAAGAGCGGTTGAGGAGGGTTAATACATGAGCATCTTTGACATTTTTGAGCGTTTGAATAAAGAAAAAGAACAAAGCCGCGGAAGCTTTGAATTTATAATTGCAGGGCTGGGCAACCCGGGGGCAAAATATGAAAACACCCGCCATAATGCAGGCTTTGCGGTTTTGGACGCTATAGCTCAAAAGTATAACGCCGATATGAAAAAGCTCAAATTCAAAGCGCAGATGGGCGATGCCGTGATTTTCGGGAAACGCTGTATTTTACTAAAGCCTGTAACTTACATGAATAACAGCGGGGAATCAATTGAAGCGGCTATGAGCTATTATAAAATCCCCGTAGAAAAAGTGATTGTCTGCTATGACGATATAACCTTAGAGCCGCCGGACATACGCATACGCCGCAAAGGTTCAGACGGTGGACATAACGGCATAAAATCAATACTAACTCATACCGATGAGGGTGAATTTCCGCGCATAAAAATCGGTATAGGGAAAAAGCCGCATAAGGATTACCTGCTGTCAGATTGGGTATTATCAAAATTCAGCGAAAAAGAAAAGCCGCTTATCAAAGAAGCGGCTGTCAAGGCGGTAGAAGCCGCCGAATTAATCGTGCAGGGGAAAATTGAGGAGGCTATGGGGAGGTTTAATAACAATTAACAATGAACAATTAACAATGAACAATTAACAATGAACAATTGACAATGAACAATTAAAAATTAACAATGATTTTATAATTATAATAAAAATACAGGAGAGTGAAAAACATGCCTATTTTACAAGACGGTGTGTATTGTTAATAAAAAGTTTACAAAATAACTTATTGACAAGGCTGTCTTTATATTGTATGATTGTATTAATACAATATACTTGTATAACTAATAAAGAAAGCAGGAGAAAAAAGTATGCCTATTTTACAGGTTAGTAATCTGACTAAAACTTACGGCAAGGGCGACACTGCTGTTGCGGCTTTGGCTGGGGTTAGCTTTGAGGTTGATAAGGGCGAGTTTGTTGCGATTGTCGGGGCTTCGGGGTCGGGCAAATCAACTCTTATGCACATAATCGGGGGCGTTGATACGCCGACTTCCGGGAGCGTTTCAATCAACGGCAATGATATTTGCAAGCTGAACGAGAGCGAGTCGGCGATTTTCCGCCGCCAAAATATCGGCATAATCTATCAATTTTATAATCTGATTCCTACATTGACAGCCGAGGAGAATGTCATGTTACCCCGACTTTTGGATAACCGCAAGCCCGATAATGATAAACTGAACGCAATACTTAAAACAATCGGCTTGACCGAACGAAAAAATCACCTGCCGAGCGAACTATCGGGCGGACAGCAACAACGAGTTTCAATCGGCAGAGCATTAATCAACGACCCTGCGTTAATACTGGCGGACGAGCCGACAGGCAACCTCGACAGCAAGACAAGCAAAGAGATCATAGAACTGCTGAAACTCTCGAACAAGCAATACGAACAAACCCTAATCATAATAACCCATGATGAGAAAATTGCGGCGCAAGCCGACAGGGTAATTACGATTGAAGACGGGCGGATTATCAGGGACACAAAAGGCGAGGAGGCGGGGCAATGAAACTGACAGCAAAGCTGGCTCACAGCCAACTCAAAACCAACCGCTCCCGCTCGATATGGACATTAATCGGAATCATATTTGCAACCGCTATGATTACCGCCGTCTACAGCTTCGCCGCTACAGGAATGGCAACTATTTTTGAACTGACGGGGACGGATATTCGCCACAGGCAGGAATATAAATATACGATGATTGCAATGGGTGCGGTTTTGAGTATTATCGTTATTTCAGCCGCCGTAATTGTTATTTCAAATGCCTTTAGGGTGAGTGCGGGCGAGAGGGCAGGGCAATTCGGGATACTTAAAAGCACAGGGGCGACAAAGCGGCAGATTGCCGAAACGGTTATCTTCGAGGGGCTGTTTTTGTCGGCAGTCGGCATACCTGCGGGGGTTATTTTGGGGCTTCTTGTTGAACTTGCGGGCGTTAAAATATCCGATTATTTTTTGCGGGATATTAATAAAATTGCAAGTTATCAGTTAGGTTTCGATTTTGTCATTTCATGGCAAGCGATTGCTCTTTCCATAGCGGTCTCATTTGTGACGGTGTTTTTATCCGCTTGGTTTCCTGCGAGGAAAGCGGCTAAAGTGCCCGCAATTGATGCCATTCGAGGAGCGGGCGATGTCAAAATCAAAGCAAAAAAATTCCGTACCAATCCGCTTATTCAAAAAATATTCGGCTTTGAGGGAACTCTTGCGGCTAAATCCTTGAAGCGGAGCCGGCGGAATTTTCGGGCGACAGTCGCTTCCCTATCCGTCAGCATTATTCTTTTTATGGCGGCAAATACTATCGGCGTTTTCGGGGAAGCTGCAACTCATCTTGTATATCAAGATGTTGATGCAAATGTTTCCGTTTATATTGATGCCAATACTTTTCACGCTTTTTCGGAAGATGATGAAAATGTAGCTGAAATTACGTTTTCATCAATCGACTACCAAACTGCCGAAGAAATCACAGCGGTTCTTCGGCAAAACCCCGATACTACAGGCGTTTTCACCGTTGGTTCGGTTCGGGGATATAATAACAGTATTTCTACAAGGACAATTTTAGACCACGCTTTTCTGACCGCTAAAATGCGGGAAGCCTTTTTCTATGATTACAGCGAAGAACAAGGCGGCTATGATTTGGGCGTTCATTTAATTACGGTTGACAAGGAAAATTATGAGCGGCTTTGTGCCGTTGCGGGCGTTCCCGTAGGCTCAAATATTCTCGTAAACTACATAAGACAGAGGACTGAAAGCAAAAGAGAAGAATTTCAGCCCCTTGTGTTCGGCGGTCAAACCATTGAGTTAATGGGCGAAATAAGCTCCACGGAACTGACTTTACATGGGGAATTACAGGCGGGAGACATACCTAAGGAGATTATGCTTACCCTTCATGCACCCGTAAATATCATTATCCCGGAATCGGAATATGCCCAATATATTTTTTATGTGAAAACGGACAACATAAGCGGCTTTATGGATTTTTACACATATGATTATTTTTACGATACCTTTATGATTGACAGAGCTTTCTCTGTTAGCGTAATTAACATGGAACAAGAAATGGCGGCAATGCGCGGCATAAGCGGGCTTATCATGACATTTATCTACGGCTTTGTCGGTATGCTTACCCTAATCGGCTTAACCAACGTAATCAGCACAATATCCGCCAATGTCCGCATAAGGGAGAAAGAGTTTGCCGTTTTAAAGAGTGTCGGCATGACCCGAAAAGGTCTTAACCGTATGCTCGGGCTTGAAAGCATTTTCTGTTCGCTGAAGTCGCTTATAATAGGCTTACCGCTCGGCATTTTAGCATCATACGGAATTTGGCGTTCAATTACAATTTCATTCGGCTTAATGTACAGCTTCCCCCTGCTCGCAATCACGCAATGTATTATAGCTGTTACTGCTATCACTTGGGTTGCGATGAGGTTTTCGGTTTCAAGGCTTAGGGGGAAAAGTATCGTTGGGGCGATTCGGGGTTAGTTAACATTTAACAGTGAACAGTTAACAATTATTTTTAACTGTTCACTGTAGGCACGGTATATGTGTAAACTAATCTGCCTTTCGGAATCGGAATTTCTTCGCCTTCTTCAATGGCGCACTCAATCCATTCGCGGATAATCTGCTCTGTATTTTCTGTTACTTCTTTTAGCGATTTGCCGTCTGACATACAGCCCGGAAGCTCCGGGACTTCGGAAATATAGCAGTTATCCTCGATGCTCCACCATATTATTATTTCATACTTCGGAATTTCAATCATTTTCTCCGCCTCCAAGATTATATTTTTGTATAACAGAACGTATTTGTCTGACTTGATAAGCTTTTGCCGATTTGCCGTTAGGCTGAATATTAATTCTTTCGCTTAAACCTTGTTTTTTATAAATAAAATGGTCTCCCTTAATCCTCTCGTTAAATCCAAGCTGCGTTAACAGTATACGCAAATCGACAAACTTTATGTTATTATCTTGATTTGCTGATAAAACAGCTTGAAAAATTTTATCATTCATTTGTTAACACCGTCCTTAGTATTAATTATATCATAAAAAATCCAATCTGTCAATGAAAGGTATCATTCTATGCCCTCAAAAATCTTTATAAACGCGATTGAAGAGCTTCCGTCATTCCGCGATTTGCGTGAAGCTGTAAAAAGCAAAACAACCCCCGTATCCGTATCGGGGGTATCAAACATTCATAAGGCACAGTTCGCGCTGGGGCTTTTTGAAGGCGCACCCTTGCTCTTGATTACCGATGATGAATCAAGCGCGAAACGCCTTTGCGCCGATATAAACGGGCTGGCGTTGACGAGGAATGATGACGTAGAATCCAAAGCTTCAAGCCTAAGCCCTAAAGCTATTTTGTACCCCGCGAAAGATATAAATTTTACTAAAGTCTTTTCTGCTTCGCGCGAATATGAGCATATGAGAATTGAGGTTTTATCCCGTCTTGCAAGCGCGGGCGGGGTAATCGTTTGCGCTTCAATTGAAGCTGTTTTGCAGAGGACTTTGCAGGCGGAATACCTTAAAGCTCATATTATAAAAATATCCTCAAACAGCGGCTTGAATATAACCGAATTAACGCGCCAACTCGTTTCGGCGGGGTATGAGCGGTATGCACAGGTTGAGGGCGCGGGGCAGTTTTCCGTCAGGGGGGCGATTATTGATATTTTCCCTGTTGCAAGCGAATCCCCCGTAAGGATTGAGCTATGGGGCGATGAGATTGAAAGCATTACTTATTTTGACGTTGAAACCCAAAGGCGGACGGAGCAAACAGAGCATCTAAGCATCCCGCCCGCAATTGAGGAAATGCAAACCCCCGCATCAATTTTGGATTATTTTGATAACAACCGCAGTACCGTGATTTTTTGCGAATACCGCAACTGCGCCGAAAGAGCCAAGGGCATATTGGCGCAATACCGCGAGGATTTAAAAATCCTGCTTGAACGCGGCGAATATACCAAGGAAATGGAAGGCTATATGGTTGGCTTCGCGGCTTTTGAAAGTGAGGCGGAGCGGTTTACTGTAGTTCATTTTGATACATTCCTGCGCTCCGGCGGGCATTTCAAAAAGATTATATCCGTAAACGCGAACCAAACCGCGCCATGGGGCGGTGAAATACGACACCTTATTGAAGATTTGCAGAGCTTTATCGGGCACGGCTATTCGGTTATCGTTATGGCAGGCTCTGAAAAAACCTTGCCTATTTTAGCGGACGATTTGCGCGAAGAGGGGATTCCCTGCGCTGTTATGACTGAAAATTCAAAGCTGACACAGGGGCTGGTTTTGCTTACCTCCGGCTATGTCAGCGCGGGATATGATTATATTGAAGCAAAGACGGCGTTAATCACACAAACCAAGCTCCAAGCGGCAAAGCGCAAACTTAAAAAAGCAAAAAAGGGCGAGAGAATCAGCTCACTTTCCGATATAACGGCGGGTGATTTAGTCGTTCATGTTTTGCATGGAATCGGGCGGTTTGAGGGGATTAAAAAGATTGAGCTTGAAGGGATTACTAAAGATTATATCACTATAAGATATGCGGGAACAGATGTTTTATATGTCCCCGTGAATCAGCTTGATTTAGTTTCAAAATACATCGGTCCGCGCGATGAGGGCGGGGTGAAGCTGAACAAGCTCTCCTCCATGGAATGGCAAAAGGCTAAAAATCGCGTTAAAAAAGCCGTTAAGGATATGGCAGATGAGCTTATAAAGCTCTATTCCGCGCGGAGCAAAATCAAGGGCTTCGCCTTTTCGGAGGATTGCGATTGGCAGAATGATTTTGAGCTTCGTTTCCCATATGCCGAAACGGACGACCAACTTAAATCAACGCGGGAAATCAAGGACGATATGCAAAAGCCCGTCCCGATGGATAGGCTGTTATGCGGCGATGTCGGGTTCGGCAAAACCGAGGTGGCTTTTAGGGCGGCATTTAAATGTATGTTAGACGACAAGCAATGCGTCATACTTGCGCCGACAACAGTTTTAGCATGGCAGCATTATCAGACGGCTTTGAACCGCTTTGAAAAGTTCCCCTTTAAAGTAGAGATGCTTTCCCGATTCCGCTCCAAAAAAGAACAGACGGAAATCCTAAAGCAAGTCAAAAACGGCGGCGTTGATTTGATTATAGGGACACACAGGTTGGTCCAAAAAGATGTTGAGTTTAAAGATTTAGGGCTTGCTGTTATAGATGAGGAGCAGCGTTTCGGCGTAGCGCATAAGGAACGCTTTAAGGAGATGTTTAACGGAATTGACGTGCTGACGTTGTCGGCTACTCCAATCCCGCGAACCCTTAACATGGCGATGAGTGGCATACGCGATATGAGCGTAATAGAAGAGCCGCCCGTGGACAGACACCCGGTTCAAACCTATGTAATTGAATATAACCAAGCAGTTTTGGAGCAGGCTGTAACCAAGGAGTTGCGGCGAGGCGGGCAGGTTTATTATATCCATAATCGCGTTGAAACGATAGATTTATGCGCGGCAAAGTTAGCGCAAGCATTGCCCGAGGCGAGAATCGGGGTAGCTCACGGGCAAATTACGGAGGAGCGTTTATCCGAAATCTGGCGGCGGCTTGTAGAGCATGAAATTGACATTTTGGTTTGCACTACGATTATAGAAACAGGCGTTGACGTTGCAAACGTAAACACCCTTATCATAGAGGATTCGGACAGGTTAGGGTTATCACAACTATATCAGCTGAGGGGACGTGTAGGGCGTTCGCCCCGCCGGGCTTTTGCTTATTTTACATTTCGGCGCGGCAAGGTTTTAACAGAAATCGCCTCAAAACGCTTGGACGCGATTCGCGAATTTACCCAATTCGGAAGCGGCTTCAGAATCGCGTTAAGAGACCTTGAAATACGAGGCGCGGGTTCTATTTTAGGGGGCAAACAGCACGGGCATATGGAATCGGTCGGTTATGATATGTATCTTAGGCTTATGTCGGAGGCTATAGCGGAGGAAAAAGGCGAGCCGCTCCCGCGCCGCCCCGAAGATTGCCTGATTGACCTGCGGCTGGAGGCACATATCCCCGAAGATTATATAGAAAATCTAAGCCTGCGCCTTGATATATACCGCAAAATTGCATCGCTTGAATCCAAAGAAGAAAGCATAGATTTGCTCAATGAAATTAACGACCGCTTCGGTGAGCCGCCGCCCTCAATCCAAGGGCTTATGACAGTCGCGCTTTTGCGGAATATGGCGGGCAGTTTGGGTGTTACGGAGATTAAAGAAAAAGATGCTATAATGCTTTTTTATATCAAAACCGCAACGATTGAGCAAGTCCAAGCCGTAGTTCAAAGCTTTAAAGGCAGAGTTACGGTAAACGGCTCTGACAAGCCGTTCATAGCCGTAAAGATGCTTCAAGGTGACAATTCCATTGAATTAATGCAGAATGTTTTGGAAAAACTTAACCAAGCTAATAACAGTTAACAAGTATGCTCCTTAGTCAACGCCGCCAAGCCCTTGCATTGTCGCCGTACCTGCTCTTATTCCGTCAAGCTTTACTATTCTGCATTTGCAATTGGGGTGTAGCGGCGGCAAACTCTTCCACTTAATTTATTAATAGATTTTTCAAATATTCGTCATACAATCCATAAAGTAAAATATAATCGTCCTCCATTTTTTGTCTGATTAAATCTAATGTCGGGTTTGAAGAAAAGAAATTGTAATCCTCAAATGTATAAGTCACAGGCTCATAAATAAAATTTACAAGGCTCATTTCTTCCAAATAGTAACTAATAACCGCATTATTATATTCTTCAAATGAAATATAATTTTTACCGTTAAATATAAAATCGGGAGCTTGTTTTCCGTCCGCTATATCATTGAAGTCCCAATAATTCGCATTAATAATATTTTGTGTATAAACATCGTCTTGTTTGTTTATTTCAGAGAGTGTTGTTTCCCACTTCGTGGCGGAGTTAGTGTAATAAGAATAAATTATTAATTTTTTATCGCTGTCACCTTCTTTTATCATATAAACAGTGTCGCTATCGGGAGCGGAATAACGGGAATAAGCTTTAAATTCAAACAATAATTCTAAAAATGTTTCTTCTTTTAGTGAGAAAACTTGACAGGTATTATAGCCCCTCTGAACCATATCTTTTTCATGAAAAAACATCTCCGAAAACCCATCAAAATCAACATCAATGATACCAAATATGTAATCCGGAAGCGGATAGTCTATTTTATCTTCAACATATAACAGTCGCTTTGCCTCAAAAACCAAATTCAGCAAATCGTCAGCAGAACCAAACGGCTCATCGGGGTCAACAAATTCTTTTTGTATATTAATTTCCCTGTGAGCAGTTGTTTCTTCTGCCGTTTCAGTTTCAGATAAAGATATATCAGATACATAATCATAAACGCCCAAACGCTCAACCCCGCCGCCGTCACCGCCCCTACACCCCGCTAGCCCCAAAACCAAACCAAGCCCCAAAACAGCAAGCATTTTACATCTCATCTAACCCAACCCCTTAATTCAAATTCCCTGCTATAATAATACCATAAAAAACAGTAACATACAATCACGTCTTTAAAAATATTTTTCATCAGCTTTGAGGGATTTTTTCTGATTATAGTATAGTTATATCATAACAGTTAATTGATTTAATCGGGGGTATTATGTCGTGCAGGGCTATAGTTATGCTCATTATTTGAATAGTATGACAAAAATTTTACAGTGACCTAAAAATAATTTTTATGTCGCCTAAAATTCCGCCAAGACATTTTTCCCCAATAGGGTACTGTAGCGCATCAATAGGATTTTTATACCGCTTTTCACTTTCTCCGTTATAATATTCTGCAACAGCAATTTTTTTTCCCGCATGAGTAATTGAATAATTTTTATTTTCATATAAAAATTCAACCTCTGCTCCGCGATTAATGCAGTCAACAAAGTCGTCAATGCTTATAAAATTATTATCGTATTCGTCTTCGGGCATAGTAATTACCCATTTGAACATTTGGTTAAAGTCCTTGAAACATGTTGAACAAACCCAATAATACTTATCGGGCGTACAGTATGAGTTGCTCGAATTAACATCAATCTTTTCTGAACAAAACTCACAATGTTCATGTTCCCACCCCGCGCGATAGCTTATGTATGGCAGATAAACAAGTTTCTTTCCATATAAATAGCTCATTTGATTTGTTAGCCGCCAGTCGTTATTATGAGGCATTATAATCATCCTTTCTAGTTTAAGTCAGGCGCATCGCCATTCCTGTTGAATTATTTCCATGCCCATTTTTTTATGCGGTAAAAAAATATCATTAGGCGTACAACTGTAGTTGATGATTGTATCCGGCTTTAATACCGTAATCATTTTTTCAAGACCCTTTTTAAAATAATAACGGTCAACTTTATTTCTAATACAACCATTAGTACTAATCGCAATCGTACCGCCTTGCTCTAAGCCTTCAAACGCAAAGTCATAAGTTCTTTCATCTCCCCAGCGTACATTTGGAACAATGTTAACACCATTGCTCTGAAGCCAATAAGCCAAAGCTCTATTGCGGTATGTATTCCAAATTTGCATGGAGAGCGGCAGATTATGGAAATTCATAGCGATGACTGAATTCGGCGCGTTCAACTAAGAATGATTTAAAAAGGTCTATTTTTTGTTTTGGCATTGATGAAGTTTTTTCCATGTGTTTTACCTCCTCCATTATATTATAATTTCTGCAAAAAGTCAATAACTAATTTGCTTCTGAAACTATGATACCACAGTCGGATAGTAACATACAATCACATCTTTAAAAATATTTTTTATCAGCTTTGAGGGTTTTTTTAAGTTTCTATTAATAAAAAATTTCAAAAATCTCAACACTACTTGACAATAATGCTTGATTATAGTATAGTTATATCATAACAGTTAATTGATTTAATCGGGGGTATTATGTTGTGCTTGTGAATAAAAAAAGGCATGAATCGGAATTGAGCGCGCTTAACGAAAAATATAATAAAGATATTTCCGAGGTTAGGGAGGAACTTACCGCGGAAAAGGAGCTGTTTATTTCGGTGCTCCGCAAGCCGAATGAGGACTTGATGGAATATTACCCCGAAAGCGACACGCTTATGTTTTTCCGATTCAATAAGGGTGAAAACGGGCTGTTTGAAAAGGTTCAGCATATGGACTATATGGCTCACGTAAAAAACGGGCGGATTTGCCATGAAGACGATATTCAAGAGATGAGCAGTTTTTTAAACGGCTCTAATGAATCGCTTTTTACCGTCCGAATGAAATCGGATTACGATGACGGCTATATCTGGAGGGAAATTCAAGGCAAGCCGGTTTTCGGCGGGGACGGGAGCTTAAAGCGCGTCATAGCCGTTTCCAAAGACGTCACCTATAAGAAAACGGAGGAGCTTGCCAAGCTGGATGCCGAAAGATTCGATGTAATCACTAAATTTTATAATCTGGAATACGGCGATTCAAGGTTTCAAAAGGCATTGACGGAAAGAGGAACGCGGCAATATTGCTTCGCGCGGGTGTTAATATCCAATTCCTCCATCATCCGCAGTAAATACGGCAATTATTACTATGATGCGATTTTAGAGGAAATCAGCGTAGCTGTCAGAAAAATAACAGAGCCGGGGGATATTGTGTTCCGTTATTCAATAGACGAATTCTTTATGCTTAAAAAGAACCTGCCCTTTAAAAAAGCGGTTATTCTTTTTGAGGAATTGAGGATGGATATAGAGGTAATCCACGCGGGAGGCAAAAGCGGGACACCTCTTAAATGCTGTATCGGCGTTTCCACCTCCGATTACGGAGATGAGAGCTCACTTATCCGATACTGTACGGGGCTTGCTTTATGCGCCGCCGGTCTCGGTGACGGGATGTTCGGCTCGGTAGCCTTTTATAAGGATGTAATAGGCAATAAGGAGGCAAAAGCCACTTATGAGAATTTAAAACAACAAAGCAAGGCGCGAAAGCCCGCGTTAATCAACAGGTTCAGCAGCGGAAGCGGTTACGACCCCAACGATACCATTACAACCTTCGCGCTTAACATATTTGAAAAAACAAACGGATTCAGCAGTGCCATGCGTATTTTACTCTCCAAAGCGGGCAGGACACTTGCGCTGAAGCGGATTATTATTTATGATATAAACCCCGGATTTCTAAGCATTAACGCCATGTATATGTGGAATGAGGAGGGCTTTGAAAGAGAAATTGAAACGATTGAAACGAATAAAGAAGAGCTCGACCGCGTTATGGATTTGCTCAACCGCAGGGGCTATGTTGAAGCGAATCAATATTTTACCGATTCCGAGAATCCGATTTTAAACAGCATGGTCAGCGTAGTGAAAGGCGGGAGCAGCTTAATATTTCCTCTTTTTGACAGGAATGATTATATAGGAAATATTGTATATGAAACGTCCGCACAAATCGTTGAGGCTTCGGAAATGGTCTGCTTAAAGGAGCTTTCCAAAATTATAGCGGCTTACACCTCAAAGTCCAAAACCTCCCACGAGAATAGAGCTAAGAGTGAGTTTTTATCAAGGATTTCGCACGAAATACGAACGCCGATGAATGCGATTATGGGGATGACCTATCTAGCCTTGGAGTCCGGCGAGGCTACCGAAAATGTCACCGATTGCTTAAATAAAATCGACAACTCCGCCGCTTACCTCCTTTCGCTTATCAACGATATTCTCGATATGACGCGGATTGAGAGCGGTAAGGTATCAATTGAAGAAACCTATTTCAACCTTGATACCGTCATATCGCAACTGGACGGCATGATACGGGTTCAGACCGCTCATAAGGGATTGGAATTCAATCTTATCAAATCGGTAAAAAATCCGCATTTGAACGGAGACCCGCTGAAGCTCAAACAAGTGCTGATTAATATTTTAGGGAACGCCGTGAAGTTTACCGAAAAGGGCGTGATTACCTTTACCATCACCCAGGCTGAGGATGAGGACGAAATCACCGCTTCCGACACAGTCAAAATCACGTTCAGCGTAAAGGATACCGGCATCGGTATCAGCCGCTCTGCCCTAAAGCGCATTTTTAATACCTTTGAGCAAGCAACGGGCGATATTGCGAGAAAATACGGCGGAACAGGCTTAGGGCTGTCAATCGCCGACAGCTTGATTGATATGATGGGCGGCAAGCTTGAAGCGGAGAGCGAGCTGAACAAGGGCGCGGAATTCAGATTTTCACTGAATTTTAATAAAGCAAAGGGTCTGTCCGGCGGTGATAATGCCTCCGATTTAAATAAGGTTGATTTCAGCGGCAGAAAAATACTGGTAGTCGAAGACGATGATTTAAATTTTGAAATCGTTGAAAGCCTTTTGCGCCCGGACAATATTATATGCGAGCGCGCCGGAGACGGGAAGGTTGCGGTTGAAAAATTCAAAAGCTCGGCTTTAAACTATTACGATGCGATTTTCATGGATATAAGGATGCCCGTAATGAACGGACTTGAAGCGACAAGCGCGATTCGCAGCCTCGAAAGGGCGGACGCGGCGGAGGTGCCGATTATAGCAATGTCCGCCAATGCGTTTGAGGCGGATATTAAAAAATCCTTGGAGTGCGGCATGAACCGTCATTGTTCAAAGCCGATTGATATAAGAAAGGTTAGGCTTCTTCTTGCTGAAATCTGGAAAGGGAGAAAATAAGTTTAAAATGGGGGCGGTTATAAATGAACTGGAACGAGGTTAAAATTTTTACGGAGCAAGATGGCATAGAGGAGCTTACCGAAAAGCTTACGGCTCTGGGCGTAAACGGATTTTTAATCAATGACCCCGGCGATTTTGAAGCTTTGATGAATCATGCCCTCGGCAGTTGGGATTATGTTGACGATGGTGTAGAGGAACTGCGCGGCAGTGCGCCTTATGTTGCCTTTTATCTTCCCTGCAATGAGCAGGGCGCGGCTCTTTTGGAAGCCATACGCTCTGAAATTGATAAGGAGCTGTTCATTTCAAGCATAAAGGAGGAGGACTGGGCTGATAACTGGAAGCAATATTTTAAGCCCTTTGAAGTAGGTGAACGCCTAACCGTCAAGCCCTCGTGGGAGGAATATTCCGGCGGCGGCGGGCGCGTAATACTTGAAATTGACCCCGCCTCCAGCTTCGGGACGGGACAGCACGAAACCACCAAGCTATGCTTGGAGCTTCTTGAAAAGCATGTAAAAAGCGATGTAAAAATGCTTGACATAGGGTGCGGAAGCGGCATACTTTTTATTGCGGGCTTATTATTGGGAGCAGGCTATGCCGCCGCTGTTGATATAGACGAACATTCAGCCGAAACGGCAAAGGAAAACGCCGCTAAAAATAAAATCCCCGCTGAAAAATATTCCGCTTATTGCGGCAACATATTAAACGATGAAAAAATGCGCCGAAAAATCGGAGGCGGCTACGGTCTAATCACGGCGAATATCGTATCCGATGTGATTATAGCACTTGCTCCGATTTTCGGCGGGCTTATGAAAGAGGATGGGATGATTATCCTTTCGGGGATTATCACCGAGCGTGAAAGCGATGTTTTTGAAGCTATGGCGGAGCATGGATTTTTGTTGGCGGAGAGACGAGAGGAGGGGGGATGGGTGGCGTTGGCTTTTACCAAAAAGTAATATAAATATCTGTTTCATCAATTGTAAAGATTTGCTCTGTTTCCGTCTCTGTTGAGCCTCTTGTTGCTCTGGTTGTTTCGGGCGGGGCTGTTTCGGGCGGTTTTGCCGCTATGAAAACCGTCAGCATTTCACCCTCTTCAACGTCAATCATTTCGCCCGGCTCTTTGCTCAGGCTTGCAACGTATCCGCTTTGGACATTGTTTGTTTGTAATTCCTTTTCATCGAATTTTATGCCGGCGTCACTTAAAATCGAAAAATAATCCCTTTTGGTTAAGCCTATAAATTCGGGAATCCGAATAAATTTCGGACCTAAGCTTACCTTGACGGTGATTTCCGCGCCGCCCTCATACCTATCGCCTACTTCGATGGATTGCTCATAGATAATTCCTTTTGCCGCTTCGTCCGTAAATTCAAATACGGGCTCAAAGGTTAAGCTGTCATAAGAGGGGTTGCTTTTAATCAAATCGTAGGATTTGCCTGTTATATTGTTCATAACGTAGACCTGGGCTATGGGCGCGCCTGTAGTTTCGTGCGGTCTTTGCGTTGTTGTAGTGGTCATAATCTCAAGCACTGTGCTCTCGGGGGCTTCTGTGGTGTCGCTTTGGATGCCGCCGGAAATATTGGGCGGCTCACTGCCCGGACCGCTTACACCCCGGTCGTTTATAGCGTTCAGCATGACGATTAAAAAGAACATACCTATGAAAAGAGTAACCGCACCCGCTGTAAAAAATATACTTTTTCTGCTTATGCGGGTATTTTTGATAGGCTGGGCTGTTCGCGCAACTGCAGTTGAGCCTCCTTGACGGGCAACGTAGCCCCCGCCGTTTCTGAGTGACTGCTTCGGTATTGTAATCGTCTGCGTGCTTGAAGAAGAAAGCCGCATTGAGTTATATTCGGGCTGTTCAAAAAGCTGGGTTACAAGCTCGGTAACGGTCTGAATACGCATCTCGCCGGACATGTGCATACCGTTCATAATCACCTTAGATACATTCGGGGGCAGACTCCTGTTAATCAGCGCGGGCTCTAACAGGTTATCGCTTGACATTCTGCTTGTGGCTTCAACGGGGGTTGTTCCCGTGAGGATTCTGTATAAAAGCGCGGAAATCCCGTATATATCCGTCCACGTCCCCTGCCAGTTGGCGGAGTTATATTGCTCGGGCGCGGCGTAGCCGGAATAAAGCTCGGAGGCAAGCTCCGTATTCGCTGTGCGCGCGTCTGAAATACAGAAGCCAAAGCCTTGAAGCTTCAGCTCTCCCTTTTTTGTAACTATAATATTTTCCGGCGAAACGCCCCTATGGACGATTCCGGCATTATGGACAAGCGAAAAGGTTGTAAACAAAGGCGGGAATATTCTTTTAACCTCGTCTAACGTAAGCTCGCCCGCGTTTTTCTTCAGATATTCGCCCAAAGTGATGCCCTCGACAAAGGGGAATATGACATAGCCCGTATTATTCGCACCGAACATATCGGTGGCGGCGTTTATATGGCTAAGCGTCCGCATTTTCGTCAAGACCTTGTTTAGCTCAACAAAGTCCGACATAAAGGTTTTATATTGTGCTACATAATTAGGGTTTACCTTCACCGCAGGGCTTCCCTTTTCTCTCACGCAAAGGGTATCGGGCATGTATTCTTTAATAAGTACTTTTGTCTGCGTGATAACATCGTAGCCGATGTAAATCGCGCTTTCACCGTTATAGGATTTAAGCTTGCCGACTGAATAGCGGTCATTGAGCATGATTCCGGGGGCAAGATAAGACGGCAGGCTGGGAGCATTATGATTATAGCCGCAGTGCGGACAGACCAAATCATCGGTCTTAAGCTCCATACAGCCGTAACAAAGGTTCAGTTCCAAATTAATAACGCTCCTTTCGCAATTTTTCATATTATATCATAACAGAAATTCAAGCAAAAGTCAATCGTTTTCCTTAATTTGTAGACGAATTGTTATCACATTGTAATAATTATCAACGAAAACGCAACCGCGCCGGAACGGACGGGATTGAAGCTGATTTCAAGTTATTAACAAGCTGTTAACTTTATATTAATCTATTGATTTTTAAATGTTAATATGTTATAATTATATATGTATAATTTAAAATGTTTAAAAATGAAAGGACGAGATAAAATGGCAACCGACTGCAATTTCTCCAACACAACACCTGAAATCGTTGAACTGGCTGAGCTTTGCCGTAAAAACGGGTGCATTGACCCCGAGCTTTATACAAAATACGATGTGAAACGAGGCTTGCGCGATTTGAGCGGAAAGGGCGTTCTCGCGGGGCTTACGGCGATTTCGGAAATAAACGCTTATAAAACGGTTAACGGCGAATCCGTTCCGTGCGAGGGGGAGCTGTTATACCGCGGCTATAATATTTACGACCTTGTAAAGGGCGCGGAGCAAGGGCAGCCCTTTGGTTTTGAAGAAATTACCTACCTGCTTCTTTTCGGAGACCTGCCGACTGCCGAGCAGCTTAAAAAATTCAATAACATTTTGGCGGAATACAGAAAGCTTCCGACTACGTTTGTGCGCGATATTATCATGAAATCACCCAGCAATGATATTATGAACGGCTTATCAAGAGGCGTTTTGACACTGTTTTCATACGATGAAAATCCCAACGACCTCTCGATTCCCAATGTTTTGCGGCAATCCTTAGAGCTTATTTCAACCTTTCCGCTTATTTCCGTTTACGGCTATCAGGCAAAGGCGCATTACATTGACGGAGGAAGCCTCATCGTACACCAGCCCCTGCCGGAGCTTTCGACTTCGGAAAACATTCTGCACATGCTCCGCGCAGACAGCTCCTACACCGAGCTTGAAGCGCGCATCCTTGACCTTGCGCTGATTCTTCACGCCGAGCACGGCGGCGGCAATAACTCAACCTTTACCACCCACGTTGTAACCTCGTCGGGCACTGATACCTACTCCTCGGTAGCCGCGGCTCTCGCCTCCTTGAAAGGTCCTAAGCACGGCGGCGCGAATATCAAAGTGACGATGATGTTTGACGACATGAAAGAAAATCTCACCGACTGGGCGGACGAGGATGCCATAAAGGCGTATTTAATAAAGCTCCTCAGAAAAGAAGCTTTTGACAAATCGGGGCTTATTTACGGTATGGGACATGCCGTCTACTCACTTTCCGACCCGCGCGCAAATATCCTGCGGGAATCGGTCAAAGGCTTATCTGAAGAGAAGCAGCTTTACAAGGAATTTGCTCTTTATCAGTTAATTGAAAAGCTTGCGCCCGAGGTAATCGCTCAGGAGCGCAGGGTTTATAAGGGTGTCGCCGCGAATGTCGATTTCTACAGCGGTTTCCTTTATAACATGCTTAACCTCCCGCTTGAACTGTATACGCCGATTTTCGCCATGGCGCGCATCTCCGGCTGGTCCGCTCACCGAATAGAGGAACTGCTGATTGCAGGAAAAATTATCCGCCCCGCTTACAAGGCGGTAAGGGAGCACGGAGCTTATGTTCCTATTCAAGACAGATAAAAGCTTCGGAGATAATAATATTATATCATAAAAAAACTGCCTGTTTATGATGAATAGGCAGTTTTTTCAGCGTTTCTTTAAAGCTTGCTTGCGGGGCACAAAAAAACTAACCGCCAACTTGACGGTTAGTTAAAAGCCTGTTCAAAATCCCAGGTCCTCAGTTTCTGTTTGGGTTAAAGCCTTTGCCTTTACTATTCTGCTATAGCTTCTCCGAGCGGAACGATTCCGCAGTTTTGACCTTCGGGGCAATAATTGGGATTGTACGGCGTATTTTCGTGGTGTCTGACAACCTCGCGGGTTCTTACGGCGTTGTGATAATAGTAATCATGCTCGTGAATTACATCGTATTCGTTGATGATGTCGTGGCGATGCTTTACGATATGGCGATGCTTGACAACCTGTCTGTCCAAATTGCAGTTGTAAACCCTGTTTTCGGTTCCGCAGCCGCCTCCGATTTCGCAACTGCCTCCGCATCCGAACTGACTTTCGGCTATGATTTCATTTCCGCAACCGCACGTATTATTTCTATTGCAACACATTTATATTTGCTCCTTCTTATATTTATTACAGTCCGCATCCTGCAGGGCATTATACGGACTATGTACTTCCCGTGTTTTTATCCTCATTGTGTTGCTTTAATACAATATATGCGCGATGTGTTTATTTGTTACCGCCATTAGTATAAGGCGGGGAGGGGGAAATGAAAAAAGCCCGTCAAAAGGTGTACTTTTTGACGGGCTTTTTATTTCGCTGAATTAAGTAATTCTTATAAATCGGGATGGTTATAAGTCTGGTTTGCGGGAACTGTGGCAGAAGGTTAACCGAAAACTTACGCCGCACAATTATTAAAAATTAACAAATAACACTTGTTTTTAATAAAAATAAAGTGTATAATATTAATGTAAATAAAACGAAAGCCACGGCGTTAAAAATTTAAAAAGGGAGAGAGTCAAATGATTAAAACGATAACCTTACACACAACCGAGCTGGATTATGAAGACAAAGCGGTCGGCGAGCTTTTAGCCCAATTGGAGCAAGGCGGCGGACTGCTGAAAAACACCGTAGGTATAATCTCCTGTCATTACGAGTTTGTTCTTTCGGATATTTTTAAGGCGGCATGTGAAGCTCTGCCCTTTGAAATAGTGGGAACAATTACCTCCGCCCAATCTGTTCCGGGCGAGATTGATACGCTCTTGATGACCATTATGGTTCTTACAAGCGATGATGTTGAGTTTGATACAATCGTAACCGACCCGCTAATGTCCGGCAACCCCGGGCAGGTTATATCGGATAACTACAAGTCCTCATGCAGAGCTGAAAAACCCGCCTTAATACTGACGTTCGCTCCGTTTATCGCTCAAAATTGCGGGGACGAATACGTGAACGCTGTAACCGAGGCTTCCGGCGGCGCGCCCTGCTTCGGAACGCTTGCGATTGACGATACGCTTGATTTTGTCAACTGCTTTATGCTCGCGGATAAAGAGCATCACAATGATAAAATGGCTATGATTCTCATTTACGGAGCGGTATCGCCCAAATTTTATGTTGCCAATATCTCGGAAAGCAGAATATTCGGTAAAGGCGCGAATATAACAAAAAGCGCGGGCTCTTTGCTTATGGAATTAAACGGGCGTCATGTTAAGGAATATTTTGACGAAATTAGTATGACCGATGCCGCCGAACAGCAGTACGCCATGTCGTCGCTTCCCTTTTTGGTTGATTTTAACGACGGCTCACCCAAGGTTTCAAGAATATTTGTTATGTTTGTTGATGGCGGGTACGCGCTTTGTGCCGCCGCTATGCCGCAGGGCGGTACTATGTACATAGCCAAAACGGACGGCGCGGACGTATTGCTGACGGCAGGCAATGCCATTGACGAAATTACGGAAGATATTGCCGGTAAGTCGGCATTGTTGGTATATACCTGCATAAGCAGGGCAATGGCTCTGGGAGGAAATCAATTGGGAGAGTTGGAACTGTTGGACAAAAAAATCGGCGGCAAAATTCCGTTCATGGTCGGCAATTCCGGCGGAGAAATATGCCCGACAATGGTATCCGGCGAAAAAGCGATAAACCGTTTTCATAATAACGCTTTTGTGGCATGTATGTTTTAACATAATTGATTTAAGAGGTGGTCTGTTTGGACGATGCTTTGATACCCGAAGATATTAACGGGAAGCTTCTTGAAGAAAACCGAAAGCTTCTCGAAGAGGTCGAGGAGCTTCGGCGCGAAGCGAAAAAGTGCGCGCGCGAAATGAGGCTTCAGAGCAGCTTTCTGAGTAAAATAACAAAAGCCTCCGAGGCTAAAGACGCTTTTAACAGCTCGTTATTAAAGGCGAATGAAAAACAGCGCGTCTACATGGATATGCTGCTCCAAAATTGCCCGAACATCATTATTCTTTTAAACGATGAGGGGCGGTTCGTCTTATCAACGGAAGCCTTTATGAGTGCTATGAATACGCCGAACTTTGACTATATTAAAAACCTGCGCTACAGCGAGGTTTTTCAAAAATGCTTTACGGATGACCGTATGGCTTACTTTGATACGGCGTTTGACCGGGTCGTCAAATCGAATGAAGTTGTCCGATTTGACGCGCAAGCTGACTTTAACCGCAGCGGTACGCCAAGATTTTATTCAATTGAGTTGAGGCGCGCAGGCATTGAACTGCATAATCATAATAAGGATGAGGACGACTCCGTATCGGGCGTTCTGGTGGTCATGATAGACCTTACCGAGGTTATGCTTGAAAAGCAAAACGCCGAAGCCGCCAATAATGCGAAGTCCACTTTTCTGGCAACAATGTCTCACGAAATACGAACACCTATCGGGGCAATTCTGGGTATCGTGCAGATAGAGATGCTAAAGGAAAACCTGCCGGAAGAATATATATCGGCACTTGAAAAAATATACCGCTCAGGCAACGGCTTAATCGGGATTATCAATGATATTCTCGATATGTCAAAGATTGAAACAGGGAAACTTGAGCTCGTCCCGATTGAATACGATGTACCGAGCCTTATAAACGATGTGGTTCAGCTTAATATCGCGCGTATTTCATCAAAGCCCATTAAGTTTATACTTGACGCGGACGCCAAGCTCCCCTCAACGCTGTACGGCGATGAACTGCGGCTGAAGCAAATATTGAATAACCTGCTTTCAAATGCCATCAAATATACTGCGGCAGGGCATGTAAAGCTGTCGGTAAGGCATTTTGTTCAAGACGGGGATATAATGCTCAGCTTTACCGTTGAGGATACGGGGCAAGGCATAAAGCCCGAGGACCAAAAAAAGCTTTTTACCGAATATACGCGCTTCAATCACACCGCAAACCGCGCAACGGAGGGCACAGGGCTTGGATTATCCATAACCAAAAACCTCGTTGCCATGATGGGCGGCTTGATTGAGGCAAAAAGCGAATACGGAAAGGGCAGTGCATTTACGGTAACGATTAAACAGCAAGCCGTTGAGTGTGAGCCGATTGGGGAGGAGCTTGCCAAAAAGCTTGGCAACTTCACCTTTACGGGAAGCGGGCAGGCTGCGGGCGTGAAAATAGTCCGCGAATTCATGCCTTACGGAAAAGTACTTGTGGTTGACGATGTTGAAGCGAATTTGTATGTAGCCGAGGGCTTAATGTCGCCTTATAAAATAAAAATTGAAACCGTAACCGATGGCTTCGCCGCAATAGAACGAGCGGAGCAAGGCGAGGTCTACGATATAATATTTATGGACCATATGATGCCGAGGATGGACGGTATAGAAACAACGCAAAAGCTTCGCGATATGGGATATAACGGCACAATCGTAGCTCTTACGGCAAACGCCTTAGCGGGTAACGATGAGATGTTCATGCGAAACGGCTTTGACGGCTTTATCTCAAAGCCGATTGATATACGGCAGTTAAACGATGCTTTAAATAAGTTTATACGGGACATGCACCCCGAAGAGGCAGAAAAGTATAAAGCAACGGCGGCGGAAGCAACGCCCGTTCAAACGCCTAAAGCAAGCCCCAAGCTTCTCGAAATATTCCGGCGCGATGCCGAAAAAGCCGTGGCGGCGTTGCGGAAAACGGTTATGGAGGATAAATTCCGCCGCGTAAACGATGTAAGCTCGTTTACAACTACTTTTCATGCCATGAAGTCGGCACTGGCGGTTATCGGAGAGGACGAAATATCAAAGCTTGCTTTTGAATTGGAAAAAGCGGGAAATAATAAGGACAGGTCGTTTATATTCTCTAATGTGGAAAATTTTACAAATACTCTGGAAAATCTAATCATAAAATTAACCCCCGAAATATCTGCGGTTTCGGACGATGAAAGCATTCAAGAGGATACGGCATATTTGAGTGAACAACTGAAAATCATTCAAGCCGCCTGCGATGAATATGACGATGAAGCGGCATACGCCGCACTTGACCGCTTGCAGGAAAAGAAATGGAGCACCGAAACTGCCGCGGCTCTCGAAAATATACGCGATATGCTGTTTTTGCACAGCGATTTCGAGGAAGCGGCAAAAGCGGCAAAACAGTTTGCAGTGAACAATGAACAATGAATAATTAGAGCGGGAGATTTTACTCTCCCGCTTCTTTTTTACTTTATTAAGAATCTTTAATAAATGCCTGCACGGCTTTGTAGGTCATGTAAATATCTGTCTTGGCGGTGATTTCGAGGGGAGAGTGCATTGACAAGACGGGAACTCCTATGTCAATTACATCCATGTTAAGATTTGCAAGATAAGCGGCAACCGTCCCGCCCCCGCCTAAATCAACCTTGCCAAGCTCCCCCGTCTGCCATATAACCTTATTTTTGTCAAGCAGGACTCTTATCCTACCCATAAATTCGGCTGAAGCATCAGATGTGCCGGATTTGCCCCGCGAGCCCGTAAACTTAGTAACGCAAACGCCCTTGTTCAGGTAAGCGGCGTTTCTTTTATCTAAAACGTCCGGAAAAGTCGGGTCAAAGGCGGCGTTTACATCAGCGGAAAGACATTCGCTGTTAGATATAACGTCTCGCCCGTCCGCGCCCAAAGCCGCCGCTATATCATATATGAAATATCGAAGATAGGCTGATTTCAGCCCGGTGTTGCCATCGCTTCCCGTCTCCTCCTTATCCGCAAGGACTACCATTGACGTTTTCTTCACCTTTTCCTTTTTGCAATCCAGCAATGCTTTTAAGGAAACATAAGCGCAAACCCTGTCATCCTGCCCGTAGGAGCCTACCATGCTCCTGTCAAACCCTATATCCCTTGCCTTATGCGCCGGAACTAATTCAAGCTCCGCCGATGTGAAATCAGCTTCGGTAATACCGTATTTCTCATTTAAAAGCGACATGATGCCAAGCTTAACCTTATCACTTATTTCATCGTCCCGAAAAGGCATAGAGCCGACTATGACATTAAGCTCCTCCCCTTTGATTCCATCGCCCAAATGGCGTTTATACTGCTCGGCGGCTAGATGCGGCAGAAGGTCGCTTATGCAGAAAACAGGTTCATTGTCGTCCTCGCCTATGTTAATGTTTAATATTTCGCCGTCTTTTTTTATCATTACCCCATGCAAGGCAAGCGGGACGGCTGTCCACTGATATTTTTTGATGCCGCCGTAATAATGCGTTTTAAATAAAGCAAGCTCGTTTTCCTCATAAAGCGGGTTCTGCTTTAAATCAATCCGTGGCGAATCAATATGCGCCGCCGTAACCCGAAGTCCCTTTTCGACAGACTCTGTCCCGATGATTGCCAGAATAACGGCTTTGCCTCTGTTGACGAAATAGATTTTATCGCCCGCTTTCAGTTTTTCGTCCCGTTTATATTCGGTAAAGCCGCGCTTTTCAGCCATTTCAACAGCCGTTTTTACGGCTGCGCGCTCTGTTTTAGCGTTGTCCAAAAATTTCTTATAGCCCTCGCAAAAATCAAAGCTCTCTTTGATTTCCTCATCGCTCATGATAAGCCCCAAGTGCTTTTTCTTGTCAAACAGCTTCTCTTGTAATTTTTTTGCTTCGGATTTTTCCTTTGACATGTCATCCCATCCTTTATTATTTTTTAAGAATATAATTTAGTATACGCCTCATATGCCGACATAACCTTATGCACATAATGTCCCGTTGCCTTTGACGGAATTTCCTTTAAGGTTTTTCCGTCACTGCTGTAGCTTTTGTCTTTAAGCCAGTTATTTACATTGCTTCTGCCGGAATGATAAGCCGCCAAAGCTGTTCTCTCGTCTTGATATTCCTCATATAAAAGCATTAGCAGATATGTCCCGTATTCTATGTTATATTTAGGCGTAAACATATCCTCGTAGGTAATCTCACGCGTGTCCTTCATTCGGAATTTAACCCAGTCGAACGCTTCCTCCATTAACTGCATAAGCCCGCGCGCGCCGACATTTGATACGGCGTTTTCATCAAACGCGCTCTCGGTTTTAATGACAGCGTAAACCAAATATTTATCTAAATTATTCCGCTCGGAATATAGCTCCACATATTCTTGATGTTTAATCGGGTAGATATATCTTCTGCTTAAATCGCCAATATTAAACAAAAGCCAGACTATGAAGGCGGCTGTAAGAAACAGTATTATCGGCGCGTTCTTTTTTTTTCTACGGCTTTTCTGCTTCATAATACTCCTTAATCTTATCGGATACCTCTTTCGCTTTTTCTTTCAAAGCGTCTATTGATTTATTATTCTTAATGATAAAATCAGAGCGGTTGATAAAAAAACGCTCTGAACGCTGGGATGAAAACCTGCCTTTAATCTGTTCATCGCTTAATCCGTCCCGTTCAAAAATGCGTCTGGAGCGGTTTTTTTCGGTAGCCGTTACGCTGATAATCAAGTCGCAAAAATCATCGGCGCGGCTTTCAAACAGGGTAGGTGCATCCAAAAGCACGTAACCCCTGCCCTCGGAGCTTTTGCAGGACAGCATTTTGATTATCCTAAGTATCTCATACGTTATGTAAGGGTAGGTGATTCCGTTTAACTGCTTCAACCTTTCCTCATCGTTGAATACAATATCAGCCAAGGCGCGCCTGTTCAGCCCGCCCTTTTCATCTATAATTTCATCTCCGAAGCATTCGGCAAGCTCGCCCAAACAGGGCGAACCCGGCGCGGTAACTTCGCGCGCGATTAAATCGGCATTGACAATGTCATAGCCGTTTTCTTCAAAAACCTCGCATACGGTGGTTTTCCCCGCCCCGCTCTGCCCCGTCAAACCAATCACAATTGTATTTTCAGACATCCCCATCATGCCGGATTCCTTTCACTTTTATTAGTTACGTCTATTCAATATTATAATATTATCATTCAAATTTACGGTAAAAATAAATTGGCTAAGTACGTTCATTCCGAGGATACCTTTAATTTTAAAGTTATCAAGAAATTCATTAGAATGTGCCGTTACATTTGTCAGCTCAACCGTTCCGATTTGGATTTTAGGTATTGTTACTTCATTTGCTGTGGCGATTCCTCCGCCTGTTCTTATGGTTACAGGCTTTTTGTCAGTTATATAACCAAGTCTTTTTAACGCCGAATCTGAGAACGTAGTAATTCTCGCGCCGGTGTCAACAAGTACTCGCAGAGAAAGGTATTCGTTATCAATCACACTCCAAAATTTGACCTTTGAATACATCAAATCCCTTATAATTTTTATTCGGAGCTGTTCCATTAAAGTAAAAAGCCCCCTTCCTCATCGGGAAATTCACCTATATATTCAAAATGCCCGCCGTTGCTTTTTGCCCAAGCATCAAGTATGGCTTCTTGGTCTTCGCTCGCGGCTATAACCTCTCCGCCTATAATGTCATAATATTTGTCCTCTTTGTAATTAATAATACAAACAAATTTCCCGTCATATTGAGCCTCAATTTCCTGCATTGTTTGATACATAATAATAGACCTCCTCGTTAACTGTTAACCACCCTAAACTCCGCCGCCCTTAAAAGTCTGTTATAAACCGCAAGCCCGATTCCTGTTTTTGAGGGAGCTCTGACAAAACCCCGCTTCGCCCCCGCATCGTCTAATCCGCGCAAAGCTTCGTACAGCCTTGCCGCCGTTTCCTCAGATGTATCGCCGTAGGTAAAATAATTCTCAAAAGGGTAGCTTTCGGCATCGCTGTCAAAAATTACAGCGTAAACGCCCTCGCTTATATTGCTTGACATATATTTAACAAAACTCTCAAAATTCCCCTCAACGATTGTAACCTCCGCTTTGGGCGAATAATGCCTATATTTCATGCCGGGGGATAAAGCCTTTTCTCCGCTTTTTATTTCCGTGGTAATACTTTTGTCATGATAAACTCTTACACCAAGCCGCTCAATAGCCTCCGCCGTGACTGCACCCGGGCGCAAAATCCTTACGCCATCACTTTCAAACGAAATAACCGTGCTTTCAATCCCGACCCTGCAAGCTCCCCCGTCAATTACGGCGGATATTTTCCCGCCCAAATCCCGCATAACATGCTCCGCCTTTGTAGGGCTTGGGCTTCCCGATATATTGGCGGAGGGGGCGGCAAGCGGTTTTCGGCTTGCTTTGATAAGAGCCAAAGCCGTTTGGTCAGAGGGTATGCGAAGTGCTACCGTATCAAGTCCGCCGCTTGTAATATCCGGCACAAAAGCTCTTTTGAGCAACACCATGGTAAGAGGACCGGGGCAGAATTTTTTGGCAAGCATATAAGCTGTATTCGGGATTTTTTGGGCGTATTTGTCCATGTCGGCAATTTCGGCTATGTGGACAATTAGCGGGTTATCGTAAGGTCTGCCCTTTGCTTTGAATATTTTTTTGACGGCGTTTTCATTCAGTGCATCCGCCGCTAATCCGTATACCGTTTCCGTAGGTATGGCTACAATTTCGCCTTTGTTTATACAATCCGCCGCAAGCTGTATACAGTCGTCATTTGATGATAGAATTTTTGTATCTATTATACTCACTCCCGAAAACATTTACAAAGCATGTCCGCCGCTTACTTTTATAACTTGCCCCGTTACCATTGCGGCATGTTCACTTGCAAGGAATAACGCTGTTTGGGCTATATCTTGCGGCTGAATCAGTTTGCCGAGCGGAATTGTCGGCAGAACGGCATTAGCTAATTCATCGTCAATCCAGCCTGTTTGCGTTGGTCCGGGAGCGATGCAATTTACAGTAATATTATATTTCCCGACACCGATTGCAATGCTTCGCGTAAATGCTTCAATAGCCGCTTTGCTTGCGGAATAAGTAATCTGCACGCCGGGGAAAGCCTGAGCCGCATCGGTTGAAAAATTTATAATGCGCCCGTAATCGCCGCGCCGTTTAACAAATTCACAAGTCATTAAAAGCGTACCTCTGACGTTCACGGCAAAAGTTTCATCAATTACATTTTGCGTTAATGTTTCGATGGTATCATTGTCGCCGTCATCAGCTGCGGCGGCATTGTTTACAAGAATATCCACCTTGCCGAAACGCTTGCTCACACGGTCGAAAAGAGCCTTGACACATTGCTCGTTTGAAATATCGCTCTCTAAGATAATATATTCGGCGTTCAATGCGCGTAATTGCTCTTCAACTTCAGCCATATCGCCGCTGTTTGCTTTAAAATAACGGTCAACTCCGTCAGCTTTGGTTTTGCTCTCGTCATAACTGTGAGGGATTTTCTTATAAACGAGTGCAAGGCGAACTCCCTCACGCGCAAAAGCAAGGGCGATTGCCGCTCCTATGCCCTGCGGGTTGTTTGTGCCTGTGATTATGGCTGTTTTGTTTTGCAGGCTTAAATTCATTTACTACTCTCCCTCAAGATAATTCGCTTCATCGCTCAACTTAAACGCCCTTCGCAAGTCATTTTTCCAAATCATAATTTTCCCCGAATCGGGGTAAACAGCCGCTTCCGGAGCGGTTAAATCCACGGTGTCAACATCAAGATACACTAATGGTGCATTTGAAGTGTTAATCAGCATATGCGCGCCCGATTCGTTCGCGGGCATAACGATTACATCACCCTCCGAAACAGCTTTTTCGCCATCGGGAGTCTTAAGCGTACCGCTGCCGCTTATGATGTAGAACACTTCCTCGCTCCCCAAATGATAATGATACGGATAGTTGGCTTTCCCCGGTTGCAAGGTGTAAAAGCAGACAGAGAGCTTCCCCGCGCCTGCGGTGAAAGGGTTGCTGACTGCACTTTTTTGATACTCAAAAGAGCGTTTGTGTTCTTTTCCGGGTTCAAAGAACTCGTTAAGATTTGCGGTCTGAAACTCCGCACTTTTCACGTTTGAAATAGTTGTTTTTTGCATTTTAAATACCTCCGTTAATATTATAATCCTCACAACTGTAACCTGAAAGGTAGACGACTTTTTCTTTCTTCACATCATCGCCCATGAAATAATCTTGCCTGTCGTAAACTTTTCGCTTATTAAAGGTCTGTTAATCATCGTCTTCACCTCCGAATATTGCTACCTAATCCATAAAAATTTGACAAGACCCGCTTCATCCAACACATCCATTTCGTGATGGTCTGACGTAACAAGATAACCTAACCGAACTGATGCTTCTGCAAGAGCAATTGAATCAGCAAGGGATATACGGCGGTATTTCGACTTTATGCGCCCTGCTTCAATCAATGTTTCAATATTGATGTCAGAAATATTAACGATTGAATTTATAACGCTATTGAGGATTTTATCTGCGTACTCTTCGCCATATTCACGCCGAAAACCATAATAAACTTCAAGTAAATTTACTTTATTTATAATAATGTCTGCCTTTCCGTTAACAGCTTCTTCGTATAATTCTGCAACAGCTAACGCGCCGTTCTCTTGCTTAATTGCCGCAATCAGAGCACACGCGTCAAGAACGTAGCTCTTTTTCATATTCCATTTCCCTTTCTTCACGTTTCCATTCAAGAAATTTATCCACTGTCAGAGTGCTGTCAATAGCTATACCCAGAAAAGGACAGCTAAAATTTTTTTCTGTCATTACTCCGTCAACAGGCATGATAGTTATAACGCGGTCAGATTCTCTCACCTTTACATTTTTTACTTTTAAGGTTGTTACCAAATATGAAGGAACAGCACTAATATTCATAATTTTTTCTGTCATAAGCTTAACCCCTCTCATTTATTATACGCTTAAAAATACCCCGTCTACTTGTATTCACATTTATAAGATGTATAAGTTCCCAACCGTCAGCACCTAATTTGTTAAATTCCGTCTGAGTAGCAAAATCGTAGTCTTGAAACAGTACAAATTTGTATTCATACTTCATTTGTAAACACTCCATTCTAAACCCCTCCCCCCAATTTAGCCGCTTGGTCAGCGGTTGCAAGAGCATCGATTACCTCATCTAAATTCCCGTTGAGAATATGTTCAAGGCGATAAATCGTCAAGCCGATTCTGTGGTCGGTAAGTCTGCTTTCGGGGAAGTTGTATGTCCTTATCCGCTCGGAGCGGCTCCCCGTCCCTACTTGGGATTTGCGCTCGGAGGCGATTGCGTCCGCCTGCTCCTGCTGTAATGCCTCGTATAGCTTGGAGCGTAATATTTTCATAGCCCTGTCTTTATTTTTATGCTGGCTTCGCTCATCTTGACATTCAACGACTACGCCCGAAGGCAGATGAGTAATCCTAACGGCGGATTCGGTTTTGTTAATATGTTGCCCCCCTGCGCCCGATGCCCTGAACACATCAATTTTAAGGTCGGCGGGATTAATTTCGAACTCAACCTCGTCCGCTTCGGCAAGAACAGCTACGGTAACGGTAGAGGTATGCACCCGCCCCTGCGATTCGGTTTCGGGAACTCTTTGAACCCTGTGAACGCCGCTTTCATATTTAAGTCGCGAATACGCCCCCTCGCCGCTGATTAAAAAGCTGATTTCCTTATACCCGCCAAGCCCTGTTTCGTTCGCGTTAAGCGTTTCCGATTTCCACCGCCGCGCCTCGGCATACATCGTATACATACGATAAAGCGAGCCCGCAAAAAGCGAAGCCTCCTCGCCCCCCGCGCCGCCGCGAATTTCGACTATTACGTTTTTATCATCGTTAGGGTCGGTCGGGAGCAAAAGAATTTTCAGCTCCTCATTTATAACATCAAGCTTTTCTTTTGATTCATCGTATTCCGCCCTTGCTAATTCCCTCATATCCTTGTCAAGAGCTCCATCGTCCATCATTTCCCGCGCTTCTTCAATTGCTTTTGAATGTTTAAGATATTCTCTGTATTTATCAATTACGGGAGTGAGGCTTTTGTATTCTTTCATTAAAGAGGCGTAAAGCTTATTATCCGCAACTACCTCCGGCTCTGCAAGCTTCGTGCTTATTTCCTCATACCGCTCGTCCGTCAGCTTTAATTTATCAAACATAATCATGACCATGCTCCGCCTGTATACAAACGGTTAATAAAATCAGCACGGTCTCGTTCCCCCTACCTGTTTTAATTTTGGATTTTTTTCAGACCCTCCGCTCCATATATACCCCTTAGCGGCATAAATCTATTATACCATTATTTGCTTACAAAAGCAATAAAAAATTGTAAATAAACCTCGTTGATTTTACAGGGCTATATGTAAAGAATTGGTAAGCCCAGCCGCCTTGCGGAAAAAATTTTCATCAAGAGGCTCCTCGGCATAACCCCGCACATATCCGACTATTATATAAGGTGACTCCGCGTAAACGATTGAAGCACAACCCAAGGTGTAATATTCGTCCTGTAGCAGGTATCCGTATTTTCCGGCTACGGTATATTCCGAAAGCTCCTGCCTAAAAAGATTGTATTGAGTGTTTGTTAAACATTCGTGCAAAAATCCGCCGTTTATGTGCTGCTTTGAAAAATAATACATCTCCTTAAAATATACAGAGGTTTGGCGCGCCGATAAGCGAAACCAATAGTTTTCATCCGTCATTCGGTGGGGGATATTCAAGCTTTGCGAATACTCATTGAAATCAGAATAACCCAAATAATGGTAAAGCATTTTGAAGGCAGTGTTATCGCTTCTGACAATCGCGGCTTTGATAAGCTCCTCAATCGTAAACAAACTGCCTACGGGCTTGCCGCCTATAAGCTCGCTCGGGGAATTAAGCAGCTCCTCCGTCATTTCAAAGGTTCTTGTCAAATCGGATTCAGCACCTAAAACAGCCCTTGAATAAGGTGCTTTTATTATGCTGGCAGCCGCAAGCCTCTCATCGGCATTGTATTCAAAAGAAGCACCCGTATCTATATTATAGTATAAAAAGCCCGCATTTTCACCGTACTCTGCGAAAAAAGCGTTCAAATCATCAAGTATAACCGAATATTTTTCATCTTCCTCATTAATACCGTGTGTTGTAATTGCCAGCTTATTGGATGGCGAAAGCCCCTCAAACTCTGCTTTAGGAGCTGTGATTATAACACTCTCAACGGAGGTTTCTTCAATTGGCACTTCAATCGCTGTAAACGTGCCGATAGTGAATTTCTCAACAACCTCTTCGGTTTCAGCTGCTGTCTTTTCGGGTTCGTCCGTTATAACCTTAGGCGTAAGCACCGGCTCAGTCTGACGACTGCACGAGGCTAAGGCTAAGATAAACAATAGCGATATTAATGTTTTTAAATACCCGGTCACTGTTACACGCACCCTTAAAATTATAATATCAACGAGCTATATTAAAAATAACGAGCGGGTTTAATGCCCAACTCGTTATTTTTAATGCCGATACAAACAAATATTTTGGTGGACCATCAGGGACTTGAACCCCGGACCAACCGGTTATGAGCCGGTTGCTCTAACCAACTGAGCTAATGGTCCGAAAAATCATAATAACAAGCAACAGCTTAGAGCAAAGCCCCAACTGCTGCAAGTTATTTAAAAAGAGAAGATGTCGGCATTTATCTATCTTCCCGGGACGTCGCCGTCCGAGTATTGTGGACGTATATGAGCTTAACTACTGTGTTCGGAATGGGAACAGGTGGAACCTCATAGCAAACA
>Ga0099364_10000871_pt1 | contig 51177 bp, 70 predicted proteins | sample TergutTh196P3_FD_73070 | JGI IMG/M metagenome (GOLD analysis project Ga0099364, IMG submission 73070) | Microcerotermes parvus P3 segment gut microbial communities from Pointe-Noire, Republic of the Congo - Th196 P3 | ecosystem: Host-associated > Arthropoda: Insects > Digestive system > Gut ... | reverse complement strand
GCGCTTGACAGCGGCAAGGTGTACGCGGCAGGGCTGGATGTGGTTTCCGCCGAGCCGATTTTGCCGGACAACCCGTTGCTGAAAGCGAAAAACTGCCTGATTACGCCCCATATCTCCTGGGCGCCCAGGGAGAGCCGCCAAAAGCTGATGGATATTGCCGTGGCGAACCTGCAAGCATTCGTGGACGGTAAGCCCGCAAATGTTGTGAACCCCGAATGATACAGTGCGGTGATTATTACCTGCCTTTTCGGACTTTTCCTGTGGAATGGTAAATAGTCTTTTACGATTGGGGTATGCTTTGTACGTTGATGGCGCGACATTGGAGGGCTTGATGCATAAGGCGCCGCCCGGTTGACTTTTTCTCGAAACCGGTGTAATATGACAACAAATCCATTTTACGCGAGCGCGCTTGCGTGATTTGGAAGCAAGTTAAAAATAAAACACTTGTTCCTTGCGGGCCAAGACGGGTTCTGGTTTTCGAGGGCGGATGATTTACCGCATGGCTTTGCCGTATGTTCTTTCGCCGCCCGGGCTGTACCCGGGCGGCTTTTGCGTGCGACACATAATTGAGAGGAGAATACGCCATGAAAAGAATCGCTGTAATCGGCGCGATTTTAGAAAACCCACAGCTCAGCCAAAAGGATTTTAACGATATCGTCTCATCGTTCAAGGGGATTGTAAAAGGGCGCATGGGAATCCCCTTTGACGAGGAGGATACGTCGGTTATATCCATTACCGTCACAGGCGGGCTGGATGTTATAAACGCCCTTACCGGCAGGCTCGGAAAGCTTCCAGGCGTAACCGTCAAAACTGCTATATCCGGTAAGCTCACGGGCGAAAAGGAGGATTTATAAGCTTGTTTATCAATCAGGAATACATCGAGGGGCTGCTTCATAACGCGGAAAGCATACCCGAAGCGGACATAAGTAAAATTCTGGATAAGGCAGAGCGTATGGAGGGCTTAAGTCCCCAGGAAGTTGCCGCTCTGCTTGTAAACGACAATCCTCATAATCTGCGGCGTATCTTTTTGATTGCGGATGAATTAAAGCGCAGGATATACGGCAACCGTATCGTGATGTTCGCACCGGTTTATGTCAGCGACTACTGCGTCAACCGCTGCGCTTACTGCAGTTATAACGAAAGTCATGCGTTTGCCCGCCGCAGGCTGACGATGGACGAGCTTCGCGACGAGGTCCGGGAGCTTGAGCGGATGGGACACAAACGCCTTGCGCTGGAAGCCGGCGAGCACGACGCCATGTGTCCGATCGACTACATCCTTGCGTGCATAGAAACCATATACGATATGAGGTTTGAAAACGGCGAAATCCGGCGTGTCAACGTCAATATTGCCGCGACGACGGAGGAAAACTACAAAAAACTGAAGGACGCCCGAATCGGCACGTATATCCTGTTTCAGGAAACCTATTGCCGCAAGGCGTATGAGCGGCTTCATATTTCAGGCCCCAAAAGCGATTACGAGTACCATCTTACCGCCTTCGACCGCGCCATGAAAGCCGGGATCGACGATGTTGGCGGCGGCGTGCTCTTCGGGCTTGCCGACCCGTACTTCGAGGTTCTGGGGCTTATGCTGCATAACGAGCATCTCGAAAAGGAGTTCGGCGTAGGCTTTCATACCATCTCGGTTCCGAGGCTTCGTCCGGCCGCCGGTATGGATATCGCGGATTTTACGAATCTCGTGGACAATGAAACATTTGAAAAGATTGTAGCGGTTATACGACTGGCCGTCCCTTTCACAGGCATGATCCTCTCAACAAGGGAAAACCGCGAAATGCGCGGACGGCTTTTGAAAGCCGGTATATCGCAGCTTTCCGCCGGTTCATGCGCTGAAGTGGGCGGATACGCGCAAAGAGGGAAATCCGGCGGCTCAAACCCGCAGTTTACGGTGAATGACGACCGCGACGCGCTGTCGGTCGTTTCAGGGCTGATAGACGACGGGTACATCCCGAGCTTCTGCACAGCCTGTTACCGCAGCGGACGCACCGGCGACCGCTTTATGCGCCTTGCCAAAAGCGGTCAGATCAAAAACGTCTGCCTGCCCAACGCTTTGATGACCTTGTGTGAATATTCAATGGATTACGGCGGCGAAAGCTTCCGGCGGAAAGCGGACGGCGCCATCAGGCGCGAGATACGGTGCATCGAAAACGAAAATATTCGCCTTAAAACGGAGCAAAGCCTTAATAAAATCCGTGGCGGCGAGCGCGATTTGTTTATATAGGGGGGATTCAGATGGAAAAAACGCCGAACGCCATGCGCCGGCATGTCGTGCTTTTAGGCGACGCAAACGCTGGGAAATCAACGCTTTTCAACGCCCTGACCGGGCAGGACAGGGCCATTGTGTCTCCCCGGGCGGGAACCACAACCGATCCTGTCAGCGCCGCGATGGAGCTTATTCCATACGGGCCGGTCGTTCTGGTGGATACGGCGGGGCTACATGACAAAAGCGAGCTTGGCTCTAAGCGCTTGAAAAAGACGGAAGCGATGCGCCGCCGGGCCGACGCCGCCTTATACGTCGCCGACGTCACCTGCTTTGACCGCGAGGCTTACCGCCGTTTTACGCTTCACAATCTGCCGCATATCCTTGTGTTTACGAAATGCGATATAGCGGGATGCTTAGCCGCTTCTTTGGCAAAGGAATTTGATTCGGCCGTCTTCTTTTACGGCGACGCCGCTCCCGTTCGGGAAAAGCTTGTAAGTCTTTTGCAGTCGCTTAATCAGGAAAGCGAGACGTTACTGGGAGATTTGCTGCCATCAGGAAGCAACGTCGTTATGGTGGTCCCGGTGGATTCGGGGGCTCCCAAAGGACGGCTGATCTTACCGCAGGTCCAGCTTCTGCGCGACTGCCTTGACCACGGGATTAAGTGCTTCGTCACAAGGGAGATTGAGCTCGAAAGCGCGATGCAAAGCCTTTCTCCGGTAAATCTCGTTGTTACCGACAGCCAGGCGTTCGGTTATGTGAACCGGGTATTGCCGGGGGACATACCGCTTACGTCCTTTTCAATGCTGCTTGCCCGGCAGAAAGGGAATTTCAGGCAGCTTTTAGAGGGCGCCGACGCCATACCGGAGCTGCCCGAAAACGCGAACATCCTGATGCTTGAGGGATGTACGCACAACCACACCCACGAGGATATCGGAAAAGTTAAACTCCCCGCTCTCCTTGAAAAGAAGACGGGGAAACGATTGCGGTTCGACGATTACAGCGGCTATGATTTTCCCGAAAGCCTTGATAAGTACCATATGGCAATCCAGTGCGGCGGCTGCATGCTCAATAACCGGGAGATTATGTCGCGGCTTGAAGCCCTTGCGAACAAGGGGATTCCAGTCACAAACTACGGGATTGCCCTTGCGTGGTTAAACGGAATCCTTGAGCGTTGCTGCGAGATTTTTAACGCGGAGGGAAAAGCATGAGCCAAAAAACAAACATAGATATTTCAGACGACGCACGGCTTTTGCATTTGATCAATACCGAAGATACGCATGAAATAGAGGGATTGTTTCATGCGGCGCGCGAGCTGTGTTCCCGCCACTATCGAAACGCGGTGTATTTCCGCGGTCTCATTGAATTTACAAATTACTGCAAAAACGACTGCTATTATTGCGGTATCCGAAAGGGCAACCAAAAGCTTGACCGCTACCGCTTAACGCTAAAACAAATACTTGATTGCTGCCGGACAGGAGATGCGCTCGGGTTTAAAACCTTTGTGCTTCAAGGCGGGGAAGACCCGCGGTTTACCGACGAGAGGATGGTTGAAATCATAAGCGCAATCCGCAAGGAGTATCCGGATACCGCCATCACCCTTTCGATCGGCGAGAGAAGCAGGGAAAGCTATGAAGCGCTTTTTAAGGCAGGGGCAAACCGATACCTGCTGCGCCATGAAACGGCGTGCGGGAATCATTACCGGAGCTTGCATCCCGGTGCGATGAGCCTTTCCGAAAGAAAGCAATGCCTGTATGCCTTAAAAGACATCGGCTATCAGGTTGGCACCGGTTTTATGGTGGGCTCCCCTTTTCAGACGCCTGAAACATTGCTAGAGGATTTACGGTTCTTGAGGGAGTTTGCGCCTCATATGGTGGGGATAGGCCCGTTTATACCGCAAGCCGACACTCCGTTCGGAGTATATCCGCAGGGGCCGCTTACATTGACGCTCAAAATGGTGGCGCTGTCCCGCCTTATCCTGCCCAAGGCTTTGATCCCCGCGACGACGGCGCTCGGAACAATCTCGCCGGATGGCCGCGAAAGGGCGCTTTTGGCCGGCGCAAACGTTGTCATGCCGAACCTTTCCCCGATAGATGCGCGGCAAAAATACGCCTTATACGACAACAAAATCTGTACCGGCGACGAAGCCGCCAAATGCAGGTTTTGCATCGAGCGGCGCATCAAAAGTCACGGTCTTGTACCGGATATGTCTCGCGGGGACTATCAAGATTAGGGCGTTGAGCGGCAGCGGGAACACGCCCTAGTATGAGAATTATGAGGAGGCTGTACTATGTCAAACATTGCGAAAAGCTTATCCGACCTGATTGGGAAAACACCCTTGCTGGAACTGCGCGGTTACGCGGAAAAACACAGCTTATCCGCGACCTTAGTCGCAAAGCTTGAGTATTTCAATCCCGCAGGCAGCGTAAAAGACCGAATCGCCAAGGCTATGATAGACGAAGCCGAGAAGAGCGGCAGGCTTGTCCCCGGCTCTGTTATCATAGAGCCTACCAGTGGCAATACGGGCATCGGGCTTGCGGCTGTCGCGGCGGCGCGGGGCTACCGCATCATTCTGACAATGCCGGAAACGATGAGCGTTGAGCGCCGCAAGCTCTTAAAAGCATACGGCGCGGAGCTCGTGCTGACCGAGGGCGCAAAGGCAATGAAAGGCGCCATAGCGAAAGCGGAGGAGCTTTCAAAGGAGATACCGGGCGCGTTTATTCCCGGGCAGTTTATAAATCCCGCGAACCCTCAGATACACAGGGAGACCACCGGCCCCGAAATCTGGGAAGATACAGGCGGTAAGATTGATGCATTGGTTTCCGGCGTGGGAACAGGCGGAACAATTACCGGGGCCGGTGAATATTTAAAGTCTATGAATCCCGGCGTCAAGGTTATCGCAGTCGAGCCCTTCGACTCCCCGATGCTGTCCGAAAGAAAGGCGGGTCCGCATAAAATCCAGGGAATCGGCGCGGGGTTCGTTCCGGATACGCTTAATACCGGCATTTATGACGAAATCATCAAGGTGAAAAACGAGGATGCGTTTATAGCCGGGCGCGATATTGCAAAAACAGAGGGGCTGCTTGTCGGAATTTCATCCGGCGCGGCCATATGGGCGGCGGCTCAGGTAGCGAAGCGTCAGGAGTATTCAGGGAAAACAATCGTTGTCATACTGCCGGATACAGGCGAGCGGTACCTGTCCACGGCGCTGTTCGAGGATTAAGCGTCAAGCATACGGCAAGAAGATGTATTCTGTCAATCTCAAAAGTTGACACTACCGCTCAACATCTATTTAAGCGGCGCATTTTGCGCCAAGCGAATGACGCTGCCGTCTTCTTTTGTTTTCATTGACTTTTAACATATTTTACAGTAATATTGTACAAGGGAAATTGTGGGTTTTGAAAGGAGCAGGAGCCGTTTGTCAAGAATACTAACAGGGATTCTGATCGTTCTGCTTCTTTCTTCGTGCGGCGCGGTTTCCATGACGGGGACTGAAAACCTGCTTTCAGCGCCGACAATGAACCCGCGGCAGGCTGAAGTCTTAAAAGCGCTTGCGTTAACGCTTCCGCTTAACGACATCGTATACCAGTACCCGCAAAGCGGTGATTACCGCTCGCCGTTTGTTTTTTTCGACTTAAACGGCGACAGCCGCGAGGAGGCCGTCGTCTTTTACAGCTTAAGCGACGAATCCGGTGCGGAAGCCCGCGCCAAGGTATTAAAGCAGGACGATTTGGGAATATGGTCTTCGTTTTACGACATTACGCTGCAAAGCGGCGAAGTCGAATGGATTGAATTTCATAAGCTTCTAAGCGCAGACTCTTACTGTATGATGGTGGGGCTTAAGCCGTCAAACCCGCGGGATGCTTTAATGCTTCAAGTATACTCCATGCATGAGAATTCGTTTCTGCTTGAAGCCGAGCACCAATACCACAGCTACACCGTCAGGGATTTTAGCGGCGACGGCGTCTCGGATGTTGCAATCATCGCGCGCAGCGCGCTTGACCGCACCTTTTTCTTAAGCTTGCTGCAAAAGCAGGGCGATAACCTGTCGGCGGGGCCCAGAATCAGCCTTTCGCCCGAGATTGAGGACGTCAAAATGCTCACCTACGGAAAGCTCTGGGACGGCGCCTCCGCGCTTTTTGTCGACGGGCTTTTAGCAAACGGCCTTATGCCGACAATCGCCACCGAGATTATCCGGGCGGATGCCTTGGGCCTTTCGTTTTTGGCGGGCGGCGACCTTGACCGCGGCGGTGAATATAATCTTGCCAGAATAAATTATGAGTTCACGTTTCGCGACGAATCCGTCTTCAGCATGGATATCGACGGGAATTATACCGTTGAAGTCCCGTATCCCGTATCGCTTCCCGGCGTTTACAGCGAAAGGTCCGGACAAGCCCCTAAGCTGATGCAGCTCATGCGGCTTGAGGAAGATGGCTTTATGATATACCGCAGCGCCGTCATAAACGCCGACAGCGGATATCTGCTTTTATTTCCCGAAAGATGGCAAGACGACTCCGTGACGGTCGAAATCAGGCCGGATACATCGGAGTGGCTGTTCCGCAAATGGGACCCTGAAGCGCAGCACCCCGCCGAAGAATTGCTTAGAATCAGGGTCGCGGCAAGGGATTCCGGCGGGAATTTCAATCGGTACGCAAAACTTGAGACTAAAGGTATGGCGTCGTATTATGCCTATATCCCGCGTCTTGCGGGCGAGGAGCTTGCCGTTACCGAGCAGGAAGTGCGCGAATTGTTCCGCTTATTGCCATATTAATGAGGAGTTGACATATATATGAAACGGATTCTTGTTGCCGAAGACGAAGCTGCAATCCGCGATTTTGTGGTGATAAACCTAAAACGCGCGGGCTACGACGTGACCGACGTCCCCGACGGCGAAACGGCGCTTTCGGTCTTTGACGACGCGGGCGGCGACTTCGACATCGCGCTGCTCGATGTGATGATGCCCGGAATCGACGGGTTTGAGGTATGCAAGCAAATCCGCTCGAAAAGCGGATCGATTGGCATTATCATGCTTTCGGCGAAGACACAGGAGATGGATAAAGTAAGCGGACTGATGCTGGGCGCCGACGACTATATCGCAAAACCGTTTTCCCCGACGGAGCTCGTCGCGCGTGTAGACGCGGTTTACCGCCGCGTTTCAATGGCGAAATCGACAGGCGAGCCCGCTTCGACTATTGGCTCCGGCGCGTTTTTGCTGAACCTTAAGAGCCGCTCGCTCACAAAAAACAACAAGCCCGTGGACTTGACACAGGTTGAATTCCAAATCATGGAGTTTTTCATGCAAAACCCAAACGTCGCAATGGAGCGCACAGAAATTTTAAAGCGCGTATGGGGCGAAAATTATTTCGGCGACGTGAAAATCGTTGACGTAAATATCCGCCGCCTTAGGATGAAAATCGAGGACGATTCCTCTAACCCGCGGCATATCCTCACGATCTGGGGTTACGGGTATAAATGGGTAGATTAAGATATGGCCGTTAAAAAAATTACGCGCCGATGGCTGCTCAACAGCTTCGCGGTGATCGTGTTCATCATCGTGTTGATGGAAATCGTTTTTGCCGTCGGCATTACAAATTACTACTACAACTTTGTGCGGCAGACGCTCGTGACGCGCGCGGACTCCGCAAACGCGGCGTTCAAGCAGTACTCCGAGGATACGCGCGCCGATTTTCCGTCGCTTGTGCGCGGGTATGTCGCGACGTTTTCGCAGCGTGAAAGCATGGAGCTGATGACGATCGACATAAATGGCGGCATCTCGCTTACCTCAAGCGGATTTTTGCCCGAGGGCGATGACAGGCTGATGCCGGATTACGACAGGGCGATGGCTGAAAGCACAGGCCGTTTTGTCGGGCAGCTAAACGGCCAGCGCGTCATGGCGGTCAGCGTTATGTCTCCCGTGACGGGACAGGAATCTCTGTCGGCGGTCCGGCTTGTCGTCGGGCTTCAAAACGTGGACAGACAAATCCATCTTCTCATCGCGGGAATGGTTTTGCTAGGGCTTTTCGTGCTTTCGTTCGTATTGTTTTCAAGCTCATATTTTATAAGCTCCATCGTAAACCCCATCGGCGAGGTCGGCGAAACCGCGCGGAAGATCGCTTCAGGCGACTTTACGGCGCGGCTTGAGAAAAGGGACGACGACGAAATCGGGGAGCTTAGCGACATCATAAACTACATGGCGGCGGAGCTCGGCGTAGCCGAGCAGCTTAAAAACGATTTCATCTCCGGCGTTTCCCATGAGCTTAGAACTCCGCTCACCGCTATACAGGGCTGGGGCGAGACGTTGCTTTCCGATGACGGGGAAGATAAGGAAATGCTGCATAAGGGAATGTCCGTGATTATAAACGAGACCGTCAGGCTCAGCAACATGGTCGAGGAGCTGCTTGATTTCTCGAAAATGCAAAGCGGGCGGCTAAAGCTTGTGCTCGGCAAAATGGATGCACTCGCCGAGCTTTCGGAGGCCGTGCTAATGTACACGGAGCGGGCGCGCCGCGAGCATATCCTGCTTGCCTATGACGAATCCGACGGGATCGCCACGGTTTACGGCGATAAAAACAAGCTGCGCCAAGCGTTCGTCAATGTGATAGACAACGCTATAAAATACTCCGACAGCGGCGGCGAGGTGAAAATCGAGACAATACTTACGCCGCAGAGCTTTACGGTCCGCGTCGAGGATTTCGGCATCGGCATCCGCGAGGAGGAGCTTCCGCAAATCAAGCAGAAATTTTATAAGGCGGACTCCACGCGGCGCGGCAGCGGCATCGGGCTTGCGCTTGCCGATGAGATCATAACGCGGCACGGCGGCATGCTTGAGATTGGCTCCAAGTACGGCGAGGGCACGACCGTCACCATCACGCTGCCGGTCTACACAAAGCAGGACGAAGCCGTATCGTTGCAGGAATAATGATCTGTATGATAAACAAAATATAATTTTATAAATGGAATGGTAATAAAAAATGAGTGAGAATCGTTTTAAAACATCAATCGGCGGGCAAGCTTTAATAGAGGGCGTGATGATGCGCGGGCCCGAGGCGTCCAGTATGGCGGTGCGGCTACCCGACGGCACGATCGACGTCGAGGAAAAACCGCTTAAAAACACTTCCGCGTGGTACAAAAAGACGCCGTTTATCCGCGGCACGTTTAATATGGTGGATTCGCTGATGCTGGGCTACAAATGCCTGATGAAGTCGGCGGAAAAATCCGGTATGGACGACGGCGAGCCCAGCAAGTTCGAGGAGTGGCTCGCAAAAAAAAGCGGAAAGCCGATCATGAGCATCGTGTCGGTCGTGGCGCTTATCCTTGGCTTGGGGCTTGCGATTCTTTTGTTTATGGTGCTGCCAACCGTCATCATAAGCTTTATCCCGCCGGTTTTATTGGCGCCGACCATGAAATCGCTTTTTGAGGGCATTTTAAAAATCGTAATCTTTATCCTTTACATCTGGCTTGTATCAAGGCTCGAGGACATAAAGCGCGTGTTCATGTACCACGGAGCGGAGCATAAAACTATCTTCTGCTACGAATCGGGCGAGGAGCTCACCGCCGAAAACGTGCGGTCAAAATCGCGCTTTCATCCGCGGTGCGGCACAAGCTTTTTGTTAATCGTGCTGGTCATATCCATTCTGCTCTTTTCTGTTCTGACATGGCAAAATATATTTTTAAGAATCTTTTTAAAGCTTTTGCTGCTTCCTGCCGTCATCGGCGTCTCGTATGAGATCATCAAGCTCGCGGGACGGTACGACAATACGCTGACGCGCATCATTTCAGTGCCGGGAATGCTTTTGCAAAGGCTTACGACCGCAGAACCCGACGACAGCCAGATTGAAGTTGCAATCGCCTCGATCATCCCCGCTATACCGAAGGAGAAAGGCGCCGATGAGTGGTAGCACGCCAAAAACATACGGCTCGCTTCTTGCCGCAGCAACGCAGATGTTAGGCTCGAAATTTGACGCGGGCCAGCTTTTTACGCATGTAACCCAGAAAAAGCTTTATCATATGAGCTTTTTAAGCGATAAGCCCGTGCCGGAAAAACAGGCGGACCTGCTTTTGCGCATGGTGAAACGCAGGCTCGGGGGCGAGCCGCTCCAATACCTTTTGGGCGAATGGGAGTTTTACGGCCTGCCGTTCAAGGTGGGCAAAGGCGTATTGATTCCGCGCGCCGAGACCGAGTCGGTTGTGGATACGGCACTCGACTTGTTAAAGGACATAAAATCCCCGGTGGTACTTGACCTTTGCAGCGGCACCGGATGCGTGGCGGCCGCCATATCTCACAACCGCCCGGACGCGCTGGTGACGGCGGTCGAGCTCTCCGACGCGGCGTATGATTATCTGCTTTTAAATATCGAGCTCAACCACTCGAAGGTCATGCCCGTCAAACAGGATATAAAGGAATATAAGCATCCATGCCTGCTCGACATTCTCGTATCAAACCCGCCGTATATCCCGAAAGAAACAATCGCGGCGCTTCAGACGGAAGTAAAGTTCGAGCCGCGTATGGCGCTGAGCGGCGGCGGCGACGGACTTGATTTTTACAGGATTATCCCGAAATTATATTTCGGCCAGCTTCTTCCCGGCGGCTGGTTCTGCCTGGAAATCGGCGTCGGGCAAAGCGATAAGGTCGTGAAAATACTAAAGGACTCCGGATGCGTGGATATTTTTGTGCGCGACGATTATTCAGGAATCCCGCGGGTTGTCTGCGCGAAAAAACCGGTATAGATATTTTATAAAATTTAGGGCAAAATGAACTTGTGCTTTTTCATTAAATCATGGTATACTAGAATCCGGTATATTATTTTCATTATAAAGTTAAGGAAGGGACAAAGTATGAAAAGAAGTGCATTCATCGCAACCGTAGCCTTGTTTGTCGCGGCTGTCGGCGTTGTAATCGCGCTGGCCTCCTATTTTAAAAGCAGAAGCAGTTATCTGTACGATGACGACGACGATTTCATGTTCGACGATTCCGACGATCTGGAATATTATTCCTCGGATTTACATGACGGCGATGCGCCGGAAGAAGACATTTCGGAATATCCGCCGGAAAGCAACTAGCCTCCAAAGCCCAAACCCGGGAAGCCCTGCGAAAAATGCGGGGCTTCCTGTTTTCTAACAATTATAAGCAGGTTGACGTTTTAAGGCCGTTGGGTTACAATATAGGGTGGAGATTGGTCCGCAAATCAAACCTTGAACGGATGTGCAGTATATTGATAAAGATTTCCCCTTCTGTTTTTGCCTGCGACTTTGCAAGGCTGGGCGAAGAGATTCTCGCCATGGAAAAAGCGGGCGCCGATATGATCCACCTCGATGTGATGGACGGCAATTTCGTTCCAAACATCTCTTTCGGGCCGCCGGTAATCTCAGCTCTGAGAAAGAAAACAGGAATCTTTTTTGACGTGCACCTCATGATCTCTAACCCGTTAAAATACATAGACGCGTTCGTGGAAGCGGGGGCCGATTTGATTATGTTCCACGCCGAAAGCGATTCCGATATAAGGCATGTGCTCGGCAAAATAAAGCAAAGCGGCATAAAGGCGGGGATTGCGATAAAGCCTAAAACTCCGCCGGAGGTTATCCGGGAATTTTTGCCTGCGCTTCAAATGGTGCTTGTCATGACGGTGGAGCCGGGCTTCGGCGGGCAAAAGTTCATGGCCGATATGATGCCTAAAGTCAAAATCCTGCGCGAATGGGCGATTGACGCAAACCCCGGTCTTGACATCGAGGTTGACGGCGGCATCGACGTTACCACGGTCAAGGTTGCGGCAAAAGCCGGGGCGAACGTGTTTGTCGCGGGCTCCTCCCTGTTTTCCGCGACCAGTTACCCAGCCGCCTTAAAAGAGCTCCGTGAAGCGGCGGAGAGCGCCTTTGAAAGCTAACCAAAATATTTAGACAACATATCGATTGCCGTATCTAAAATGATTTCCCGGCCGTGCTCCATTGTGTATGCGGCAAGCACCTCGTCCTCGCCGAGCTTTGATGCGAACTCCGACAAAAAATAAACGCTTAGCTTATCGTCGTAATCTAAGTTATATACTAAAAGCCTGTACTTGCCGTTTAAAAGGTAAAGCGACGATTTGTATATCCTGTGGCTGTATCGCTCAAATACTTTACACGCACCCTCTATCAGCTCTTTTGCGCTGTCAAACTCAAACAGGACCGGCGAAATAACCGTTTGCGAGCCCTTGAGCTTGCCCGGCCGCCGTATGATGGTGAAGTAAAGGTCGCAACCTTTATTGTCCGTTTCATACGTTTCGATAAACAGTTTCGCGCCGCGCGGGGCAAAGCCCGCCTGTTTCTTTGCTTTTTCCAGAAGCGACAGCAGCACACGTTTTGTGTGGCTGTCGGAATAATTCATATTTTCGTATACGAGGCCGGCCTCCGCCATATCCTGCGGATTCAAGCGGATTCTCAGTTTATCTTCATTTATCAGCTCGAAATCCAAGCTTATCACCGGCTTTCAGGGAAGGATTATAACATGTCGATTTTCAAGGGGATTGTGCTGGCGCAGCACAAGGAGCCTGCGTTTTCGCGCCCGCTGGTGCGGTTTGTTAACCCACAGACCGAAGCGCTTACGATTGACCGCGAGCCTGTCGCGGACATAGCGGCGCTCACCGTTGACGATGTGATAGATATCGCAAAATCTGCGCAGATCGTAGACGAGCGCGACGGCAAAATGCTTTACCGCAAGCTGCTTCGGGCTATGGGGCGCGCCGCCTGCGTCATCGCGGACGCCGTTGACGACGAGCCGTATGTATCAAGCCAGATCAACCCCATGATGAAGCTTAAAGACGAGGCCGTCGGCGGACTTAAGCTTTGCAGCTTCGTTTGCGGCTGCGACAATGTGTTTATCTTAGCGTATAAAAATATCACCGACATCGAAACAAGGATTCCCCGCTCAATTGACCAGTTTAAGGTCGTGCGTCTGAGAGGCGGCTACCCCGCGGAGTCGCGGTCCTTAAGGCTTGGTTTGGGCGAACGCCGCAGGCTGATTGTAGGCGCGGGCGCACTGATACACCTGTACCGCGCGGTTATAAAAAGAAAACGCCAGAGCACGGTATTCATCACCGTTGCGGGAAATTGCGTCGCGAACCCCATGAATTTGGAAGCGTCCATCGGCATGACCGTGATTCAGGTGCTGGAAAGGTGCGGGATGATCGACGAACCCACGCGCATCGTCTGCGGCGGACCCATGACGGGTATCTCCGTGATAAACGCCGAGAAAACGCTGATTACATATACGACGCGGGCGGTCCTTGCCTTTCGCGAAAGCGCGCAGGACAAACTGTACACCTGCATCGGATGCGCCCGCTGCGAGCGCGTATGCCCGTCAAAGCTAAACCCCATGTACATCAAGCGATTTGTCGACAACAGTTATTTCGCGCATCTAAAGCCATTTGACGCGCACCTTTGCATAGGCTGCGGCACATGCAGCTATTCATGCCTTTCAAAGCTTGACGTTTCGGCCAGCGTGGCGGAGGCAAAGCGCTACGCGATAGAACATTTCGGCCTGCCAATCGACGACGAGGAGGCTGACAAGCTTGAATCTTAACAATACGTCGCCTCCCCATATCCGGCACAGCGACAGCACCCGCGTGCTGATGTTAAACGTGATTTTCCCCATGCTCATCATCTATGTATCGGCTACGTTCTATTACCAGACACGCGCGCTCATGCTGCTTTTGGTATCCGTCACGGTAGCCGTTCTAACCGATACCATTTGCGTCCTAATCGCCGGTAAACGTCCGAATTTGCGCGATTTTTCGCCTGTCGTGACCGGCACGATGCTGCCGCTTTTAATGCCCGCCTCCATCGATTACTGGATTCTCGGCGTCGCCGCCGCGTTTGCCGTCGTGATAGCAAAGCACCCTTTCGGCGGCGTTGGGCACAACGTTTTTAATCCCGCGGCGGCAGGGCTTGCGTTCGTGACGATTTGCTTCGGCGACAAGATGTTTTCCTACCCGATCCCTCGGGCCCCGCTTCCTGTTTTCGGCTCCTCCGACTTAATCACCGTCGTTTCCCCCGCGTTCATGCTGGAGCTGGGCGCCGCCCCGAAATACGATCTTATCGAGATTTTGACAGGAAATTTCCCCGGTCCGATGGGGTGCACTAATATTCTAGTAATCCTTGGTTGTCTTTTATACCTTGTTTCGCGCCGCACCGTTCGCTGGGTCATGCCCGTATCGTTTTTTGTCACGGTGGCGCTGTTCGCTTTTCTGTTCCCCAGAATCGGCGGAGGGTTCGAGGTGGTGGAAGACGTACGGCTCCGGTCCGTACTGTTTGAAATGGCGGCCGGAGTACTCCTTTTCGGCGGCGTCTTTATGCTGGGAGACCCTGTTACCACGCCGAAACGCGATTTTTCAAAGGCCGTGTTCGCGGTGGCGGCGGGAATCATCGTGATGCTGTTTCGAAGATACGGCAGCTTCGAGAGCGCGTTTCCTTTCGCGCTTTTACTTATGAACGCCACAGTCTGGGGCTTTGATATGACAGGCGAGATGATCGCCGGATTTTTCAGGAGGATGAGCTTTGAAAATACAGGCGGGAAAAAGCTACAAAAAAAGACATCGCGTCATTAGCTCCATATTCATAAGCAACCCGGCGCTTGTGCTGGGGTTTGACCTTCCGTTTTTGATCGCGACCTCGACAAGCCTTAGAAACGCTGCGGCGATGTCCATAGCGATGCTGTTCATCCACATGGCGACGATCATGTTTTCCGTTTTATTCGTAAGAAAGCTGCCTGTCATGCTAAGGGCGCTTTTGTCGGTCATAGTTTCAACCGGCGTCATGATTCTGACGCGCGAGCTTATAATTTTCATTTTCCCGGATATTCTAAACACACTCGGCATGTACATTTACCTGCTGTCTATAAACGGGCTTACGCTGTTCCAGTCGCTTTCGCTTACGAGCCGCTCAAGGCTTCGGCCGGTTTTAAGGCGCGAGTTTTTCCATGTGCTTGCGTTTGTGCTTGCGATGTTTTCACTTTCGGCCATACGCGAGTGGCTCGGCCAAAGCGCGCTGTTCGGTATCCCCATCGATATGCCGTATAAGATGAGCGGGTTTTTGATCCCGTTTTTAGGATTTATCGCAATGGGTTTTTTGCTTGCGTTCGTAAAGGCTTTCAACCGCGGCCTGTTCAGCTTTTTGATCAGGGAAGACCACAAACGCGCAAGCAGAATGCGCGTGGATTATTAAAAAGGGAAGATAGAATTTGCAGTATTTTATGGTATACATGACAATGGCGGTAACGGCTTTTGCGGTTGAAAACGCGGCGTTTACGCGCGGGCTTGGCTTAAGCAAAGCCACCCTTTTGTTAAACTCGCGCTGGGAGGGCCTCATTTACGGCGTGGTTACGACATGGATGCTGGTCTTATCGTCTTTTCCGGTTTCGCTTGTAAATTATTATTTGCTTGACGTAACCTTTATAAGAGCGATCAGAGCGCCTTTGTATTTGTTGTGCGTTTTGGCGTCTTATGTCGTTACCTATATTCTCGTCGTCCGCTTTTTCCCGAAGTTTCAGCACATCGTTGCGGCGGCTTTGCCGATTTCGGCGTTTAATACGGCGTTGTTCGGAGCCTTCTACGTTTCCGGCACACAGCGCTTTACCTTCTTTGAAACAACCGGTTACGCGCTGGGCACAGGGCTTGGTTATACGATTGCGCTTCTTGTAATCTACTACGCGAGAAAACGGCTTGCGATCAGCCCTGTCCCGCGGGCGTTCCGCGGGCTTCCGATTCTGCTTGTCTACATCGGGCTTTTATCCCTTGCGATTTACGGCCTCATTGGCCATGAGCTTCCCATTTAACGGCCAATCGCCGCTGGAGGTGTACCATTGGCAAGAAAAAAATATAAAGTAAAACGTTATTACGGCAAAAATGTCGGCTTTTACCGCGCAAAGCCACATCCGCTTGTCGTTATCCTCGTAATCGCGGTGTTGGCCGGGCTTGGATTTCTGGGAACGGTCATCTATGAGCCGGTCTATGATTTCATAATGAATATCGGCAGACAGGACATATCTGCAGTGTCGGAGCCGGAGGAACCGGAGGAGCCGGAGGACAACACCGTTTTGGAGCCGGAGGACGAGCCTGCCGCCTCACTTCATGAGAATATGAAGGCGGTGTATATTCCGCATGAAATCGTAAGCGGCCAAGGGTCCCTCGATGAATTTTTATCAGGACTTGACGGCACGGAAATCAACGCCGTTATGATCGACGTCAAAAACGATGACGGAGAGATTTTGTATACCTCTAAAAATGAAGCCGCCGCCGAGTTTCAAGCAGTCGCGCCCACGGCGGTCGATTTACAGGCGCTTTCCTCGCGGCTTGGGCGCGACGGGTATTTGCTCGTTGCAAGGATGTCCGTGTTCCGCGACCCGCTTGCGGCAGGCCGTGGCCACCGCGCGTACGCAATCGGCTACCGCGGCGCGCCGTCGGCGCTCTGGCTTGACAACGCCGCCGATGCGGGCGGCAGGCCGTGGCTGAACCCATATTCCATGCATGCACAGGATTATATCGACTTTCTTGCCGATGAAATAACATCCCAGGGCGTCGGTATGCTCGTGCTTGAAAACCTTAGGTTTCCCGACAACAGCGCGACATACGCCGTGTTTAACGAAGAGGAAGCCGATCCCTCTCAAAGCCGTGCCGAAATCCTTAGGGACACACTTGCAAGAATCACGGAAATATGCCGGCGAAACGATGCGCGCATCGCGGTTTTTTACACCGCGCTTGAGCCTGTGCTCAGCGAGGGCGAGCAAAACCGTTACGGCGGCCCCGTGCTTCAAGTCGCTACCGGCACGCTGCTGCTCGATGTTCGCCCGGCGCTTTTTGGCGCGGACTACCCGCAGTCCGGGCTTGAGATCACAGATCCGCTTCAAAATCCGGCTGAGGCCGTCGCAGCTGCTTTGACTTACGTAAAATCCGGAGCCTTACCGGATACCCAAATCATCCCCTATCTTCAGGGCGGAAACGCCGAGCGTTTTAACGCGGAGCATTTATACGGCAAGGAACAGGTGGACGCACAGATTAAGGCTGCCGGTGATTTAGGATTCGACGAATATTTCCTTTTCAGCGCGGACGGTGAGTATTTTCTGAAATAAGTCTAGGAGGGAATCCCATGCTCGTAATCAGCCGTAAACTCGAAGAGGGGCTGCTCATAAACGGGAACATTGAGATCAGGATTTTTAATGTGTTTTCGAACGATCAAGGCGGCGGCAAAAAATCGAAGGTGGCGTCGATTGGCATCGATGCCCCGAGGGATATCCAGATACTGCGCAAGGAGCTTCTGGATACGATGGAGCAAAACCGCGAAGCGGAGGAATCCGTCCGCAACTTAGCGGACACCGGCCTTGCCGTATCCGGGCTTGCCGGGATGCTAAAACAAAAACGCAAATTGCCCGGCTCACCGCCGGAAAGTAAGAACTAAAGGGAGGATGCATCATTGAACATCATCAGAACAAAAGCGGTGGAGCTTTCCACCATCCCGGCGGTCGCGTATAAGCAGAAGCTTTCAAACGGCGGCGCCGGAATCAAAATCATGCGCACCGACGAGCTTAAGTCGGTCGTCTGCACCCTTGACAAGCGAAGCGGCGAGCCTTTGCCGCGCGGCAAATTTGACGAGGCTCTTTTCCCCTTGGAATCGTTTGACGAGGCAATTGAGCTGACAAACGGCCTGCCGTACTCGTCGCGCGGGAATATTTCGGTTATGCCGACAGAAACGTCCGAACCCGAGGACGTTTTGGAAGACGCCCCGCCTGAGCAGGTCGATATGACGCTTTCGCCGGAATACCAGGCGATTGTCGAGCGGTACAGCGACGAGAAAGGCAAGATGAATTACGCCCTGATGAACAAGGAGTTTATCCAGTTTGCGTCAAAAAGCAAGACGGTTGCCAATATGGCTGCGAACAATAATGGACAGGATGAAATCCTCTTGTTCATCATAAAAAACCGCGCCGCTTTCATCGCAAACTTAAAAGAGAGCTTAGACGACGAAGCAATCGGGCGGCTGATCGAAACGCTTGACGAAATTGACCCCAGAAGCGCGTTTAAGGAGCTGAAGTCTCATATCAACAGGATTCTTGCGAGAATGAAATAAGACGCCGGAAAACGGCGGCAGGATAAAATCCTTGCCGCCGTTTTATTGTGGGATTTCTCGGTTTTATCTAGACCCTAGCTCATCCTGAGGGAATCGACGCGTCTGCTCGACAAATAGTACGTCGTCCAGAACGGAAGGTTTTCCCTTGTCGTCCCAAGATAGGCGCCGTTTGTGTTATACACGTAAAATGTGGCCCTGCCGGTATCAATCCTCACCGTTCCGCCGGTTGCCCTTAAATTGATTGTCTGAAGCCTGTAAACGCTGCCAACCGTAGGATTCCTGCGGAAAACAAGCTCGTCGCGTTCGGTATATTCATTTATCAGCGCGATTCCGGCGTATCTCATACCGCGCGTGAGGTTTGCTCTAACGGAAATATTTTCGCCCAGCTCAAGCTCTATATTCCTTACATTTGTCACCGCGCGCAAAACGCGGCCGTCGGAGATGTCCATAAAGTTATCCCTTGAGTCCACGTCATAGATTTCTGCCGCAAGCGAGCCTCTTATGTCGATTCTGGTGCTTTGCCTGCGCGTACCTCCCTCATGAAGGAAAATGGAAAAATTAAACCGCTTTACCTGCGTTGTCGGAGTCCTGTCGAACTCGACGCTGATATACGACCCCGAACGGCTGCTTACCAGCTCCACGAATGCGATGTTGTCGGCGCTTGCGCCCGCAGCCCTCACGGTAATCCTGCCTGTGCGGAGCTGCGCCGCCGTTAAGACGTCGGTTTCGGTTCCAAGCGGAGTTCCGTCCGCACGCAGGAACATATTCGGCGTGAGCGGAATCCTGATTTCGCTGCCGGGCAGGACGCGCAGGCTCGCAAGGTCCGACATGGATCTGACCGCTTTTCCGGCAACGGTGACGCGCCCTTTTTCCGCGTGAGATTTAAGCGCGTTTTGAAAATCCTTCTCATTTATGCCTCTGATGCCGCTTGAAGCAACCGTGGCGGATGCTGTGAAAATCATGCCCATCATCATTACTGCAGTCAAAAGAACACTTGTTATTTTCTTCATGCAAGATTCCTCCCTCTTTTTGCTATTATTATGTTAATCGATTGTTTTAAGTATAACATGTAAAATTAAACATAAGGCAAACAATATTTAAAATAATTATGGCCTTATATGCCAATTCCGGCTACAAGGCCATAATGATTCACTTCGAATTTTACGCGTTGTCTACTTCATACATATGCTCGATCAGCTCAAGTACCTTTACGCTGTAGCCCCATTCGTTGTCATACCAGCTCACGAGCTTTACAAACGTGTCGGTAAGGGCTATACCGGCTTTCGCGTCAAAGATTGAAGTTCTTGCGTCGCCGATAAAATCACTGGAGACAACGGCTTCTTCCGTGTATCCGAGAATGCCCTTGAGCTCATTTTCGGACGCTTTCTTCATCACGTCGCAAATTTCCTTATACGTCGCAGGTTTTTCGAGGTTCACCGTCAAATCGACTACTGAAACGTCAAGCGTGGGTACGCGCATAGCCATACCCGTCAGCTTGCCGTTCAGCTCCGGGATAACCACTCCGACAGCTTTCGCGGCGCCTGTGGAGGACGGGATGATATTCCCGGAAGCCGCGCGGCCTCCGCGCCAGTCTTTCTTGGAAGCGCCGTCAACGGTAAGCTGGGTGGCGGTTGTTGCGTGCACCGTCGTCATCAGGCCGTCCTTGATGCCGAATGTGTCGTTGATCACCTTTGCAAGCGGCGCTAAGCAGTTCGTGGTGCAGGAAGCGTTCGATACAAAGTTCATGTCCTTTTTATAGGTGTTGTGGTTTACACCCATGACGAACATCGGCGTGTCGTCCTTTGAAGGCCCTGTGTATACGACCTTTTTCGCCCCCGCGTCAAGATGCGCCTGCGCCTTGTCCCTTGAGTGGAAGATACCGGTTGCGTCAACAACATACTCTACGCCGACCTTACCCCACGGAATGGAGGCGGGGTCTTTTTCCGAGAAGAAAAGTATTTTCTTGCCGTCTACCGTCACGCTGTTTTCGTCGTGTTCTATCGTACCCTCAAAACGCCCGTGGATCGTGTCGTACTTAAGCATGTACGCAACATAGTCCGGGGACATAAATGGGTCGTTAATCGCGATAAACTCATACTCGGGGTTTAATATCCCCGCGCGGAACACAAGCCTGCCGATTCTTCCGAAACCGTTGATACCGATTTTGATTGCCATAATTAGAACATCCTCCTATATTTTATTTGTATAAATAACCAATTTATATTTTATACCAAACGTTTGAAAAAATCAACAACGCCCAAAAAGTTATACCTCGAACCGTTGCATTATGCCCTGATTTTTGTATAATAAAAGTAAAGTCCGCAGTTCATGCAAGATTAGGGAAGAGACGGACAAGCTAACGATATATAAGAATAAGGGGAAAGCTAAAAAAACATGCTGGAATTTGATTCGATTGAGCTTCTAAAAAAACATACAAACCTTTTCAGAGATTTTTCGCTTCCAGCGCTCATATGCGACGATCGCTTCAAGGTTTATTACAGCAACGGGCCCGCAAAGAGCGCGTTCCCGCACCTCACCGCAGAAGACGGCCTTTATCCGCTTTTTTCGGAGTTTGACGCCGACGAAATCACATCGTGCCTTGAAAGCGGCTTGACGTGTCGCATTGACGGCGCCGTCGGCTTAAGCGGAACCGTATTAAACCTCGTGCCTGTTTTACACGAAAGAAAACTTTCCGGGGCGGTCGTCATAATCGTCCCGCTGCATATGCCCGCCCCCGATCCCGTCAGCTTAGGGGCAAGGATCGTCTCAAAAACACCGGAGATTCTCGAATCGGGAGTGCGGCAAGGCATAGACGGCATCTTCAAGGCGATGGACGACGCCTCTATCAAAGCCGATATGCTCGGCGCCGGATGGCTGAAGCAGAGCCTTGAGCTCATCGCGCAGAACAGCTACCAAATCCTTCGGCTGTCGTCGAATCTGTCCCAGTTCGCGATGTACCAGTCCGCCCCGCCGATCCTTAACCTTTCGTGGGTCGATGTATTCGCCCGGATTGACGAGGTCAAGGACATCATAATCGGAATCTCAAAACAGACAGGGATTCCCGTGCGGTTCAACTTTCCGGACCGCCCTGTTTTCGTCGCGGCCGACCTTGAAAAATTCGAGCTTGCGTTTCTAAATATCCTTAGCAATGCATTTTATTTTACAAAGCCGCAAAACGAAATAGAAATTTCGGGCAAAGACGAAGCAAATTATGTGACGCTTACGTTTCGCGACCGCGGCGTCGGGATTCCGGCTGAATTCTTACAGCAAGTGGCGCGCCCTTATTTTTCACGCGGAAAAAACAACCGCCCCGTCGGCGCGGGGCTTGGCCTTGCTATTTCGAAGACGATTATAGAAGCGCATGACGGCGGCCTTGAGATAGAATCCGTCGAGGGCGCAGGCACGACCGTTATTATCACGCTGCCAAAACGCACCTTTTCAGAAAGAATCGAGCTTAGGCAGTATGTGGAGCCAAGCTTGTCAAACAGATTCTCTGTCGTATACACAGGGCTTGCGCACGTGCTTTCAAGCCCGTACATTTCTGATGCCGACGCTTAAGAACCCGTCTTCAATATCCGAAACACCACTAAATAAACATAAGCAATCGCAGGATATAAATCGACGCCGCCAATGTGAACGCCGAGAAAAATGTCGTGAGAATCAGGATGTTCGCGGCAAGCGGGCCGTCGCCTTTCATCTCCGCCGCCATTATGTATGAGCTTGCGGCAGCGGGCGTCGCCGCCATCATCAGGAGAATCAGCAGCTCTTCGCCGCGGTATCCCAGCAGGCAGCTTATAGGCATGACTGCGGCGGGCAGCAACAGGATTTTGATTATAGTCCCGTAAACCGCGGGTCGAAGCCTTGCCGTCGCACCGGCGAGGCTCATCGTCCCGCCAATCGACAAAAGCCCCAGCGGCATTCCCGTCGAGCCCACATACATGACGGTGCGCATAGCGGCTTCCGGCAGGCGTATATTCAGAAACATCAGCGGCATCGCAAGAAGAATCGCCATAATCAGCGGATTTAAGACAATCCCCCTGATTATTTTTTTTATGCTTTCGGGCTTTGCATTGCCCCTTACGAGAAGTACGATTACGGAAAACATGTTGTGCATCATTATCACTACAATCGAAACGACGGAAGCCGCGTGCATTGCCCCCTCGCCTAAAACCATTCCCGCAAGCGGGATTCCAATCAGTACATAGTTGCCGCGGAACGCACCTTGCACAAATGTTCCGATGATAGCTTTGTCCTTATGATACGCAAGCTCCGCTAAGCCCCATACCAGCGCAAACGACAAAATCGTCACGGCAGCCACGTATAGCATGAACGAGCCTCTCGGCAAGGTTTCGCTGTTGATGCCCGCGATGCCGTAAAAAAGCTGGAACGGCAGCCCGACTTTAAAAGTAAATACATTCGCCATCTGAAAAAAGGATTTCGGCGCAATATTGATTTTAGCTAAAAGCGCTCCGAGCAGTATCAACAAGAAAAACGGAAGCACGCTGTTGACGCTGAAGGATAGGTTTTCGAGCATATTAGAACCTGTATTCAATACTCAAAACACCTCCATGGCGGCGATTATTCCGCATTTCTCGTTATTAGAACCAGCGGTTCTTACTTCGTTCCGAAGATGCGGTCTCCGGCGTCGCCGAGACCGGGTATGATATATTTGTTTTCATCAAGACGCTCGTCGAGCGCCGCACAGTAAATCTGGACGTCCGGATGATTGGAGACAAGCGCGCGAAGCCCCTCCGGCGCCGCGATGATGCACATAAACTTGATGCTTGTAACGCCTTTGTCTTTTATCATGCCTATCGCGTCAACGGCGGAGCCGCCCGTGGCAAGCATCGGGTCGAGTACGATAACGTCGCGCTCCTGGATGTCGGCGGGAAGCTTGCAATAATATTCCACGGGCCTGTGCGTTTCGTGGTCGCGATAAATACCGATGTGCCCTACCTTCGCGGCGGGAATGAGATTTAATATTCCGTCAACCATACCGAGCCCCGCGCGCAAAACCGGAACGCACGCAAGCTTTCTGCCCGCAATGACTTTTGTATGCGCAGGACCCATCGGGGTTTCCACATTGACCTCTTCAAGCGAGAGGTCACGCGTCGCCTCGTAGCACATGAGCATGGCGATTTCAGAAATCAACTCGCGGAATTCCTTCGATCCCGTGCGCTTGTCGCGTACAAGCGAAAGCTTATGCTGGATGAGCGGGTGGTTGAATATGATTGGTTTGTTGTCCATAATCTTATCCTCCGGTTATAAAATTTTCAGTCTATTGTTTGCTTTTTCAGGAGCTCCCGCTCCGCTTGTGAAAGCCGCAGGTAAACAGGCGCAAGGTCGTCCGTCGCGAATGTGCCGCGGCCGCGCTCAAGTTCCTTTTGCGCTAAATACGCAACGCTTGCAGCCCTCTGGTGCAATAGCGCTTTTGGCGCGAGCCGCACATTTTGAAGCTTGCCCGACAGCTCTGCGTGATAAAGCATAGCACCGTCGCCGACAAGCATCACCGGCTCTTTAAAGTCTTTTAACATTTCACAGACTTCGTCGATTGAAACAGCGCCGTCGTCGCTCAAGCGCGTGACCGCACCGTCATCGTTTCTAAACAGCGCCGTGTAAACTTGTTCCCTTCGCGCGTCCATCAGAGGCACGGCGACGCCGTTAAACGCGGCTATGTTAAACGAAAGCGCCTCAAGTGTGGACACTGGGCAGCACGGCTTGTCAAGCGCCAAGGACATCCCCTTTACAGCGGAGATGCCGATCCTGAGCCCGGTAAACGAACCGGGGCCTGTCGCGGCAGCGAACACGTCGATACTGCGCAAATCGCGTTTTGCACAATCCATCATGTTCTCAACCATCTGCATAATCGTCTCGGAGTGCGTAAGGCCTGCGTTCGTGAAAAACTCGGCAACAAGGACGCCGTCGCTTAAAAGCGCGCAGCTCGCGGCCTTGGCTGAGGTTTCAAGAGCCAGTATGTTCATTAGAACCTCCCGCTTCCTTCAATGATAATGCGGCGGCTGTTTTCGCCGGTTGGCAGCATGGTTACGGTGACTGCGTTTTTGGGCAGCTCGGAGCTTATGTTCTCGCTCCATTCGATGGCAAGGATTCCGCCGCCGTCAAGATAATCGAAAAACCCCGTAGAGTAAAGCGCGTCGAAGCCGTTCACGCGGTACATGTCGAAATGGTACAGGATTATGTCTCCGCCGCGGTATTCGTTTACAAGCGTAAACGTAGGGCTTGTCACTTCGCCCGCCGGTATTCCGATACCCTCCGCAAGCCCGCGGGTAAACGCGGTCTTACCGGCCCCCAATCCCCCGCGAAACGCAACGACGTCTCCCGGCGCAAGGTCTTTTACAAGCGCGCGCGCAATCCGCTCTGTTTCATGAACGCTGTTTGAATGGTATGTTTTCATGCTATTTCGCTTTCATCGCCGCTTTTATAAGTCCGCTGAAAATTGGGTGCGGGCGGTTTGGGCGGCTTTTGAATTCAGGATGGAACTGAACGCCGATAAAGTATGGATGGTCTGTAAGCTCGATGATTTCGATAAGCTTTTCGTCAGGCGAAAGCCCGGAAACCTTCATTCCTTTTAAGTGAAACTCGTCGCGGTATTTGTTGTTGATTTCATATCGGTAACGGTGGCGCTCGTAAATAAGCCCCTCGCCGTATACATCTTTTGCAAGGCTGTTTCCCGCGATTTTGCACGGATGAAGCCCGAGCCGCATGGTTCCGCCCTTTTCGACGACGTCCTGTTGCTCCGGCCTTATGTGTATGACAGGATTCACGGCGTCCTTGTCAAACTCTATTGAAGTGGCGTCCTTATAACCCAAAACATTTCTTGCAAACTCGACGGCTGCCATGTGCATACCGAGACAAACGCCCATAAACGGGATTTTATTCTCCCTTGCGTATTTTATCGCCTCGATTTTCCCTTGCACTCCGCGTTCGCCGAAGCCTCCCGGAACTACGACGCCGTCAATTCCCGCAAGCTTTTTCGATACGTTCTTTGCCGTGATGCTTTCGCTGTCGATCAGCTTGACGTCCACCTTCGCGCCGCCCCCGATACCCGCGTGCCGAAGCGCCTCGGTACAGGAGATATACGCGTCCGGCATTGCGATATACTTTCCGACAAGGCCGATGGCAACCGTTTTTGTCGCACGCTTCATACGGCCTACCATATCCTCCCACTCGGATAAATCGGGCTTGTCCGTAGTCTCCAGCCCGAGATGATGGCATACCGATTCCGCAAGCCCTTCACGCTCCAGCATCAGCGGAACTTCGTATAAGGAGTCGGCGGTGAGGTTCTGAATGATATCTTGCTCGCGCACGTTGCAAAACAGCGCAAGCTTCTTGCGCACGTCGTCGGTGAGCGCAAGCTCGGTGCGGCAGACGATTACGTTCGGCTGTATTCCGAACGACAGAAGCTCCTTGACCGAGTGCTGCGTGGGCTTTGATTTTATCTCGTTGCTGCCGGCTATATACGGCAAAAGGGTGACGTGGATATACAGCGCGTTATCGCGCCCGACCTCGGTCACAAACTGCCGGATCGCCTCTAAAAACGGCTGGCCCTCGATGTCGCCGACCGTACCGCCGACCTCTATGATAACGACGTCCGTGTTGCCGGAGTCGCCGAGCCTGAATACGCGCCGCTTGATTTCGTTTGTAATATGCGGGATTACCTGAACGGTTTCGCCTAAATAATCGCCGCGACGCTCTTTATTTAAAACATGCCAGTAGATTTTTCCGCTCGTAACGCTTGAATTTATCGAAAGGTTTTCGTCGACAAACCGCTCGTAATGCCCGATGTCAAGGTCCGTTTCGGCGCCGTCGTCCGTGACGAATACCTCGCCGTGCTGGTACGGGCTTATCGTACCCGGGTCAACATTGATGTAAGGATCGATCTTTTGCAGCGTCACCTTATATCCGCGCGCCTTTAAAAGCCTGCCTAAGGAAGCCGCCGTAATGCCTTTCCCAAGACCGGAAACAACGCCTCCGGTTACAAAAATATACTTTACCGACATGGTTTTCCCTCTCAATTACCTTATTTATTAGCCATTATCTAATCAATTATTTTAGCACATTATGGGGCATGAAGTCAAACGGAACGCCTCTGAAATTTACGGTAGCCCTACAGTCTTTTGCATGGTATAATTTAGGCATCATTATTATGTAGGGAGTGTTTTACATTTGAGAAGAAGCGACAGGGAAGTTTCGGGCCTCTCAAACATCCTTGCGATTTTAGACAAGTGCGAGGTAATCAGAATCGGAATGTGCGCCGATGATAAGCCGTATATCGTCCCCATGAATTTTGCGTACGAGGTGGCGGGCGAAAACGTTTTTATCTACCTCCATTGCGCTTCTGAGGGCAAAAAGCTTGACATCATAAACCAAAACGGCAACGTGTGCTTTGAAGCCGACTGCTCCTACAAGCTGCTTAAATCAGAAAACGCACACAACTGGTCGGCTGAATATGAAAGCGTAATCGGCGAAGGCAAAATCTCAATCGTAAAAGAGGAAAACCAAAAAATCAGGGCTTTGGATATTCTCATGAAAAGACATGGCTTTGAAGGAAAGCCGCATTACCCCGAGGCAAGCCTGAAAGCGGTTACCGTCTTGCGGATTTGCACCGAATCCATCACCGGAAAACGCCATATAAAATGACAAGAAAAATAATTTTAATTTTTTTGTAGAAAATACTTGCAAAAGTTTGTCTAATCTGTTAAACTGTTTAAGCGTGACTGCACAGATATGCGATGAAGCGGGAGGTTGCCGCGCTATTAAGCCGTTTTTCGGCAGCGGGGAATTTCCGTGGAGTATGTCCGATTTTAAACCGGGCGACTTTTTTGATGGATTTCTTGTATTCCTGTTGTTTTAAGGGACGGAACAGCAAAAAGTCACTGGCTCAAAGCTCTTGTGGTTTAGCCGGTTTTTTGTATGCCTATCCGCGAAACACACGGCAGCGTGTTCAATGCGATATGCTTTTATCATGCGATTCATCTAAATGCCTGAGTAAATATTCACAGGAGGCGATTATAAAGTGGCAGTCAAAGAAAAAATCAGGATAAGATTAAAAGGCTACGACCCCCAGCTGGTTGACGCATCTTCCGCGAAGATTGTCGAAACCGCCAAAAGGACCGGCGCCAAGGTAAGCGGGCCAATACCGCTGCCTACCGAAAAAGAAATCGTTACGATTCTGCGCGCGGTGCACAAGTACAAGGACAGCCGCGAGCAGTTTGAACAGCGCACACACAAAAGGCTCATCGACATTTTAAGGCCGTCTAATAAAACGATGGAATCCTTAACGAGCCTTGAGCTTCCCGCAGGCGTTGAAGTCGAGATTAAGCTCTAAACGCCTTTTAAAGTCATGTTGGCGCGATAGAACGCGTCAACCAATAACTTAAACTGGAGGATTTAAAATCATGCAAAAGTGCATAGTAGGCAAAAAAATCGGCATGACGCAGATTTTTGACGAGAACGGCAAGGTCGTTCCGGTAACGGTTGTTGAAGCCGGACCCTGCGTCGTGGTGCAGAAAAAGACAAGCGAAAACGACGGCTACGAAGCCGTGCAGATCGGTTTCGGCGATATGCCGGACAAGAACGTGACAAAACCCCGCAAGGGATATTTTGCTAAAAATGATTTGCCCGTAAAGCGCCATATAAGAGAGTTTCGCTTGGACGACTGCTCTGCTTTAAGCGTCGGCGACGTCATAAAGCCGGACGCCTTTGAAGTCGGGGATCGCGTTGACGTTTGCGGCACTTCCAAGGGTAAAGGCTACGCCGGTACGGTGAAGCGCCACAACTTCGGCAAACAGCGCGCTACTCACGGCGGCGGGCCTGTCCACAGGCATGTGGGCTCTATCGGCGCGTGCTCCACGCCATCCCGCGTTATGAAAGGCAAAAAGATGGCGGGTCACATGGGCGTCGAACGCGTTACGGTCCAGAATTTAAACGTTGTTAAAATCGACGTTGAAAATAACCTTATTGCGCTAAAGGGCGCGGTTCCCGGCCCCAAGGGCGGAATCGTATATATTACCGACAGCGTCAAGAGAGCGTAAGGGAGGAGGAACAACCATGCCAAAAGTAACCGTTTATGATATACAGGGCAAAAGCGTCGGCGAAATGGAGCTTGCGGATTCCGTATTCGGAATAACGCCGAACAAATCCGTTATGCACGACGCCGTTGTGAATTACCTTGCAAACCAGCGTCAGGGAACGCAATCCACGCTTACAAGGTCTGAAGTAAGAGGCGGCGGCCGCAAACCGTGGCGCCAAAAAGGTACAGGCCACGCAAGGCAGGGCTCCATCCGCGCTCCACAATGGAGGCACGGCGGTATCGCCTTAGGCCCGAAGCCCCGCGATTACAGGTACTCGCTTAACCGTAAAGTCAAAAGGCTTGCCATAAAGTCGGCGTTTTCCTCAAAGGCGATCGCAAACGAGATCATCGTGGTCGACAGCATTAAATTCGACGAATATAAAACAAAAGCGGTCGTCAACATGCTAAAGGCGCTCGGCGCCGAGAAAAAGGCTCTCATCGTGACGTCTGTGGCAGACCCCAAGGTTTACAAGAGCGCTAACAATATCCCCGGAGTTAAAACGGCCGCGGTAAACACCCTTAACGTATACGACATGTTAAACTGCGACAAGTTCATCGTCGCAAAAGACGCCGTCGAAAAGATTGTGGAGGTGTACGCATAATGAAGGCACCGCAAGATATTATCCTGCGCCCTGTCATCACGGAGCGCAGTATGGCGGGAGTAACGCAGCGCAAATACACTTTCAGCGTCGCCCGCGACGCAAACAAAATCGAAATCGGCAAAGCGGTTGAAGCTTTGTTTCCCGGCACCGAGGTAAAGGCTGTCAACACCATGAACGTGCGAGGGCAGAAGCGCCGTCAGGGCCGCTTCGTAGGGCGCACCGCCGACTGGAAAAAAGCAATCGTCACATTGACGGAAAATTCAAAGGGAATCGAATTCTTCGAGTCCATGCTGTAAAGGAGTGAATGTAGTATGGCCATAAAACTTTATAAACCGACCACTCCTGCACGCCGCCAGATGTCCGTCACAAGCTACCTGAACCTTTCAAAGGTAGAGCCGGAGCGTTCCCTGTTAGCGCCGCTTAAAAAGAAATCGGGGCGCAACAATTACGGCAGGATTACCGTCCGCCACCGCGGCGGCGGCAACAGGAGAAAATACCGCATCATCGATTTTAAGCGCAATAAGACCGATATGCCCGCGAAGGTCTTAACGCTCGAGTATGACCCCAACCGCAGCGCGCACATCTGCCTTTTGGAGTATGAAGACGGCGAGAAGAGCTATATCATCGCGCCTAACGGCTTAAATGTGGGCGACACGGTGGTCTCGGGCCCCGGCGCCGACATCAAGCCCGGCAACGCGCTGCCGCTTTTAAACATCCCGACCGGTACGTTTATCCACAACGTGGAGCTCTATCCCGGCAAGGGCGCGCAGCTGGCGCGTAGCGCCGGAATCCAGGCCCAGCTCATGGCGAAAGAGGGAAAATACGCGCTTATCCGCTTACCGTCAGGAGAGCTTCGAAACGTCCCTGTAAACTGCATGGCGACAATTGGACAAGTCGGAAACACCGATCACGAAAACATGTCCATCGGTAAAGCGGGACGCAAACGCCACATGGGCATCAGGCCAACGGTACGCGGCTCCGTCATGAACCCGTGCGACCACCCGCACGGCGGCGGCGAGGGCAAAAGCCCGATAGGCCGCCCGGGCCCGGTCACACCGTGGGGCAAGCCGACTCTCGGATACAAAACCCGCAAAAAGCATAACCGTTCCGATAAATTTATCGTGAAACGCGCAAGCTCGAAGTAGAGCGAAAGGAGGCATATTAAAATGGGAAGAAGCGTAAAAAAAGGACCATATGTGCTGCCTGTCCTGCTCAAGCGGGTAGATGAGATGAACAACGCAAAGGATAAGAAGGTCATCAAGACATGGAGCCGCGCGTCGACTATATTCCCGAGCTTTGTCGGGCACACGTTCGCCGTGCATGACGGCAGAAAACACGTACCCGTTTATATCACCGAGGATATGGTAGGCCATAAGCTGGGCGAGTTTGCGCCCACAAGGACTTACAGGGGCCACGCAGGCTCGAAGAAAACCAAGTAGGCCGAAAGGAGTAAGACAAATGGAAGCAAGGGCTTATCTGAAATATGCCCGCATATCGCCGCGCAAGGTGCAGATTGTTTTGGATCTGATCCGCAACAAGCCGGCGGATATGGCGGCGGCGATTTTAAGGCATACGCCAAAAGCCGCGTCCGAACCGCTTGAGAAGCTCCTCAAATCGGCGATGGCAAACGCGGAAAACAATCACGACATGGATAAGAACAACCTTTATATAGCGGAATGTTTTGTCAGCCCCGGGCCGACTATGAAGAGGATCCGCCCCAGAGCTCAGGGGCGCGCGTTTCGGATCATGAAGCGCAGCTCACATATCACAATGGTGCTCAAAGAGCGCGAAGAATAACCGGAAGAGGAGGTAAACTATGGGCCAAAAAGTAAATCCGCACGGGCTTCGTGTGGGCGTTATCAAAAACTGGGATTCCCGCTGGTTTGCTCGTGACGACGCTTTCGGCGATACGCTTGTTGAGGACCATAAAATCCGCAAGTTTTTAAAGAAATCCTTGTACGACGCAGGTATCCCGAAAATTGAAATCGAGCGCGACGCCACAAAAGCAAGGATTCACATCCATTGCGCAAGGCCGGGCGTTGTCATCGGCAAGGGCGGCGCCGAAATCGAGAAGACCCGCAAGGCGTGCGACGCAATCATCAACAAGAACAGGCAGGAAAAGCTTGCCGTTTACGTCAACGTGGTGGAAGTAAAACAGACCGACAAGAACGCTCAGCTCGTCTCGGAATCCATCGCTTCTCAGCTTGAAAACCGCGTGTCGTTCCGCCGCGCGATGAAGCAGTCTATCGGGCGCGCCATGCGTTTTGGCGCGAAGGGCATAAAGGTTCAGGTCTCGGGCCGTTTGGGCGGCGCCGAAATCGCAAGAACCGAGCACTACCACGAAGGAACCATACCGCTGCAGACATTGCGCGCCGACATCGACTACGGCTTTGCCGAAGCCAACACGCAGTACGGCAAAATCGGCGTAAAGGTATGGATTTATGCCGGAGAGGTCTTGCATGAGTCAAGGCGTGTTCCCCGCACCCCACGGGAAGGAGGCAAAAGATAATGCTTCTGCCTAAAAGAGTGAAGTACCGCCGTGTACAGCGCGGGCGCATGAGAGGCAAGGCCACCCGCGGCAACTCGGTGACTTACGGCGATTACGGGCTTCAGGCATTGGAGCCCGCGTGGATTACCTCGAACCAAATCGAGGCCGCGCGTATCGCCATGACGCGTTATATCAAGCGCGGAGGGCAGGTCTGGATCAAAATATTCCCCGACAAGCCCGTCACGCAAAAGCCCGCCGAAACACGCATGGGTTCCGGTAAAGGCAGCCCCGAATACTGGGTAGCCGTTGTAAAGCCGGGACGCATCATGTTTGAAATCGCCGGCGTTTCGGAAGAGCTTGCAAAAGAAGCCATGCGCTTAGCGGCGCATAAGCTTCCTATAAAATGCAAGTTCGTATCGAAAGAAAAAGCAGCAGAGGAGGCGGCACAAGAATGAAAGCTTCTGAAATCAGAGAGCTCAGCGAAACCGAGCTCAACGACAAACTGCGCGACCTTAAGGCCGACCTTTTTAACCTTCGCTTCCAGCACGCGATAAACCAGCTTGAAAACCCCTTGAGGCTCAACCTAGTAAAGAAAGACATCGCAAGGGTCAAGACAGTCTTAAGAGAGCTTCAGTCGGCTGGGACTGCCGCGGGAAGGAGGAGCTAGTAAATGTCGGACAAAAATCTCGATAGAAACCTTAGAAAAACAAGGGTAGGCCAGGTTGTAAGTGATAAAATGGATAAAACCGTTGTCGTCGCCATCATCGACCGGGTAAGGCATCCCCTTTACAAGAAGATTATCAAGCGCACCATAAAGCTCAAAGCGCACGACGAAACAAACCAGTGCGGCGTAGGCGACAAGGTGGAGGTCATGGAAACACGCCCGCTTTCAAAGGATAAGCGCTGGAGGGTCTCCAAGGTAATCGAAAAGGCGAAGTAGTCGTCTAATTTAAGCGCCCGCTTGAAAGCGGGCAGCGGCTCGAAAGAGTCCCGGTAAATTAGAAAGGAGGAACGAAAGCTTATGATTCAAATGCAGTCAAGGCTCAAGGTCGCCGATAACACCGGCGCTAAGGAGCTCATGTGCATCCGCGTGCTTGGCGGAACAAGGCGGCGTTACGCGAATATCGGCGACGTTATTGTCGCTACTGTCAAAAAAGCGGCGCCCGGCGGCAACACGAAAAAAGGCGAAATCGTAAGGGCTGTGATCGTTCGTTCCGCCAAAGGTCTGAGACGCGACGACGGTACGTATATCCGTTTCGACGACAATGCGGCGGTTATTATCAAAGAGGACAAAAACCCCAGGGGCACCCGTATCTTCGGGCCCGTCGCGCGCGAGCTGCGCGAAAAACAGTATGTTAAAATTTTAAGCCTTGCCCCGGAAGTACTTTAGGAGGTGTCACCGGTAAATGAATAAGCTTCATGTAAAAACAGGCGACACAGTCGTAATTTTGTCAGGCCGCGACAAAGGCAAAAAGGGCAAGGTCATGGATGTTAGCCAAAAAGAGAAAAAGGTTATCATCGAAAACTGCAATATTGTGACCAAGCACACAAAGCCCCGCAAGCAGGGCGCCGCGGGCGGCATTATAAAGGCGGAGGGCGCGATTTATGCAAGCAAGGTTATGCTTGTTTGCCCGAAATGCGACAAGCCCACCCGCATCGGCCGCAAAGTCCTTGCCGACGGCACAAAAGAGAGACTGTGTAAAAATAAAGACTGCGGCGAGTCATTTTAAGTAAGGAGGATTAACCATGGCAAGAATGAAAGATTTCTACAAAAGCGATGTAGCGCCGGCGCTTATGAAAAAGTTCGGCTACAAAAGCGTCATGCAGATCCCCAAGCTTGAAAAGATTGTCGTAAACGTGGGCTGCGGCGAAGCCAGAGACAACCAGAAGATTGTCGATGCAATCCTTTTGGACCTTGCAAAAATTACGGGCCAGAAAGCCGTTCCGTGCAAGGCGAAGAAATCGGTTGCGAACTTCAAGCTTCGCGAAGGCATGACGATAGGCGCGAAGGTGACCCTTCGCGGGGCACGCATGTATGAATTCCTCGACAGGCTGTTTAACGTGGCGCTGCCGCGTGTCCGCGACTTCCGCGGGATTGACGCAAACGGCTTCGACGGGCGCGGGAATTATTCGTTCGGTATACGCGAACAGCTAATATTCCCGGAAATCGACTACGATAAGATCGACAAGGTCCGAGGGATGGACGTAAGCTTTGTAACAACCGCGAAAACCGACGAGGAGTCCAGGGAGCTTCTAGGGCTTATGGGCGCTCCGTTTGCAAGATAAGGAGGACTACGGTGGCTAAAAAATCCATGATAGCAAAACAGCAGAGGGCGGCTAAGTTTTCAACCAGGGCTTACAACCGCTGCAAAATCTGCGGGCGGCCACACGCTTACCTTCGTAAATTCAGCGTTTGCCGCATATGCTTTAGGGAGCTTGCCTATAAAGGCCAGATTCCGGGCGTCAGAAAAGCCAGCTGGTAGAAAAGGGAGGTCGACGGTATGAATATCACCGACAGCATCGCCGATATGTTGACGCGTATCAGAAACGCGAACTCGGCAAAGCATGATACGGTTGATATACCCGCTTCCAATATGAAAAAGGCGATCGCCCAGATTCTGTTGGACGAGGGTTATATTAAAAACTTTAGCGTCGTCGAGGACGGCAAGCAGGGCGTTATTCGCATCGCCCTTAAATACGGCGAAAATAAATCTCAGGTAATCCGCGGCCTGCGCCGTGTCTCGAAACCGGGACTGCGCATATACACAAGCAGCGAGGACTGCCCGAAAGTCATGAAGGGCCTTGGTATCGCGGTGATTTCAACATCGCACGGCGTCATGACCGATAAGGCGGCCCGCAAGGCGAATGTCGGCGGCGAAGTACTTGCGTACATCTGGTAAGGGGGAGATTTATTATGAGCCGAACAGGTAGAAAACCCATCACGGTCCCCTCGGGAGTCGACGTTAAAATTGACGGGAACACGCTTACCGTAAAAGGTAAGCTCGGTACCCTCACGCAAAGCTTCGACCCCGATATGCAGATCGAGCAGGATAACGGCGTGATAAATGTAAAGCGCCCGACCGATCAGAAACGTCACCGCAGCTTACACGGGCTTACCCGTACGCTTATCGACAACATGGTCGTGGGCGTGTCGGCGGGCTTTAAGAAAGAGCTCGAGATAAACGGCGTGGGCTACAGGGCCCTAAAGCAGGGCAAGGACCTTGTGATGAACCTAGGCTATTCGCATCAGGTTATCATGCCTGAAACAGACGGCATAACAGTCGAGGTGCCAAGCCCCAATAAGGTGGTCGTTTCAGGCCCCGACAGGCAAAAGGTCGGGCAGTTCGCGGCTGAAGTCCGCGCAAAACGCCCTCCTGAGCCATACAAGGGCAAGGGCATAAAATATGCCGGCGAGGTTATCATCCGCAAGGAAGGTAAAGCCGGTAAGGGTAAATAGGGAGTGAAAGAAGCTTATGATTAAAAAGCATGACGCAAACAAAGCAAGGCTCAAAAGGCACTGCCGCATCCGCAACAAGCTAAGCGGAACCGCTCTTCGCCCGCGCCTTAACGTATTTCGCTCTTCAAAGCACATCTATGCCCAGCTCATAGACGATGCGGCGGGCAAGACCTTAGCGGCCGCGTCAAGCATGGACAAAGGCTTTGACGGCGCCGGCAGCAACAAGGAAGCCGCTAAAAAGGTCGGCATGTCGCTTGCCGAAAAAGCCGCAAAGGCCGGTATCAGCGAAGTAATTTTTGACCGCGGAGGTTACATTTTCCACGGCCGCGTAAAGGAACTTGCAGACGGAGCCCGCGAAGGCGGCCTCAAATTCTAGGGAGGAGGAGTTTGTTTGTCACGAATAGAAGCATCGACGCTTGACCTTACTGAACGGGTCGTATCAATCAACCGCGTTGCTAAAACGGTAAAGGGCGGGCGCATATTCAAGTTTGCAGCCTTGGTTGTCGTCGGCGACGGCAACGGCATAGTAGGCTTCGGGCTTGGCAAAGCCTCCGAAGTTCCCGACGCGATTCGCAAGGGGATTGAGGACGCTAAGAAAAACTTAAAGAAAATCTCATTGCGCGGCACCACAATACCGCACGAGGTCATCGGCGCGTTTGGAGCGGCAAGGGTTCTTATGAAGCCCGCCCCGAAAGGCACCGGCGTAATCGCCGGCGGTCCTGTCCGCGCCGTTTTGGAAACTGCCGGAATCAAGGACGTAAGGACTAAGTGCCTGCGTTCGAATAACCCCTGCAACGTGGTAACGGCCACGATAGAGGGGCTGGTTTCCCTGCGCGACGTAAACCAGGTGGCAGCCGTGAGAGGCAAATCCGCCGAAGAGATTCTCGGTTAGGAGGCGCTTAAGATGAAAAAAATTAAGCTTGTAAAGAGCCTTATCGGCTGCAAGGATTACCAGATTAAAACGGCGAAGTCGCTGGGCCTTAAAAAAATAGGCCAGGTGGTAACGCAGCCGGATAACGACGCGACTAACGGCAAAATAGCAAGGATAATCCACCTTATAGAGGTATCCGAAGCAAACTAAGGAGGTGCAAAGGACATGAAATTGCATGAACTCTCCCCCGCGCCCGGCTCAAGGAAAAAGTCGTTCCGCAAGGGCAGGGGACCTGCCTCCGGCAACGGTAAAACGGCGGGCCGCGGTCATAAGGGCCAGTGGTCGCGCTCCGGCGGCGGTGTGAGGCCGGGCTTTGAGGGCGGACAGATGCCGCTTCAAAGGCGTTTGCCAAAACGCGGGTTTAACAATATCTTCGCAACGGTCTATGCGACCGTCAACGTCAGCGATTTAAACCGCTTCGATGACGGCGCCGTCATCGACGAGAAAGCCATCGTTGAATCGGGGCTTCTCAAGAAGACGCTTGACGGCGTAAAGATACTGGGTAACGGCGAGCTTACAAAGAAGCTTACCGTAAACGTCAAAGCCTATTCGAAGTCTGCTAAAGAGAAAATTGAGCAGGCAGGCGGAAAGGCCGAGGTGATTTAATTGCTGGAAACCATTAGAAACGCTTGGCGGATCGATGATTTACGCAAAAAAATGATATATACCCTCATGATTATCATGGTCTTCAGGGTGGGCGCCGCGATTCCCGTGCCGTTCATGAATCCTCATGTCTTAACGGAGCTTGCAAGCGGCGGAAGCGCGGGCCTCATCGGATATATCGATATCCTGACGGGCGGCGCGTTCTCAAGGGCGACGCTGTTTGCCATGAGTATTTCGCCGTACATCACGGCTTCGATTATCATGCAGCTTTTAACGGTTGCAATCCCGGCGCTCGAGGCTCTTCAGAAAGAAGGCGCCGACGGCCGCAAAAAGCTTGCGAAAATCACAAGGTACGCGACAATCGGGCTTGCGCTTTTGCAGTCCATCGCTTACTATATCATGAACTACAACCTATACAGCCAAAACTACGGCGATTTTGCCGTGAGATACCGCGGCGGGTTTGAGGGATGGTTCTCGGCGGTTGTTATCGTGTCCTGCTTTACCGCGGGCGCCATGCTGATAGTGTGGCTCGGCGAATCAATTGACAAGCAAGGTATCGGCAACGGCATCTCGATTATCCTGTTTGCCGGCATCATCTCACGCGGGCCCAGCACGATATACATGCTGCGGCACTACTGGGAGCGCGCATTGCTCGGCGACAGGCAGTATTACTTCCTTGTGCCGTTTATCATCATCATGTTCATCTTTGTAATCGGCGCCATCGTGCTGATGACAAACGCGGAACGCAGAATCCCGGTTCAGTATGCAAAGCGCGTCGTAGGGCGCAAAATGTACGGCGGACAGTCAAGCTATATTCCCATTAAGGTCACGATGTCCGGCGTTATGCCAATCATCTTCGCGTCGGCGATTCTTTCAATCCCCACGATGATCGTGGGCTTCGCGAGAATGGATACAAGCCGCGGCATCGGGATGGTATTAAACTGGCTGAGCTACGACACGCCCCTTTACGCTGCTTTTTACCTGTTTTTGATTATTGCGTTTAACTATTTTTACGTCGCCATACAGTATAACCCCTTGGAGATGGCCAACAATCTCCGCAAAAACAACGGCACGATCCCCGGCATCAGACCCGGGAAACCAACGTCGGACTTTATCTCCAAGGTCATTGCAAAAATCACGCTGGTCGGCGCGCTGTTCATCGCAGCGATCGCGATTATACCGGTGCTTCTTGCGGGCTTCGCACAGATGCCGGGCTTGGGGCTTGGCGGTACGTCCATCATAATCATCGTCGGCGTCGCGCTCGACACGGTACGCCAGCTTGAATCACAAATGATGATGCGCCATTACAAGGGCTTCCTTGAATAAGGCGGGAAAGGCTGAAAAATCCATGAAACTTATTTTATTGGGAGCGCCCGGCGCCGGAAAAGGCACACAGGCCGAGGTGATTTGCAAGGAGCTTGATATCCCCGCGATCAGTACGGGCAATATTATCCGCGAGGCCATGAAAAACGGCACAAAAGCCGGGCTTGAAGCGAAAAGCTATGTGGAATCCGGCGGGCTTGTCCCCGACGAGATCGTGCTTGAGATGCTAAAGGAGCGCTTAGCTCAGGACGACTGCAAAAACGGCTACATCTTGGACGGATTCCCCCGCAACCTGAAGCAGGCCGAAGCCCTTGACCGCATGGGTATCGTGATCGACAAGGTAATCAGTATCGAGATATCCGACGACGCGATTGTGGAGCGGCTTACAGGCAGGCGCGTATGTCAGGATTGCGGTTCAAGCTACCACACCGTTTACAAGCCCTCGAAGGACGGCGAGTTATGCGACAAATGCACAGGCCGCCTCATAATCAGGAAAGACGACGAGCCCGAGACGGTGCTAAACCGCCTGAAGACATACCACGAGCTCACGGAGCCGCTCAAGGAATACTACGGCAAATCAGGCAAGCTTCGCCCGGTTGAAAGCCAGGAGGAAGTCTTAGAGACCACAAAGCTCACGCTTAAGGCTTTAGAGGCTTAAATGGATGATCGCGCTTAAAAACAAAAGCGAGCTTTCTAAAATGCGGGACGCGGGCCGCATCTCTGCCGAAGCCCTCAAAATCGGCGGGGAAGCGGTAAAGCCCGGTATCACAACAGGAGAGATCGACAGGATCATCCACAAATATTTAAAATCTCAAAACGCAATCCCATCTTTTTTAGGTTACGGGGGGTTCCCAAAAAGCGCCTGTATCTCGGTGAACAACGAGGTAATCCACGGTGTTCCGGGAAGACGCGTCATCCAAGACGGCGACATCGTCTCAATCGACGTAGGCGCGATTTACGGCGGGTTCCACGGGGATAACGCGGCGACCTTTCCGGCGGGTAAAATATCGAAGAGCGCCGAGATGCTCTTAAAAGAAACGATGGAAAGCCTTTTAAAGGCAATTAAGGCGGCTTCCCCGGGCGCAAGGGTCGGCGATATTTCGTGGGCGGTGCAAAGCTATGTGGAGCAGTTCGGATTCGGGGTCGTGAGAAAATACGTAGGCCACGGCATCGGCCGTGAAATGCACGAGTCGCCTGAGGTTCCAAATTTCGGCTCTCCCGGCAAAGGCCCGCGGCTTGCGGCCGGAATGACGCTTGCGATCGAGCCGATGATAAACGAGGGCGGCGGGGACGTAAAGGTGCTTCAGGACGGATGGACGGTCGTGACAACGGACGGAAGCCTTTCCGCCCATTTTGAAAACACGATCGCCATAACCGAAAACGGCCCTTTGATCCTTACGGAGGTCTAGATGCTAAAACCGGGACAAATCGTAAAATCAATCGCAGGGCACGACAAAGGCAGCTTTTACATGATCGTTGAATCAGAGGCCGGGCATGTTAAAATCGCAGACGGCAAAGCAAGGAAACTCATAAAGCCTAAGCGAAAAAACCCGCTGCACGTTAAGCCCACAAACAAGTTTTTTGACGTATCCGTAATCGTAACCGACAAGAAGCTCAGAAAAGCCCTTGCGGAATACCGCGGGGAAATTTCCGGGGAGGGGGAGTGTGATTTTGGCCAAGTCCGATGTAATTGAAATTGAGGGTAAGGTTTTAGAGTCGCTGCCGAACGCCCAATTCACGGTCGAACTTACAAACGGCCACAAGATACTGGCGCATATTTCAGGCAAGCTGCGCATGAATTTTATCCGTATTCTGCCCGGCGACAAGGTCACGGTGGAAATCTCACCGTATGACCTTACAAAAGGGCGTATCACATGGCGTTCAAAATAAAAACCTCGGCAAATGATGCATAAGGAGGCAAACCCAATGAAAGTAAGACCTTCCGTCAAAGCAATTTGCGAAAAATGCAAAATCATTAAACGCAAAGGCAGAATCATGGTGATTTGCAAAAATCCAAAGCACAAGCAGCGCCAAGGATAAAGCAAATCACAAAATCTAAAAAAAATTATGAAACTGAAATGGAGGTGTATTTGAATGGCTCGTATCGCCGGTGTAGACCTTCCGCGTGAAAAAAGAGTTCAGGTCGGTTTGACTTATATATTCGGAATCGGCCATAAAACAGCCGATGATATTATCACGGCGACAGGCGTCAATCCGGATGTCAGAGTGCGCGACTTAACAGACGACGACATTTCAAAGCTGCGTGATTATATCGACAAGCACGTCATGGTCGAGGGCGACCTTCGCCGCAACGTGGCGCTCAATATCAAGCGATTGATCGAGATTGGCTGCTACCGCGGGATCAGACACAGAAAAGGTTTGCCCGTAAGAGGCCAGCGTTCAAAGACAAACGCAAGAACAAGAAAAGGCCCGAAAAAGACTATCGCCAACAAGAAAAAATAGAATGAAACCGTAAAGGAGGGATTTCGCTAAATGGCAAAAGCAGCCGCCAAAAAAACAACGCGCGTAAGACGCCGCGAAAAGAAAAATATCGAAAAGGGCGCCGCACACATCCAATCGACCTTTAACAACACCATCGTGACGATAACCGATACGAAAGGCAACGCCATTTCATGGGCAAGCGCCGGAGGCCTTGGCTTTCGCGGTTCAAGGAAGTCCACGCCGTTCGCAGCCCAGACAGCCGCGGAAACAGCCGCTAAGGCCGCTATGGAGCACGGGCTTAAATCCGTTGAGGTTTTCGTGAAAGGCCCCGGCTCAGGCAGGGAAGCAGCAATCCGCGCTTTGCAGGCTACCGGACTTGAAGTCAACATGATTAAAGACGTAACGCCCATCCCGCATAACGGGTGCCGTCCGCCGAAGCGCAGACGCGTATAATCAACCAATTAGGAGGTGTAATGATGGCAGTAAACCGCGACCCGGTTTTGAAAAAATGTAAGTCACTCGGGATTAGCCCCGGTGTTTTAGGCTATTCGAAAGAAAGCAGACGCGACCCCAAGCGCAACGCGCGACGCTCAAAATCAAGTGAATACGCCCTGCAGCTCAAAGAAAAACAAAAGGCAAAGTTTATCTACGGCGTGTTGGAGAGACAGTTTCGCAAAACCTTTGACAAAGCGGAAAAAATGCAGGGCCAGTCAGGTGAAAACCTACTCGTGCTGCTCGAAAGACGCCTTGATAACGTAGCCTTCGTCATGGGCTTCGGCGCAACAAGAAGACAAGCAAGGCAGATTGTCGGCCACGGCCATATCCAGGTAAACGGCAAGCGCGTGAATATCCCATCGTACAGGGTGCGCCCCGGCGATGTCGTTTCGGTAAAACCCAAGAGCCGCCAAACCGAAGCTTTTAAGGAGCTTGCTGAAAACCCGCGGATCATCCCCGCTTGGATTACAGGCTCAACAGCCGCTTTCGAAGGCAAGATCGAGCGTTTGCCCACAAGAGAGGAAATTGACGTGCCTGTTAACGAAACCTTTATCGTTGAGCTTTACAGTAAATAACCTTAATACGAAATCAGCAGTAAGGGAAACGATAAAAAGGAGGTTCTTTTTAATTGGTTAAAATTATAGAGCCGAAAATCGAAACCGCAGAACTGAAAAGCGACGGCACATACGGACGCTTTGTCGGTGAGCCGCTCGACAGGGGCTTTGGTACAACTTTGGGAAACAGCCTGCGCCGCGTATTGCTTTCTTCGCTTCCCGGTGTAGCCGTAATCTCCGTCAAAATTGACGGTATCCAGCATGAGTTTTCGACAATCCCCGGCATCAAGGAAGACGTCACCGAGATTATCTTAAACATCAAGGGGCTTACCGCAAAGCTTCACACGGACGAAGCAAAGACGGTTCGCATTGAAGCCGAAGGCGAATGCGACGTTACGGCGGGCTCAATCAAGGCGGACGCCGAGGTTGAAATCCTTGACCCGAGCATGCACATCGCAACCCTTGGCGCGGGAGCCAAGCTCTCGATGGAGATCACCTTGAGAAAAGGGCAAGGGTACGTCTCGGCCGAGCGCAACAAGCAGACCTTGCTTGAAAAAGCTCCAATCGGCACAATTCCTGTGGACAGTATCTACACGCCGGTTTTAAAAGTGAACTACTTCGTTGACAACACCCGCGTGGAACAGATAACCGACTACGACAAGCTGACGCTGGAGGTCTGGACGGACGGCACCATTTCCGCAAAGGAAGCGGTCAGTCTGGCTGCCAAGATTCTCAATAGACAGCTCAACCATTTCGTCGATCTTTCCGACGAGATGAGCTCCGCTGAAATCCTTGAGAAGAAAGAGGACAGCGGCAAAGAAAAGACGCTTGAGATGACCATTGAGGAGCTTGACTTATCTGTGCGCGCGTTTAACTGCTTAAAGCGAGCGGGCGTGAACACGGTTCAGGACTTGGTGAATAAATCGCCTGAAGAAATGATGAAGGTTCGCAATCTGGGCAAAAAGTCGCTGGAAGAGGTTATCGCAAAGCTCAACTCTTTTGGCGTAGCGCTTTCCAGAGAGGAAGACTAAGATCAATGGCCCCGCGTCAATCCGATGGGGCATAACCCGCTGGGAGTAAAACCCATACGTGGGATTAAACGTAAAGGAGTGAATGATATGCCAGGCAGCAGAAAGCTGGGCAGGGCTACCGACCACAGACGCGCCATGCTCCGCGCGATGGTTACTTTCCTGCTTGAAAAGGGTAAAATCGAAACGACCATAACACGCGCGAAAGAAGTGCGAAGCCTAACGGAAAAGATGATAACCACGGCGAAAAAAGATGATTTGCACTCAAAGCGCCAGGTGTTTTCATTTGTCACGAAGGAAGACGTCGCGAAAAAATTGTTTGATGAAATTGCGCCTAAATATAAGGAAAGGCCCGGCGGATATACAAGGATCGTCAGAATCGGGCCGCGCCGCGGCGACTCCGCGGAAATGGCAATCATTGAGCTTGTGTAAACAATAAACGATCAATCGCCGCCCGTTATCATAACGGACGGCGATTGTTGCGGTTCAGGCAACGAAAAGCAAAGGAGGGGCGCAGCTTAATTGATCCGGTTTAAAGCATTATCCACGGCTTTTTTTATGACCTTGCTTGAGCTTGTGGCGCCGGATACGGAGTCAACGTCTATCCGCTGCTGCTCGACAATCCTCTGCTCAAGACCCTCGGCCGCTTCTCCCCGCCCGTTTTTATGTTCTAACAAATCAATTTTGGTTATCGCTTTGTCTTTTACCGTTACTTCAACCTTTGCGTATACGAAATCAACGTCACATTCTCCAATATAAACTCCATCTGGAATATCGGAAATATCAATGCCGGAATAAGTTATACCGGCTACGGTTTTGTGATAGCGATTGACCTTGTTTAAATAGCCAATGCCGAATACGACTATTATAACCGCTAAAAATATGCAGATTATAAGCGCGGTCTTTTTTTTGATTTTCATTTGTTTGTCTCCCTCTTAATGCAATTTAAAATCCATTATATTACGAAATTACTCTAAACGCAAGAGATAGAAACGAAAAAGCTTGTATATTCCGCTCAAAATCACTATAATAATGATAAGCCAAAAAACGACAGTATTTTTACGAGGTGCTATCATGCCACAACCAGTTTTAGCGACGGCCGGCTTCATCTTCATCGTTTTAGTTGTTTTTATTGTTGTTTATTTTGCGGTGAAAGCTTTTTCAGGCGGCAAAAAACACAAGCGGCCCCCTCCACCGCCTGCCCCCGTTGACGCCCTGTCGCTGCTTCGAGCCCGGTACGAAGAGATATACAAGGCGGTAAGCGTGCCGAACAGTGCGTCGATTTCGCGCATCGTGACAAACAGCTATATACCGTCGGGCGCGGCTTGCCGTCATTATTGCTGGGTTTTAGACGGCATTTTGCGCATGTTCCCACTGTGGGACAGCATCGCCGCTGCCGCAAACGCCGCTCCGGACGCCGAAATCACCCCGCGGGAATGGAAAATCCCGGTCTCCGATATCATATGCTTTGCCGTTCAGCAAGGGCTGCCAAGTAAATTTGTCGTGCTCCAGTTTAAGATGGATTCGGAAATCCTCACGCTTTCATTCGGCGAGGAGGCCGCACGCATTTTTGGCGCTATCATACCGCAAAAGAATTTCAGCCAGCTAATCGAGGAATTATACCCGAGGTCATCCCGGAATATTTATGATATCCGCGAAAATCTACAGTCCCTCAAGGAGCTCAGAGAAGAAGACCTCATAACCGAGGATGAGTACGCCGCTAAGAAAAAAGAAATGCTGATCTTAATGTAAACAGGCATAAGACTACTTATAGACGGGATTGTCAACTGATTCATAGAAATTGGTTGACAATCCCGCTTTTTACGGTATACTATATATAATTAAATTGTGGAAAGGATATCCCTATGACAAAGAACAAATTCACCGTCCCGGATATTTGCCTTATTGGCGTATTCACGGCGCTAACGGTTATTATGGCGCAAATCACGATACAAATGCCGCTGGGAGTTCCGCTTACCATGCAAACCTTCTCGATATCGTTTGCCGCCATCATGCTGGGTTCCCGCCGTGGTTTCATGTCGGTTTTAGTGTACATATTGTTAGGCGCGTTCGGTCTTCCCGTGTTTCAAAGCTTTACCGGAGGCCTTGGCGTCGTATTCGGCCCGACCGGCGGGTTTATACTGTCGTTTCCTGTAATGGCGTGGATGATCGGCCTCGGCGCTGAAAAACAGGGGAAGCTTTCGCTGGTAGCAGGGCTTGTATGCGGGACCGTGGTGAATTATATCGGCGGTATGCTCATGTTTTCCGCCGTCACCGGAAGAAGCCTTTATGAGGCGTGGCTTGCATGTGTTTTGCCATTTATCCCCACAGCCGTGATAAAGGCTTTTGCAGCAGCCCTGCTGGGGGTTAAGCTGAAGTCAAGGCTTTCGTTCATACAAAGAAAAACCACCGGCTAATCCGGTGGTTTCTTTGTTTCGCTTTTGGCTGCTATACTTGGAATTTTTTGATTTCATCCAGAAGCTGGGGCGCCTCCGCCGCATGGATATCAAGCCTGATGGGCTTTGAAAGATCCAAGCTGAAAATACCCATGATGGATTTTGCATCCACGGCATACCTGCCTGAAATCAGGTCGATATCGTAATCATACTTGGTTACGATAGATACAAACTCTTTTACATCATTGATTGTTCCAAGCATTACATTTACAGATTTCATGATGTTTTCCTCCTTAAGTTCACTTGCTTTTATATTCCTACAATAACTACTATAGCGATGTAAACCGTCTTAGTCAATACGGATTTGTGTTTTTTTGCGGTTTTTATTATAATATCAGTTGGTAGCACACAAAGCTGAATGATGAGCTTTTGTTTTTGTGTATTATGCATAATATAATTTAGGGGTATTTGTCGTATTTGCCAATAGAAGCTTCGGGAGGAATGAAAGAATGCCAAAGGCCGCTTTTTTTACGCTTGGCTGCAAAATCAACCAATATGAGACGGCAGCGATGAAGCAGCAGTTTTTTGAAGCTGGCTTCGAGATTGTTGAGCCCGATTGTTTAGCCGATGTTTACGTTGTAAATTCATGCACGGTGACGGCGGTCGGCGACAGGAAAAGCAGGCAGGCGCTGCGCCGCATGCGCCGCCAAAACCCAAGCGCCGTGATTTGTTTGTGCGGCTGTTTTCCCCAGGCGTTCCCCGAGGACGCGGCAATAATCCCGGAAGCCGACGTCATAACCGGATCAAAGGACCGATCGGGATTGCTTTTAGCGGTGCGCGAAAAACTGGCTGGAGGCCCTAAAGTCGTCGATATAAAGCCGCATGATACGTTAGAAGCGTTTGAAAGCATGAACGCCCGTGATTTTTATTCACTCACTCGTGCATACGTGAAAATCGAAGACGGCTGCGCAAGGTCCTGCGCTTATTGCATCATCCCCGCGGCTCGCGGGCCTGTCCGCTCAAAGCCGCTCCAAGAAATACGCGCAGAGATTGAATCGCTCGCGGAGCTGGGTTACGCGGAAATTGTTCTGACAGGCGTAAATTTAAGCTGTTACGGCAGCAACTTCGGCTTAAGGCTGATTGACGCGGTCCGTGCCGCATGCGCCTCTGAAAAAATCAGGCGAGTGCGCCTAAGTTCGCTTGAGCCGGAGCTTTTAACGCGGGAAGACATAAATGAAATGGCCTCTTTTCAAAAGCTTTGCCCGCACTTTCACCTATCGCTGCAAAGCGGATGCGACGAAACCCTTCGGCGCATGAGGCGGCAATACACGTGCAATGAATACGGCGGGATTCTAAAGGATATCAGGTCCGCATTTAAAAACCCGGCGATTACTACGGACGTAATGGTGGGCTTTCCCGGCGAAACAGATGACGAGTTCTCATCGTCGCTTGCGTTTTGCAAGGAGCAGGGCTTTGCAAGGGCCCATGTCTTTGCGTATTCCAAGCGCCCGGGCACATCAGCCGCCGCGATGGACAGCCAGATTCCCGACGCCATAAAGCGCAAACGCAGCCGGATCATGATTGCTGAAATGGCAATATCCCGCGCCGCCTTTCTCGGCAGACAGCTTAAAATCCCCGCAGAAGTGCTATTCGAGACGCACCGGCCCGACGGTATGTGGGAGGGGTACAGTGAAAACTACACGCCTGTCGCAATGTATGCGGACGATGACTTAAGAGGCAAGATTATGTCTGTCATACCGTCGTCGTCCGACGGCGAAATCTGTTTTGTTAATAAACTGTAAATATTTGTTGTTTATATCATTTTTCATGATATACTATAGATAGTGTTTGTAGTAAGAAAGGCGGTGTGTTGCGTGCGTAAAATCGTTTCATTTCTGATTGCCGCGGTTATGTCGGCGGGAATATTCACCCATGCGCCGGCGGCTGCATCCCCGCAGGCGTTAAGGTCGCTTCACCCCGCGTTTTCAGAGCAAATCTTTGACATTTCCCTTGACGGCTCGTCCGTTACCCCCGGCTCGCTTACCGACATCTCAATACATCCGGACTCCGTTTTGGAGATTGTACTTGCGGGAGAAGGCGAAGACGCGGATTTATTCTTTGACCAGAACGGCCTTGCGATAAATACGGCGGATGTCACGGCGTCACGGCTGCGCGCGGCAAGGGCGTCGGTGCTGGTGGAGACGCAGCATGAGGGAGTCTTAGTCGTTGAAAGCGCCGAGCTTAAGGTAAGAAACGCGGGCGGCCCGTTCTCAAGGCCCGTGATTGTCATAAGCTTTGCTCGAAGCTTCTCAGACCTTGACCCTATGCCTTTTTCTTTTGATATTTTTATTACGATGGCAGGCATAAAGCAGCCGCAATCGGCGATTACTGTCTCCGGCATATTCGGCAACCGGGAACTGGCGGTGACGTACGAGGATGCGGCGATTGCTCCGGACGGCGCGGTTTTCCTTGCTTATACCGATATAGCGTCTATTGAGGTCGACGCGGGTTACGGGATATTCGTGACGGCCTCGCTTCGTGCCGGCGGACGTTACCGCGTCGTTTCATCGCCGAGCACCGAGACCGGCGATTTGGAAGCGCTTTCCCTCAACCCACGGCTTATCGAAATTATCCTGATTGATTACATCGGCTTTTCCGACGGCGACATCTCGGAGGTCAGCATCGATACCGAAGAAAACCTTTTCGTCTACGACGAGAACGGCGGGTTTATCGGGATGACGTCGGATTCGCTGCCTCCGCTCTCAAAATACCTGCTCACGACCCGCAGGATCGGATTATAAACGCTACAGACTGAAAGCCGCCTTTGCTAAAATGCAAGGGCGGTTTTTATAGCCAAAACGCCGCGATTTCACGGCGTTTTGGCTATTTTTGCAAAAAAGCGGACAAAAAGCCGTCTTTTAAGTATATCGCGGAAAAACGGCGAATATATTTGTCTTAGAAATTAACAGGAGGAGAGGGTATCCTTATGGAATTGAACTTGCAACGGCAGCCTATCACCATAAACGAAGTGGTATACGACGGATTCGCGGAGCACCCGATTGAGTGCGACGCGCTGTTGCCGGACTATTGCCCGGATATTGTAAAAATCTTAAAATGCAGCGTAGCGGCGTCGATCAGCTTGGCACAGGCGTCGGGCGAGAGAATCATGATCGAGGGAGCGGCGACCGCGCACGTCTACTATGCGTCTTTAAACGGGCGCATTTGCCGCGCGGAATACAAGATTCCATTTTCAAGGCAGGTGGATTTACGGGCTGCGGTATCCGACCCTGTGATTTCCGTAATTCCCAGCGTTGATTATGTGAACTGCCGCGCCGTAAACCAGCGCCGCATCGACATCAGGGGCGCGCTCACATTCAAGGTAAGGGTCGTGGATCAAAGACAGGAGGAGGTCATCGGCGACGCCACGGGCGGCGGGCTCCAGCTTCGCCGCGACATGATGCATGTAACGGAGCTTGCCGGGCAAAGCGAGAGCAGCTTTCCGATATCGGAGGAGCTTGAGGTCGGATACGGCAAACCGCCTGTCGGAAGCATCGTGCGTGTGGACCATCGCGTCAATGTGCATGATTACAAGATAATCGCCGGTAAGGTCGTGTGCAAGGGAGATTTCATGCTGCATATCGCCTACCAGCCGGTAGACCTTGAAAGGCAGCTTGAGATTATGGAGTATACGCTGCCGTTAAGCCAGATTATCGACAGCGAGGGCACCGACGAGGAATGCGTATGCGACGTTGCGATGTTCGTGTCGGCCTGCGACATAACGCCAAAGCTAAACGACGACGGCGAGTACATGATGCTCTCCCTCGAAGCGTCGATAAAAGCGGTTGTGGGAAGCCACCGCCACATGGAGATCCCGGTTGCGAGCGACTGCTATTCCACGACGCACGACTGCCATTGCAAGCATAAAAAGCTCGGGTTTGTCCGCCTAAACGAGATTTTACGCGAATCGGTCATGCACAAGGCGACCCTTGATTTACCTGAGGACGTAAAATCCGTGCTTGACGCGTGGTGCGAGGTCGATAATTTAAACTGGAAATCCGAAGCGGGAGAGCTTTCAATCAATATGCGGCTTACCGTCAGCATGTTCGCCGGCATGGAGAACGGCGAATCCTTATACTTCGAGCAAAGCGAGGATATCTCAAAGAGCGTCTCGCTCGGGTTTTCAACCGACGGCATAAGCTTCGACCCGTCCGCCGACGTGCTAAGCTGCGCCTTTAATATCGTCGGCACCGAAAGGATCGACCTGCGCTGTGAGGTTGTCGTGCGGGGAGGCATATACAGGCACCTTACAACGAATTCCATCGTGGAGATCACCGTCGATGAAAACAAGCCGAAGCTCAAAGTGCAAAACAAGCTTTATATATATTATGCCGATGAGGGCGAGAGCATCTGGAGCATAGCGAAGCGGTATAACACGTCGGCGACCGCAGTTTGGGAGGAAAATTCCGCATCCGACGATATCCTCCCGGCTAAAACAATGCTGCTGATACCCATCGTTTAATTCGCGGAAAGGAGTATGAAGCATGGAAAACCGCAGTATTTATAAGGATATTGCCACGCGTACCGACGGGAACATCTACATCGGAGTCGTCGGTCCTGTCAGAAGCGGCAAATCCACCTTTATCAAGAGATTTATGGAAGAGCTTGTCATACCGAACATCCAAAGCGATTTCGTGCGCGAACGCGCCGTTGACGAGCTGCCGCAAAGCTCCGGCGGCAAAACCATTATGACGACGGAGCCGAAGTTTATCCCCGAGGAGGCCGTCCACGTACAGCTTGACGAGAGCGCATCCATGAACGTGCGCATGATTGACTGCGTAGGCTATATCCTGCCAAGTTCGCTGGGCTACATCGAAAACGACGCGCCGAGAATGGTCGTGACGCCTTGGTACGACAAGGAGATCCCGTTTAACATGGCGGCTGAGATCGGCACGCAAAAGGTCATAACCGACCACTCCACAATCGGGCTTGTCGTTACGACGGACGGCAGCATCACCGACTTGCCCCGCTTCGAGTATGAGGAAGCCGAGGAGCGCGTCATAAATGAGCTTAAAGAAATCAACAAGCCGTTCGCGATTCTTTTAAACTGTATGCAGCCGCACAGTACCGCCGCCCGGGAGCTTCAAGCCGGGCTTCAGGAAAAATACGGCGTGCCGGTCGTTGCGGCAAGCTGCCTTGATTTAAATGAGGAGGACATCCGCGCGATTTTATCGAGCGTTTTGTATCAGTTCCCAATCAAGGAAGTATGCGTCGATATCCCCGGCTGGATATTCTCCCTCGAAAAGGAGCACTGGCTAAAAAGCGACGTATACACAAGCATCCAGGAGGCCGCAAGGAACATCGGACATATCTCCCAGGTACAGTCTGCGTTTGAGCGGCTAAAGGATTGCGAAAACATCAAAGGCCATCACGTCGACAACATAGATTTAGGCCGCGGCAGCGTCAGCATGACAATCAACGTGTCGACCACGTTGTTCTACAAAATTCTGGGCGAAGCTACCGGCCTTGAAATCGACGGCGAGTCGGGGCTTATGCCGTGTATGATCGAGCTTGCGAAAATAAAGCGGGAGTACGACAAAATCAGGGGAGCCTTGGAAGAAGTCGCCGCCACCGGCTACGGCATAGTCATGCCGGGGCTTGAGGAGCTCTCGCTCGAGGAGCCGCAAATCGTAAGGCAAGGCGGCCGTTACGGCGTCAAGCTAAAGGCAAGCGCACCTTCGATACATGTTGCAGGTTATAAATAGGAATGTATTGCTTGAGAGGAGAAAATCCAGCAGAGGGAGTGGGTTTGCGGTTAACTTTAATGTGCGGTTGTATATTGCAATAGGGTTGCGGTTGTGATATACTTGATAACAACGAGATAATGGGGTGCTGAGGAATGGCGTTAACAAAAGAGGATTTGCAGGCAATACAAGGTCTGCTGCAACCTATCCATAACAGGCTTGACAAGGTAGATTCCCGGCTGGATAAAATGGATTCCCGGCTGGATAAGGTAGAGCAGGGGCAAAAAGATTTAACGGAGAATTTAATTGCTTTCGGAAAGACATTGGATTCATTCGAGGAAAGCATTGAAACGGTAAGGCTTTCGCAAATGAATGTAGAGATGATACTGACGCCGAAAATTAAAGCTGCCGAAGACGGCTATACAAACGTCAGAGAGAAAAATCAAGAACAGGATTTGCGCCTTACTGTTTTGGAAAACAAGGCGGAAAACCACGGCGACAGGATATTAGCAATCGAATACGCGCTCAAAGCTGAATAAAATTATCGGGCTGCTCAATCGGGCAGCCCGATTTCGTTTAATAGCTTCAGCGGAAATAACCACCGGCTTTGCCGGTGAGGATAAAAAATCTTTAGATACAAGAAAACCTCCTTTTGCTAAAATAAATGCAGGTCTGCCAACCGCATTAAAAAGCAAAAGGAGGTTTTGTCGCATGAACGAC
>Ga0099364_10000870_pt1 | contig 51206 bp, 39 predicted proteins | sample TergutTh196P3_FD_73070 | JGI IMG/M metagenome (GOLD analysis project Ga0099364, IMG submission 73070) | Microcerotermes parvus P3 segment gut microbial communities from Pointe-Noire, Republic of the Congo - Th196 P3 | ecosystem: Host-associated > Arthropoda: Insects > Digestive system > Gut ... | reverse complement strand
CGCGATGTATCTAAAAAATCGCAGTCCGGCTATAAGCAAAAGCAAAAACGCGGAGAGTTTTGCGGAACTTTCGCTCCCTACGGTTATATAAAAGTCGGGAACGCTCTCGTGGTTGACGAGGAAACCGCGCCGATTGTAAAAAAGATATTTGAATGGGTAGCAGAGGGTCGCAGCGATACGGAAATCGCGAAGAAATTAAGCGAGCTAAAAATTACGCCGCCGAGCCGCTATTTATTTGATAAAGGTCTGGCAAAATCTAAAAGGCATGAGAACACTAAATTTTGGTACAAAACAACGATTATGCGTATAACGACTAATCCCGCATATACAGGAGTTTTAGCGCAGGGAAAGGAAAAATCAAATTTTCTTAACGGCGGCGGTAAAATAAAAAAACTCCGTGACGAATGGATTATCAGCGAAAATACACATACTGCTATTGTCGAAAAAGAAGTTTTTAACAAAGCGCAGGAAATTCGCTCACATCGAAAAAAAGACATTGTAATCAATGAAAATATCCAAAGATATGAAAGCATATTTAAAGGTCTGATTTTTTGCGCCGACTGTAAATCTGCTATGCAATGCCGGTATCACTACCGGGCTGACGGAAGCGTTTATTCTAAATTTGTATGCAATGTATACTCGCAAGTCGATAGAAACGGCTGCACGAAAAAAGTTATAAAAGAAGATGAACTGAAAGCGGCGTTATATTCTTATATCAGTAAACAAATCAGCCTTGCCGTTGATATAAGCCGAATCATGCGGGATATTAAAAAAGAACAAAACTATATAAGAAAAGCCGATACGCTTGATAAAAAGATTGATGAAATAAACCGGAAGCTACAGCAGAATCAGCGTTTCAGGAGTTCTTTGCGGGAAGATTATGTTGACGGAGTTATAAACGAACAGGATTATATAAGCATGAAAGCCGAATATGAGGATGAGAGAATCGCTTTGCAGGATGACCTTGATTTGTTAGAATCAAATAAGATACAGCAGGATTCTATGCTGTCAGGCGAAAGTAAATGTATCGCCGAATTTAGAAAATTTGAAAACGAGCAGCATTTATCAGCTCAGATGGTTTCTGCACTAATTGAACGGATTGAAGTGGCGGATTATGATAAAGTTATAGTTCACTTTAAATACCGCGATGAATTTGATTTTATATTATCTTATGTCGATAATAAAAAACAGGAGGTAAACGCAAAACATGAATAAATATATAGCTTATTATCTGCGTTTATCGTTAGACGACGGGAATAATATCGGCGAGAGCAACAGCATCGCAAGTCAGCGGGAAATTATAAAAGAATATATATACTCGTCAGATGAATTTGTCGAAGCGCAGACGCTTGAATTTATTGACGACGGTTACAGCGGAACAAACTTTAACAGACCCGGAATAAAAAGTCTGCTGGAAGCAGTAAAAGCCGGAGAAATAGGTTGTATAATAGTAAAAGATTTATCGCGGTTCGGCAGACAGTATCTTGAAGTCAGCAAATATATTGAGCAAATATTCCCATATATCGGCGTAAGATTTATCGCTGTGAACGATAATTACGACAGTAATAGTCATAAAGGCGCGACGGCAGAAATAGATGTGCCTGTGCGTAATATGATAAACGCAATGTACAGCATGGATATTTCTAAAAAAGTAAAATCCGCGAAACAGACAAAAATCAAACAAGGCATAGTCGCAAGCGCTCATACTATTTACGGTTACAGGAAAGATAATGTCGATAAAGGACAAATTCTTGTTGACGAACCTGCCGCCGCTGTTGTCAGAAAAATATTTCAGCTTGCTCTTGACGGAAACAATGCTTTTAAAATAGCTGAAAAGTTAAATAACGAGCAAGTTCCTACACCGTCCGCTCATAAAAATAATACTGTGAGTAACAGAAACTGGAATAAGATAAACAAAGGCAAAAATCTTTGGACGAGTGCGACTATATTCCGTATATTAAAAGACGAGAGATACACCGGCACGTTTATCGGCGGTATGTCGGAATCCGAAAAATTAGGAAGCAACGAAAATATAATCAAACCTAAAGAAGAATGGATACGCATCCCAAATTCACATCCGGCTGTAATAACGCAGGAACAGTTTGATATGGTAGCCGGAATGATAAAAGGTAATTCAAGCAGCAGGACAAAAAAAGCATCAAGTAGACCGCTTGATAAAAAAATTCGGTGTGGGAAATGCGGTCATAAATTGCGTTACAAAGGCAGTGTAAGCTATCCGTTTTATTTTTGCGACACCGCAAGATACTCTGATGAACATGGCTGTATGCGCGGCAAAATACGTGAATCCGATTTAAACGACGCAGTTATGGCTTCTTTGCAAATGCAAATAAATCTTTTTTTAGATACGGAAAAGTTATACCGTATGATTGAGAATAAAATTAATAAGCCGAATACCTCAACGGAAAATTCTGCTTTACAGCTTGAAAGCGAGATAAAAAATCTTCAGGCAAATAAGCGGAAACTTTATGAGAGTTACAAGAATAAAGAAATTAGCCAGACAATATATTTACAGGAACGTGAAATGCTTGAAAAAGAATCAGCAATTCAAACGGCGGCGCGTGAAGCGTTACTATCCGAACAGAAAAATCGAAAGGATACGTCTGAAGCAACACAGAAGATTCATAATAAATTTTTAAAATATCAGTCGCTAACAGAACTTACTAAAGAAATGGCTGATGAGTTTATCGAAAAAATCTCTGTGTACGAAACTAACCGAATAGAGATACGATTCACATTCAGGGACGAATTAGAAAATATCATGAAAGCCGTTCGACAAAATTCATAAAATGTTTACAAAAAGTTTTTTAGCCTTTACTTGACTGGAGCGGGCGTCGTCGGTCCTGTCAGGACGGGCAAATCAACGCTGATAAAAAAATTTATGGAGACCCTTGTTTTACCCAATATAGTCAACGAATACGGAAAAGAACGCGCGAGGGACGAAATGCCCCAGAGCGCGAACGGAAAAACAGTTATGACTACGGAACCCAAATTTATTCCCGACAACGCGGTCGAAATAGATTTGGGCGAGAACACGACGTTCAAAGTCAAGATGATAGACTGCGTAGGTTACATAGTTCCCGGCGCTATCGGTCATTTCGAGGACGATAAACCCAGAATGGTCATGACCCCGTGGTCCGACAAAGAAATGCCGTTCGACGCGGCCGCCGAAATCGGCACGAAAAAAGTCATAAACGACCACTCGACAATCGGCTTCCTCGTTACTACGGACGGAACTATAGGCGAAATCCCCAGGGAAAATTATATCGGCGCCGAAGAAAGGGTAGTAAAAGAATTAAAGCAAATCAACAAGCCTTTCGTTATGATTTTAAACTCGTCCGTTCCGGAATCGGACGAAGCTGTCGCCCTCGCTTACGAGCTCGAGGCAAAATACAAAGTCCCCGTCGCTCTCGTCGACTGCCTCGATTTGACCGACGAAGACATAAAAAATATTATCGAACTGGTTTTATTCGAGTTCCCGATAAAAGAAATCGAAGTGACGGCGCCGTCGTGGCTCGGGGCTCTCGACGAAACCCACTGGCTTTATAAATCGATAAACCAGTCGATTCTCGACTGCGCCGAAAGAATAGAGAAAGTCGGGGAAATAAAGAACTCGTTTAAAGAATTGAACGAAAACGAAAATATACTGAACGCGAAAATAGACTCCGTAAATCTCGGCGAAGGCACGGCTCATCTCGAGATTAAGCTGATAGACGGACTATTCTATAAAATCCTCGGGGACCAGACCGGATTTGAAATCCCCGACGAGCAGTCGCTCATAAAGCTCATGGGCGAATTATCGGTCGTCAAAAAAGAATACGCGAAAATAGAGGCCGCGCTGAAAGAAGTCAACGAGTTCGGCTACGGCATAGTAACCCCCGACATAGAAGACTTAACTCTCGAAGAACCGGAAATAGTCAAGCAGTCCGGAGGTTACGGCGTAAAGTTAAGAGCGTCCGCTCCGTCAATCCATATGATAAAAGCCAATATCGAAACGGAGGTTTCGCCGATTGTCGGCACTGAGAAGCAATCTGAGGAACTCGTGAAATTTTTACTCCACGAATTTGAGGAAGACCCGAAGAAAATCTGGGAATCCAATATGTTCGGCAAGAGTCTGCACGAACTCGTAAACGAAGGGCTGCACACGAAACTCGCGCATATGCCTATGGACGCGCGGGAAAAATTATCCGAAACCCTCGAGAGAATAATAAACGAAGGCAGCGGAGGTCTAATCTGCATTATATTATAATTATTAAAAAGGTTTGAAAGGGGAGCGGGGAAAACTTTCCTCAAAAGTTTTCCCCGTAAAAAAGAAAATGGGATGCTGCATAAATGATTTGCGAGACAAGGAAGTCATAAATATCTGCGACGGACGAAAGCTGGGCTGCGTCGACGACGTCGAGGTCGACATAGTCAGCGGCAGGCTTATTTCGATTATCGTTCCGTGCGACGGCAGGCTTTTCGGTTTTGTCCGGAGTAAAAGCCTGGTTATTCTGTGGGACAGCATAGAAAAGATAGGCGACGACATAATTCTGGTTAAAATCGACGTAAAAGAATACGCGTTCCGGGGAGAGGGAATAGAATTCGAGAGGGCGCGCAAGAGAAGGCTGTTTTTTTAGCGCGCGAAAATAACCGGCTTGCACGCGCGACCGTCGGGATAATCCCTGATTTCTCCCAGCGCAAAAAGAATATTATTATAATCATACGTCAAAATTTTATCGCCGGGTTCAAAATCCCCGGCGTTTAATTTTAGTTTGCGCAGATAGATTTCCGCGCCGTTCTTCGCAAGCCTCGAATAGAACCCGTCCAGTATTATTTTTTTACTTGTTATATTTTTCAATATGTCCTCGCAGGGAATAATCAGCGAAGCGAGCCCTTCTTCTCCGCGTTCCGTTTTATATTTCTCTAAAATTTCCGGGGTAAACGATTCTTTTATATCAAAACTCCCCGCGCGAGTTCTCTCCAGCCCCGCCATAACCCCGCCGCATTTCAGCCTTACGCCTATATCGTGGCAAAGCGACCTGATATAAGTTCCCTTTGAACACTCTATATTTAATATATAATCCCCCGGATTATCCGTTTCTTCGCACGTCAGCGAATATATATTCACCCTGCGCGGCTCGGGCGTTATCTCTATACCCTCCCTCGCGTATTCATAAAGTTTTCTGCCCTTTAATTTAATCGCGCTGTAAACCGGAGGAATCTGCAGAATTTCCCCGGTAAAGCTTCCGGCGACTTCTTTCACTTCCTCAAAATCCGGCAAAGGCAAACTATATCCGCCCGTTATATTTCCGGTTACGTCCATCGTATCGGCCGTCATGCCGAGCCTTAAAACGGCTCTGTATTCTTTGCCGTTCCCCGAGAGCAAATCGGACAATTTCGTCGCGCTTCCGATGAGCACCGGGAGAACCCCCGTCGCCATAGGGTCGAGAGTTCCGGCATGCCCGGCTTTTTTCACGCTGAACAGACGCCTCGCGAAACAGACCATATCGTGAGACGTTTTCCCCCCGGGTTTATTTAAATTCAGCGCGCCGTTTATATTCATAGCAAACATCTCTCCGTTTTCCCGACAAGCGAATTTATTAGCGAGTCAATCTCTCCGCCGTATCTGAACCCCGCCGCTCGCATATGTCCTCCGCCGCCGAACGCCAGCGCAATCTCCGCGACGTTCACATAATCGTTTGAACGCAGAGAAACTTTATATTTTTTAATTTTATTTATATCGCTCTCAATCTCATGTATTCTTACCCCGACTTCGACTCCCTCTATAATCCTGGGCATATCGGTCGTCTCGTCGAGTTCTATCCCCGAAAGCCCCGCGTTTCCTCTCGATTTGTTCGTCAGCACGACGACGGCTATTTTACCGTCCGCAAAAAATTCCAGCGATTCATAGGCCAGTTTCTCCAGTCTGATTTGCTCCAGGGTCTTATTCTGGAATATAAGCCGGTTCAATTTCGCGAAATCAAACCCCGTCGATATAAGCTCCGCCGCCGCCGTCAAAGTTCCGGGCGTTACCGAAGGATATTTAAAGGAACCCGTGTCGCATATTATCGCGCAGTATATATACTTCGCGAACTCCCGGGTTATTTCGAGATTTAATTTTTTCGCGAGTTTGAAAATAATCTCGCCCGCCGCGGCGGCTTTTTCGTCGAGATAGGTCTGCCCGCCGTAAAAAGTATTGGTATAGTGATGGTCTATAACCAAATCTATTTTATAAATATCCCCGTAACGGCCGGTCTGACCGATTGACGCCGTATCGACGCAGACGGTATAATCCGGGGTAAATCCCGATTTTTCGATTATATCCAGGTCTATTTCCCGGGAAATATCAAAATATCCGCAGATTCTCTCATTTACTTTGGAATCGCAGACTATATAGGATTTTCTGCCGAATTCTTTTAATATATATTTCAAACCCAGAGCCGACCCGAGGGTATCGGGGTCCGGGTTTATATGACACACAATCAAAATATTATCGAATCTAATATCGAGGATTTTCTCCGCGAGTTCGCCTAAACTTATAGATTTACTCATAAATCCGTTCCCTGCGTTTTCTCAAATTCCGGAAGCTCCGGCAGATTCATGTCTTTTATAATCTTCGTGATTTTCGCGCCCCGTTCGATCGATTCGTCCGGTATAAAAGTAAGCTCCGGGGTGTTTCTCAAATTCAGCCTCGACGCTATTTCCCGCCTTATATAGCCTTTCGCCGAAATCAGCCCTTTTCTTACTTCCGAAGCGTCCCCGTCCATAACGCTGTAGTAAATCTTCGCGAATTTCAAATCGCCGCTCACGTCGCAGTGCGTCACGGTCACGAAACCCGAGTTCACCCTCGGGTCTTTGACCGTCCGTATAATCTGCGACGTCTCGCGCAGCATTTCTTCGTTTACCCTGCTCTTTTTATATGACGCCATATATTACCTCTTTTTTTAATTTTCAATTAAACCAGTACACGACCGCTATATATTCCCCGTCCTGATTTTTTATTAATATCTCGCTGACGTAAATATAATTGTCAAATGCGTTTCTGACCAGCGTTTCCTCGTCGCCTTTCGCTATTATATCGACGAAACGCGCCCGTTCTTCTCCGCCGCCCGCATAGACATCGATATTTCTTATAATATCAGTATTATTTTCTCCGTTCCCCCCGACGAAATAATACGCGTAGAAATCATCTTCCGTAAGACCGAAATTACGATATATATACTCGTCGACCTCATGGGAGCCGAAGATTGACTGCGCGACGGCTTCCGCGGGGATATATTCCCCCGCCGCCCTGAGCGCCGGCTGAGGCGGAGAGTCGTCGTTCCAAACGTCCGCCGCGGCGTCGAAATCTTCTTCAGCTTCCGTGTTTTCGTCAAAGCCGCCGCCTACGTCAAGATTAAAGCGTGCAATTTCAGGACTTCCCCCATACTCTCCTCCGTAACTCCTTTCGTTCGCCGCGTTTAAATCATTAATATTATTGTCGCCCCGTATAAAAATATTCATGAGCCCGCCTCTCGATACCGCCGCGAACAATATAACGATAACCGCCGCGGACATTAATCCCACCGGGATGAATCTTTTTCTCCTCGGCTTATCTATAGCCATAACTCCGCCTATTATCTTATCCATAACGATTCCCGCTATATCGATATCCGGGATATATTCCGCAAGCTTGATTTCTTCGAGATATTTTCTCTCGTTTTCTATATATTCGAGACAGTCTTTACACTCGAGTATATGCTCTTCTATAAAAATTTTATCGCTTTCTTTCAATAAACCTAATTCGCCGCGGAGATATTCGTCCGCCATGAATTTAACTTCCCCGCAAATATTTAATTTTTCAGGCAAACCGACCGCCTCCGTTCATCAATTATTTTTATATTATTAGACTCGCCTAAATCAAAAAAGTTCGCCGTTCGGGTTATTTTTTATTATATAATTTTTCAGCTTCTCTCTCGCTCTGTTAAGACGGCTCTTAACCGTGCCGATTTCTATGTCGAGCATTTCCGCGATATCCGCGTAGCTTATATCCCTGAAATCCCTCAAAATTATAATTTCGCGTAAATCGTCCGGCAGCGCGTTTATAATTTCCCTGATTTTTTCGATTCTCTCCGCCCGTATAATATTCTCCGACGGCTCTCCCGAAGTATCGGCTATTTCGGTCTCTTTCTCTTCGTCCTCACCGTAACCCGACAGAGAAACGGTCTTTATTTTTTTCTCTTTTCTGTAAAAATCAAAAATCAAATTTTGGCATATTCTGTAAATCCATGTCGAGAAAGCGCTGTCCGTCCTGTAACTTCTAAGCATTTTATACGCCCGAAGAAAACATTCCTGAGATATATCAAGAGCGTTTTCTCTGCTCCGCGTTTTTGTAAACGCGAGATTATATATCATTTTTTCATATTTTTTTACTATTATTTCGAAAGAATTGACGTCGCCCGACAAAACTTTTTCTATAATTACGGCGTCGTCCGTTTCAACGCTTATGATAATATCTCCTCCTTTTTTTGATTTTTTTATTTTACTTACTTTTTTTGCGAAAAAAAAGTAAGACAAAAAAACGAATAAAACTTTGGGATTATCTGGGTTCTACGACTAGTTTTATAGACGTTCTGACCTGGTCGTCTATCGTCAGGTCCGCAAACGACGGAATACAAATCAAATCTGTTTCCGGTTCCGCGTTTTCAAATATGATGCGCGTAATCGCGACGGCTTTTATCGCCTGGTTTATCGCTCCCGCTCCGATTGCCTGAAGCTGCGCTCTCCCCGTTTCCCTGATTTTACCCGCGAGCGCTCCCGCCACTAAATTAGGATTCGATTTCGACGACACTTTAAGAATTACATCCATGATTTTTATCCCCCGTTTATAAATTAAATATAAAAATTCTATATTTATATATTATACAGGACTTTTTTAGACGACAAATAACAAAATAATTTAAAATAATTTAAACTTCTGTAAAATTTATTCGTTTAATTTCGGCGCATTTAAAATTTCCCGTATCTATTTTACATATAATTCCCTGAATTTCCTGACCGCTTTCGCAAACTTCGAACCTGACCGGCATTTTCGTTAGAAATTTCTGTATTATATTCTCGCTTTTCACGCCGAGAATAGAATCCGGCGAACCCGTCATTCCCAAATCCGTTATATATCCCGCGCCGTTCTTTAAGATTTTCTCGTCGGACGTCTGAACGTGGGTGTGCGTTCCGAATATTATTCCGGCTCTCAAATTCTTCCCGTCTATATATCTCGCTAAAGCGTTCTTCTCGCTCGTCGCCTCCGCGTGGATATCTATAACCGCAAAATCGTAAGCGTCTTTCTCTCTGATAAATATCCGGTCCGCCGTAACGAACGGCGATTCCAGCCCCGGCTCCATATAAATCGTGCCGAGAAGATTTATGAACAAAATTTTATATCCGGATATATTAATAATATTATAGCCCAAACCCGGGCATACCGCCGGATAATTCGCCGGACGCAGGACGAATTTGTTCCCGTCGAGAAAATTATGGAAATCGTTTTTGCGCCAGACGTGGTTACCCGTGGTTATAATATCCGCCCCCGATTCGAAAACCGACGTCGCGGACTTCGAATCTATGCCGTTGCCGTTAGCCGAATTTTCTCCGTTCGCGACGACGCAGTCTATATTATTCTCTTTTCTCAGTCTCCATAGATTTTTCTTTATAAATTCGACCCCCGGCGGACCGATTATATCGCCGACGCACAAAATATTAATATACTTCATAAATTTTACCACACCGCAAATACGGCGGGAGCAACCCCCCGCCCTATCAATCCGGTCTATTTTATCTCAATTTTTAATAAAAGACTTTTTGCTGAATTAAAATCTGATTGTAGGGGCGCGCATTGCGCGTCCGCAAAATCAACTTTTTTCAGACGGACGGCCAATGGCCGCCCCTACGCATACGCGCATAAAACGCCACCTATCTCGCGTAATCTATAATCCTGCTCTCCCTGACCATGTGTATTTTGATTTGCCCCGGATATTCGAGCTCGTCTTCGATTTTCTTCACTATGCCGCGCGCGAGGAACAGCATGCCGTCGTCGTTGATTTCCTCCGGATTCACTATAATCCTCACTTCTCTTCCCGCCTGTATCGCATACGATTTCTCGATTCCCGCGAACGAGTTCGCGATTTCCTCGAGTTTTTCCAGACGTTTTATATAATTCTCCAGGTTTTCGCGTCTCGCTCCCGGTCTCGCTCCCGAAATCGCGTCCGCGGCCTGAACTATAATAGCCGTAATCGTCTGAGGCTCCACGTCTCCGTGATGGGCTTCGATGGCGTGGATTATATCTTTGTTCTCTTTATATTTTTTGGCTATGTCGAGTCCGATTTGTATATGCGAGCCCTCGACCTCGTGGGTCATCGCCTTTCCTATATCGTGGAGCAGCCCCGCGCGCTTAGCCATGTTTATATCGGCTTTAAGCTCGCCCGCTATTATCCCCGACAGATGCGACACTTCGATAGAGTGGGCCAAAACGTTCTGCCCGTAGCTCGTCCTGTATTTAAGCCGCCCCAGAAGCCTTATAAGCTCGGGGTTTATGCCGTGGACTCCCGTCTCGAACGTCGACCTCTCCCCTTCGGTTTTTATTATGCCGTCGACGTCCCTTTTCGACTTGTTCACCATCTCCTCGATTCTTGCCGGGTGTATGCGTCCGTCGAGAATGAGCTTCTCGAGAGTGAGTCTCGCGACCTCTCTCCTTACCGGGTCGAACGACGACAGGGTTATAGCCTCGGGGGTGTCGTCGATAATCAAATCCACCCCCGTCAGAGTCTCGATTGTTCTTATGTTTCTTCCCTCGCGTCCTATAATCCTGCCTTTCATCTCGTCGTTAGGCAGGGGAACGACCGAAACCGTCGCCTCCGAAACATAGTCCGACGCGTATCTCTGTATTGCGAGGGATAAAATACTCTTCGCTTTTTTATCCGCTTCGTCTTTGAACTGCTGTTCGTATTCGGATATTTTCATCGCGGTTTCGTGCTGGAGCTCGGCTTCGACCTTTTCAAGAAGCAGTTTCTTCGCCTGTTCCTGCGTAAAGCCCGATATTTCCTGCAGTATCTTGTCCTGGCTTTCGATTTTCTTCCGGATTTCCGTTTCAAGCGCCGTTATCTCGTTCATTTTTTTGGTTATATTCTCGTCTTTTTTGTCCAGCGACTCGATTTTCTTCTCCAAAGACTCTTCTTTTTGAGAGATTCTCCTCTCCAGTTTCGTTATTTCGCCCCTGCGTTCCTTGAGCTCCCTGTCCGCCTCGTTTTTCATTTTTATAATTTCTTCTTTCGCCTCGAGCAGGGCTTCCTTTTTCTTCGTCTCCGCCGTTTTGAACGCGTCGCCTACTATTCTTTTGGCTTCGGCCTCGGCCGAACCGATTTCAGATTCCGCAAATTTTTTCCTGTGCCTGATTCCTATGAACACTCCGGCTACTATACCGGCTATCAAGGCCGCAACCGCGGCGATTATCTCAGTAAGCAAAATATGCACCTCCCTGTTTATTTTAAATATTTATTGCAGGTCCAAATTTTGTACTTTATTCAATTTTTATATTTTATAATTTAATATTTCATATATTTAATTTAATAAAGCCGTAAAACTCAGAATATATACAACATTACTATTTTATCTAATCTTTTCGATAATGTCAATACAAATTAATTATTTTTCTATTTATTTTACTATTTATTAAAGATTTTATTAAAATTTCGCTGTAAAATCAGATTTCTATATCCTCAAATTTAACTTCAAAGGCTTTTACTGCCTCCGTTTCCTCTTGTTCTTCCCGGTTTTCCTCCTCTTCCTTTGCGGCGTCCGGGGGATTTTGTGAAGACTGCGTAAATTTTTTCTCTTCTTTCGTTAATATTTCATCGAAACCGGCTTCCGGGTTCTGATACAAAATATCCAGAACGGTCAAAAAATCCCGTATTATTTCCCTCGGAGTGATAAAAGACGCCGACCCGACCCTCTGCATATATACTTTCAGAAACTCCAGAATATTATTTTCTCCGATTTTTTTCTCATATTCGTAGTATGTCCTGTGGAGTATGTCTATTCTCATAGCGAGGGCGAAAATCTCGTCGTCAGAAAGTCTCTCCAGTCTTATTACCGGTCCCATGAGGTTTTTATATTTTGAATCCCGGGAAAAGAACCTGCCCTCGGTCAGTCTCGACTTCAGGGCCTCGTAACTGTAGAGCCCCCTTCTGTTATCTTCCAGAAACTGCGGGGTTCCTCCCATAAATATCCCCAGCCCTTCGGCCTTTCCCTGGAGAGTGTCGTTAAACATAGACAAAATCTTCTCGTAATTATTTTCCCTCGATATCTTATTAGTGATTTTATATAAATTAACGCACTCGTCGATAAAGACAATCAATCCCTTATAGCCTATTTTTCTCACGAAAACGGCCAGAAGCTTTATAAAATCATACCAGTTCAGGTCGTCTATTACCGTTCCGACCCCCAAATCCGCGCGAGCCTCCGTTTTTGTGTTATACTCTCCCCTCAGCCATCTCAGCGCGGCGCTTTTTATATCCTCTTCCCCGTTTTTATACGCGATATAATATTTCAATATCACCGACGCGAAATCGAACCCGCAGACGAGATTTTCGAGAGAATGTGAAATCTTCAGAATCTCCGCCGACATTTCTATTTCAAGCTCTTTCGAATCGAGGGCGATTTTTTTCTCGGAGATTATTTTCGTCTGGAGTTCGGAGAGCCAGCGCGAGATAATCTGCATAAGGGCGTTTCCGTCGGGGGAAGAACGCGCGGCGAGATTCGATACGAGCTCTTTATATACCGCCAACCCCTGTTTATTAGTTCCCGACAGTCTTCTCTCCGGCGACAAATCCGCATCGGCCGTGATAAATCCCCGTTCAAGGCAATGATTCCTGACCAGCTGCAGCAGAAAACTTTTGCCGCTGCCGTAACGTCCGATAATAAACCTGAACGAGCTGCCCCCGTCCGATATAAAATCCAAATCGGACGTGAAAGCGTTTATTTCGTCTTTTCTGCCGATTGCGATATATTCCAGACCGAACCGGGGAACGACCCCGGCCCCGACCGAATTAAGCAGCGCGCCGAGTATTCTTCTCGGAATTTTCGGCTCGCTTATATCTTTTATGTTTTCACTCCCGGTCATTATTTTTTCAACCCCTCCTCTATCTCCTCTCTGTAATCCTCCGGAATCTCCCGGTTTGCCGTATCGAATATTATATCCCCGGTAAAATCCATCGCCTTTATATTTATATAATCAATCACAGACTCCAGCATTTTACCGTTGCTTCCGCTCAAAAACTCCCCGCATAAAACATCAAAGCTTTTATTTTGAGCTTTCGCGTCAATCAGCGCTTCAAGGGCGTAACGTTCTTCTTCCGTCAGACTTGCGATAAATCTTTCCATATCCGTCAATCCTGCCGGTTCTGCCGCCTCTGCTAATTCGATACTCTCCAGAACGTCGAAAATATCTTCTTCCGAATCTCCCGTGTCGATTTCTATAAATTCGCCGTCGTCTATTTTAATCTCTGAATTTTCCTGCAGCTCGACAAGGGTGAACGTCGTATCCCACGACGATTTCTCTATTTCGGACGCGGTTTCTATATTCGGGTTAAATTCTATGACTTCCGGGATTTCTTCCGGCTCTTCTCTTTTGCCTTTCTTTTTATTTACGGAAATCTTTTGAGGCTTAACGGCAATCAGATATTTATTTTTATATTCGTCTATGATTTTTTTCAGTTCCTCGGGAAATCCCGAAACGTTCAGTCTTGATTTTATGCCTAAATAATCCCTGACCGCGTTTTCGGCGTATCTGACCGTATCCGTTACGCATTGCCTTATATAAAAGTTCTTGTATAGATTTTTATATTCGACCGTTATTCTTTTTTTGTGTTCGAATATACACACCGCTCCCATAAAACTTTCGCGCGTCGTCTTGACCGTTACCCCGTTCTCCGTTTCTTTTTTTATAATATCGTCGAACCCGGGGCTTGACAAAACGGAGTGGAGAATCCCGTAAATATGCAGGTCGAAGAACTCCTGATTCTTTTCGTTGTAAAACTTGCTTTTTTTATAGTCGTGCATCGCCATATTTTTTATGATAAAGCCGGTGTTTGCTTCAGCCCTGAAAAAATCCTCTCTGATATAAACCTCGGGAATAGTCACTATATTTATAATATCTGTTAGAATATCAGATATCCCGTCGTCGTTGAGATTGATTTTTAATTTGTGAACGAACGAAAAATCCGCGAGCCATTCCGCGATATACTTGTCTATACGGGGAAATTCGATTCTGTAATTATTCCAGATTTTTATGATATTCGCGTAAACTTTTTCAGGTCCGATTATATCCGAAAGGTTAATTTGTTCGTACAGATACAAAAAAATATAAGACAGTCCGGTCTTTAAATATATTCCCTCGCGTATTCTCGAACGCCAGAATAAATACCAGCACAGCTGTTCATGATTAAGCTCCCTGTACATTGGACGATAGGAAAAAAAATATATATAATTCGCGTTTACGCAGGTTTTTTTATAATATTTTTTAGCGTCTCTGATAAAATCGCCGAAGAGAGTAAAGCCTCTCCCCCATTCTTCGATTTTGCAGGTAATCAAAACCCCGCCGTCCAAATCATAGGAGTAACTCCTGCTTTTTTTCTCCGGGGTTTGCGCCTGATTTATTTGATTCGCGTACACTCCCGGATTATTTTGATTTGTTTGATTTGACGGTTCCGGTTCAGAACCGAAGAAATCATAGAGTTTTTTTATGGGCGAGGATTTCCGTTCGTCAGGAGCCGAATCGTCGCCGAATTCTATTTCGGCGGTTTTAAACCTGCTTTTATTCCAATCGCTCATGCTCAAAAAATCCTCTCTTTTCAGCTGAAAATTAATGACATCATATTATTTTAACATCAAACAATAATAAAGTCAATGATTTTTATATAAAAAAATTTATATAAAGTTAAAAAAAATTCAAAAAAACTGTTGCAATTTTTAAAAACTTGTTGTATAATCATATATAAATGTAATACAAACTGTGTATTTTTATAATTTTTATTTTTTGGAGGTAGAAAATTAATGAAGAACTTTTCACGCGGTATCTCAATTCTTGTTATCCTCTCTTTGACGATGGCTTTACTTACTCCCCTCGCAGTCTCGGCGGACGCTCCGGACGGGTTTTCGCTCGGGGATTTTAACTTTTTCTCAGATCCCGGTATTTCGGGCTGGGCTACGAACGGCAGAGACGGCGTCGAGACCGGTCTCGACCTGGAAACTTTAAAGGCGGCGAAATCTCTCTATGTCGAGTTCAGCGAAGACATAGACGCGGGTCTCGAATTTATTTTACAGAGCGACGCGAACTGGTGGGACCAGCTGAGCGGCGCGGCTTACGTCGACGGCAATATTCTCATAGCGGACCTTACGGCTTTTGACAGCTGGAACGATTTTATAGCTTCCGGAACTCAGGCGAATATTTTTATCGGCAGCTGGTCGAATAATTACTGGGAAAGTATATCGGTAGTAAACGCTGTACTTACCGAATCTGTCCTCGAACCGACCGCGGGTCCGGAGTATGTTTACGAACCGGCGGATAAAGTTATCGGCGGCGCGTTCAGCGTTATCAGAGCCGTTGACTTCGATGCGGACGGCTGGCTCGACAATAACGACGGAAACTACGAAGCGAGACCCGAAATGGAAGAACTCGGCGGGCCGCAGACAGAAGCGGACAACGTCGGCTGGATAGACGCGGGCGAATATGTCTCTTATACTGTACACGTCGAACAGGGCGGCGAATATCTGCTTGTCGTAAGAGCGGGTTCGGGCGGAAGCGGCGGCGACGTAGATTTCTATATCGGCGAAGAAAAAATTGCGTCCGTAGCCGTAACGCCGACAGGCGGTTGGGGCAACTATGCGTTCTTCGACGCGGGAACGGTTAACCTTGAAGCGGGCAATCAGGTTATAAGAGTCGAATTTCCCGACGGAGGCTTAAACTTCTCGCGTATGCTGTTTATCGCGCCTTTCGACACCAATCCGTACGTTCTTAACGTTATCGGCGACGGAACGACCGTCGTTAAGGCAGTCGAGTTTGACAACGACGGCTTCCACGAATTTACCTACGATTTCCACAGCGTTGAATCTTCATGGTTCAGCGACGACTCATGGACCGCCGACGGCGCGTTTACTTTCAGACCCGAATATTTCGAAGGTTTCACGGGTCCTCAGACCGAGGGCGAAATCGACGTTCCCGGGCTCGGGGATATCGGCGCGGTCGCATGGACAAGCGGCGAATGGACGAATCCGGACGATGAATTTATACCTGCGGAATGGGTTCAGTACACGGTCATAGTTCCCGAAGCGGGTCAGTACGCCGTCAGCGTCTGGGCAAGCTCGGGAGACGGCGCGGAAACTCCTCTTAACGTGTATGCGAACGCCGAATTAGCCGGCGCTCCCGTTATCGAAGAAAACGGTTGGGCGGACTATGGTTTGTACGACGTCGCGGTCGTTGACCTTGAAGCGGGCGTTAACGTATTCACGGTGGAATTTCCGGCGGGCGGCATAAACTTCGCGGCTCTCGTGTTCAATCAGGGAACGTCGTTCGCGCAGCCTCCTCCTCCTCCGGCTCCTCCAGCCCCTCCCGCTCCTCCGGTTGTTATAGACGGCGGAAGCGGTGAAACCGGCGGCGGTGAAGCAGTTGGCGGCGAAGGCGAAGGCGGCGGCGGTGACGAAGGCGAAAAGCTTCCGGCTCCGACGGGCGACTCGCTCGCGATTATTCTTGTACTCGCTTTAGTCGCCGCGGCGGCGTTTGCGACGGCAAGAAAAATCAGGGTAAAAAGATAATTTAAAATAAATAAAATCGGCATAAAAGAGCGGGAAAGTTTCCCGCTCTTTTGTTTTGGAATCCCCGGCGCGTCGGGGTCGCCGCGCCCTACGAAATAAATCCGGCGTCGGCGATACGTCGCGGACGAACAATGACCGCCCCTACTCCCATTCGATTGTCGCGGGAGGTTTGTTTGTTATATCGTAAACCACGCGGCTCACTCCTTCGACTTCGCTCGTTATTCTTGAAGATATACGATTGAGAACCTCATGCGGCAGCATAGCGTACCCGCAGGTCATATAATCGTCCGTCGCAACGGCGCGAACCGCGATTACCGGCGAATATTTCCTGATTCCGTTATTTATTCCCACGGAGAGCGAGTCTGTCAGAACTGCGAAATACTGGTCGGGTTTATTTTCTTTCTCTAGCGCGTCCAGTTCCTCGCGGACGATCGCGTCCGCCTCGCGAATCAGAGCGAGTTTTTCCCGGGTTACCTCTCCCATGATTCTTACCGCGAGTCCGGGACCCGGAAACGGCTGTCTCGACGCGACCGCTTCGTCTATACCCAAAATCCTCGCGACTTTCCGGACGTCGTCTTTATACCAGTTATAATTCGTCTCGATTATCAGACCTTTCGCGCGCGCTTTTCTCACTATGTCTACGTCGTTGTGATGAGTCTTGATTCTTTCAGATTCGTCTTTGCCCAAGTCGGGGTTCGCGCTCTCGAGCAAATCGGGTTTAAGCGTTCCCTGCGCTATAAAAGTCCCGTCGTAATCGAGATTGAACCCGTCCGCGGCTTCTCTCACGACCTCGATAAACAAACCGCCGATTATCCTGCGTTTTTCTTCAGGGTCAATAATCCCCGCGACGGCTTCTATAAATTTATCGCCCGCGTCGATTTTTAAAAGATTTTCGTTCTTAAATCCCAGCTTTTTCAGATGGGAGTAAACAAAATCACTCTCGTTTTTCCGCATGAATCCGTGGTCTACGTAAATCGCGTAAATATTATCCGCCGGCAGAGCTTTCAATAAAAGCGCGGCGGTAACCATAGAGTCAACCCCGCCGCTCACAAGAACTATAACTTTACCGTTTTCTCCCGCCTTTTCTCTTATCATCCCGACGGATTCTTTGATTGTGTTTTCAAGCATGTTTTTACTCTCCTGATTTTTTTAATTTATTAAGGGGAAACTTTTAAGGAAAGTTTCCCCTTGAACCCCTTCAAACCTTTTTATAAGACTATAAAATTTACAGAGTTGAACGTTTTTCTTTTGGTTACTTTTCTTTTTTCGCAAAAAGAAAAGTAACTGACTAATTGGCTTTCTCGTATTTATAACCGTCGGGGATATCTATCTTTCTTATATCGGCCCCGACTTTTTTAAGCTTGTTTACGATATCCTCGTAGCCGCGCTCTATCCAATATATATCTTCTATCTCGGTTTTGCCCCTGGCCGCAAGCGCCGCCGTAACCAGCGCCGCGCCGGCCCTTAAATCCACCGCTTTTACAACGGTCGCAGTTAAAACGCCTTTTCCCTCGATTGTGGCGACTCTGCCGTTGACTTTTATGGCCGCGCCCATTCTTTGCAGTTCGTCGCAGTACCTGTATTTGTTATCGAAAATCCCTTCGGTTATGGAGCTTACGCCGTTAGCCAGGCAGAGAAGCACGCACATCGGCGCGTTCATGTCCGAAGGCACGCCGGGATAAGGCTGCGTCTTTATATTAACGCTGTTTATTTCTCCTACCCTGCTCACTATGACCGAATCGTCAAATTCCTCGACTGAAATGCCCATCTCTATAAATTTAGCCGTTATGGATTCAAGATGCTTGGGGATTACGTTCTTTATCCTGAGGCTTCCGCCGGTAGCCGCCGCGATTGCCATGTAAGTTCCGGCTTCTATCATGTCGGGCAGTATAGTGTACGCGCAGCCGTGAAGCTTTTCCACGCCTTTTATTTTGATAATATTCGTACCCATTCCCGATATGTTCGCTCCGCACTTGTTCAGGAAAATCGAAAGGTCGATTACGTGCGGTTCTCTCGCCGCGTTTTCAATAAGAGTCGTTCCCTCGGCTTTTACCGCCGCGAGTATAATATTTATAGTCGCCCCGACGCTCGGGCAGTCCAGAAGGATATCCGTTCCTTTGAGTCCGTTCGGAGCTTCGGCGGCGTAATGGCCCGTGTCTGATATCCTGAATACTCCGCCCAAATGCTCAAACCCTTTTATATGCTGGTCTATAAGCCGGTCTCCGAACCAGCACCCTCCGGGAGGGGCTACCCTTGCCTTGTTAAACCTGCCGAGCTCCGCCCCGAGGAGATAATACGACGCTCTCATCTTCCTTACTAATTCTGGCGGCGATATCCCGCCCTTTGTCCTCGTGTTGTCTATTTCGTAAGTAGTCTTATTTATTTGTCTGACGGACGCGCCCATACTTTTGAGTATCGCGAAAGACGTCGCGACGTCGCTTATGTCCGGAAGATTCTCTATAACGCATTTGTCTTCGATTAAAAGGCTTCCCATTATTACGGCGACGGCCGTGTTCTTCATGCCGCCTATCTCAACTTCCCCGAAAAGGGGTCTCCCGCCGTTAATTATGATTTTTTCCATCTTTAAAAATCTGCACCTCTTTATTATTTTATTACTTTTACTTTGATGACGAATATCTGTATGTCCTTGTTTTGTGTGTTTTGTAATAATTTTTATGTATTTCTATTTTTGACGTTTTTTTCAAATATTATCCTTTGTTATTTCTGCTAATTCATAATTTTATATCTATAAATATCTTTAACACAATATTATACCGCAATAATATAAATTTTCTGATAACTTTTTTTAAACTTTTTTAGTATCTGGAGCCCGTTATCATGTTGTAGGAAAACGTCCTGCCGCTTTCGAACACGAGCCTCCACGACGGAACGATATAAAATTCCCCCCCCGCGCCGTGTCTCATGACGTGGTATTCGGTCTCCATTTCCGCGAGTCTGTCGCCGCCCTGAATTATATTCCCGTCGGCTTCCGCGCTCTTGAATAATATATTCACCGAATCGAGCAGGGGCGGTCTCCTCGCGACTATCGTCAGTTCCCCGAAATACCATCTTCCCGAAAAATATTTTACGGCGCCGTCCCTTATCTCAACGTAAACGATGTGCGAATCGACCCGTACTCCGTCCGCCGTCTGGTTTATCCAGACGTATTCCAAATCTCCGGACCGTTCCGTTTTTATCACGTCGAAATTTAACCTGACGTCCTGATTATCGCGCTTTCTTATAAAATCTCTGATTATTTTCTCGGTTTTCCTCGCCGCGCCGTCGTTTATTTTATCCTGTCCGTTCCCGGCGACGGCAGACAGGCTCTCCCGTATTTCTTCTTCTTTCGCTTCGGTCTCCTCAGAACCGATATATAAGCTTTCGCTTATGCTTATGTTAAAATAATCCGTCTCCGAAAATATAAACCTGTAATCCCCCGCGGTATACGATATGCCCGCGGGAACGTATATGTCCACGGCTTCCCCGAACTCCTCGTCCGTAATTCCCGAAAAGTCCTTTACTATGTCCGCAAGGGCGGCCTCCGAATATATTCCCTCGTATAAAACGGCCGCGGGTTTTCTTGCGGGGATTTTGCTCTTGTCGGCTATGAACCCGTTCTTCGCGAGAATATTCGCCGCGTCGTCTATCATCTCCGACGGAATGTTCTCGGAACTGATTTTAAGCGATATTATATTATAGACAAAAAACATATTGGCGAGCAAAAGCAAAACTATAACTATCGTCTTCGTGTTTTTCGCATCCATTTATTTTCTTCTCTCTTCTTAAATAATCTTATCTTAACTCCCGCTCCGCCGCGACGGGTAAGCCGGCGTTCCGGCTGTAATCTATATTATATACCGGCTCGAACTCGTTTACAATAAATTTATCTTGAATTTTGTCATATGCCAATTTATATTTTTCGGCGGTCTCTTCTATGCCGTTCTCTTCCGTCTCCCTTGAAATCATGCCGTCGATTATGCCCAGCTCCAAAATGGGGTTCCTGTTTTTTATTATATTGTCCGGACTCGGATTCGCGCTGACGTTAAGCGAATTTATCCTCACTTCGGTTATATTGTTTCCGTCCGTTTCTATAATGACCCCGTCGCGGCCGCCGTTGATTTTTATGCCGATTCCCCCGTAGTAGTAACCGAAAGTAAACGTCAGCGACTCCTCCCCTTTCGAACTTATACCGGTCAGGTAAAGGCCGCTTACGTTTCCCGTAAGCTCGGGGGGAAGCCTCCCCGCAAAAACGCTCGCCGCCTTTATTTTATCGTAAAACGTATAGCGCCGCGCCGCTCCGTAACCCAGAAACTTCGACAGATGTATCCCGCCGTTATATATAATCAGGCCGTCGCCGTGAAATCTTACCGAGGTCCGTCTGTCCGAGAATATTATGCCGTTCCTGTCTGAACGCGGCGGACCGGAATTTTCTATGTTGAAATTCAATAGTTTAAAAAGCTCGCCGATAAAAACCTGATTTGTGTCTATATTTCCGTCCTCTCCCAAGAGAGGGTTCGCGAATCTTAAAACCGCCGAATATGTCGCGTAATTCCGGAACAGAAGAAAAGCGTCGGGAAATTTAAGATTTTTTATGCCGTTTTTGTTAGCCCCGGTTTTTACGCTTATATCTTCGCCTTTTAGAAACTCTCCCGGAATCATCAGCTCCACAATATTATTATATGCCGATTCGAGGCTCGCGGTGTTAAGGCCGTCCCTTATAATAGCGCCCGCCTCTTCTTCGGGCATAAACAAAGATATATTGCCGTATATGTCTCTCGCGACCCCGTAAACCGGGGTTCTGTCCACTATAAAAAGCTCTCGAACCATAGCCAGTTCTTCCGACAGCGCTATAGATTCCCTGTCCTTGTCCAGAAAGGCGCTGATTACCGGATATAAATAATTCCCCGCGTATTTTATATACACCGAATTTGACTCGCGCGTACATTCCCTCCAGACTTTTTCGCCTTCTTCTGAATTTAATTTTACGCATTGAGAACCCGGAGCGAAAATATCCATGACGAAATCCTTGAAATTCCCGTAAATATCCGAAGCGGTGTCTCCGTATACCGCGGTAAAAGAACTGCCTTCAACCGTAACGGTTATATTTACGGGTGAGATTTGCCTCTCGTCTATTTCTCCCGGGTCGCTCCCGCCCTCGAATATGCTCATCTTTTCTTCGGGGATTTCGCCCGCCTGACCCGCGTTCTGCCTGTCGTTTATATATAACCCCGCAAGCGCGAGCATAGAAACGGTCAGCGCGTATATCATAACGGTTTTCAGTAAATCGACCGCCGCGTCCGTTCTCTTTTTTCTTCGCCTTAAATTCTCGGCGCGTATTCTTGCCTGCGTCCGCATAAAATCAAACCTCCGGGTTTTCGTTTTCACCGTCCGCATTTTGCGGGTTCTTCGGCAGTATCACGGTTACGCATGTGCCTTTTCCCTGCTCGCTGTCAACCGTTATATTACCCCTGTGCGCGGTAACGATTTCTTTGGCGATAGAAAGCCCCAGACCCGTTCCTCCCGCCTCGCTCGAACGGGCTTTCTCGACCCTGTAAAACCTCTCGAATATTCTCGGCAGGTCTTCCTCGGGAATCCCGAAGCCGTTGTCTCTTACGGTAAATTTCACCCCCGGAATATTTCTGCCTTCTTCTCTGATTTCGCATTTCTCTAACAAAAAATCTATTTCGCCGCCGTTTTGGGTATATTTTATGGCGTTCGAAATAATATTCACGAGAACCTGCTCTATTCTGATTTTGTCGGCGTAAATCTCTCCGATAGCGCCGCTTATGTTCAAACTTAAAGTCTGGTCTTTTTTATCGGCTTCGCCGCGGCTCGTTTCATATATATTTTTCGCCATAACGCTAATATTCACGAACGTGAACTCCCACATCATCTTTCTGTTGTCCAGTCTCGATATAATCAGTAAATCCTGGACTATTCTCGTCATTCTTCCGCCTTCGCTCAAAATCATGTTTAAAAATTTTAATTTCGCCTCTTCGTCTATCCTGCTTTCGTAAATAGTCTCCGCCGCGCCTATTATAGACGTCAGCGGGGTTCTCAATTCATGGGAAACGTTCGCGATAAATTCGCGCCTCGATTTCTCGAGGGCGTCGCTCTGGTCGCGGGCGGCCTTTAATTTTTCCGCCATATCGTTAAAAGTAACGATAAGAGTTCCGATTTCGTCGTTCGACACGACCTCTATTCTTCTGTTGAAGCTGCCGTCTGCGAGCTTTACCGCGCCCTTCGTTATGCTTTGTATCGGCGCGGCTATCGACTTCGCCAGAAAGAAAGATAAAATAACCGCCACGACGAGACCGACCAGAAGAACCTGTATTATAATCTCGAAAATCGCCCACGAGAAAACCCTCGTCTCCTCGCGCGTGTCTTTTATATATATTATACATTCCCTCTCGCCCGAAACGCTTGAAATATATACGGCGTAGTCCATATATTCGGATACGAAGGACTGCCTGCCGCCGGTTTTTTTGTTCATCGCGGCAAGCATATTGGGGGTTTTTATGAGCGAGCGTCCAAGCTCGTCGTTCGTTCCCGCAAGTAAACCGCCCATCATATCGAGAATATATAAATTCCTGTAGTTATTTATCCCCAAATTCCCGTGTTCGGTCCAGAGCCGCGCTCTCAAATCTATATAGAAATCGCCGCCGTCCATAAGCGCCTCGAGTTCCCTTATAAGATTATCGTCGAGGGTATCGCTCATCATTCCGTTAAAATTTTCGCTGTAAAGGTCAAAAACTCCGTTAAGCATTACCGTTACGATAACGCTTATAATAATTAATATAAATAAAACAAGCATCAGGACAAGCTTGAAATGCAGACTTTTGTAAAGCATCGAAAAAACCTTTTATAATTATTGATTGTTAAAATTATTAATCTGAATTTGTCAGATAATATCCTACTCCGCGCTTGTTCAGTATGATTTCGGGGTTTGAGGCGTCGTCTTCGATTTTGTCCCTGAGGCGCTTTACCGTAACGTCGACAGTTCTCGGGTCGCCGTAAAAATCGCCGCCTATGTCGTATTTCCAGACGTTTTTCAAAAGCTCCTCCCTTGAAAAAATCCTGTCGGGGTTTTTGGCGAGAAAAACCAGCAAATCGTATTCAAGTCTCGAAAGCTCCGTCGTTACGGAATTTTTTTCAACTCTGCGCTTGCCGCAGTCTATCGCGACCGACCGTATGTTTATTATATTCGTATTCCCCCCCGAATCGGAGTCCGCGAATCCCGAATCTGAGGAAGAACGCCGTATATTCGCCTTTACTCTGGCGAACAGTTCCTTTACGCTGAAAGGTTTCGTGATATAATCGTCCGCGCCGAGTTCCAGCCCGGTGATTTTATCTATTTCTTCCTCTCTCGCGGTCAGTATTATAACCGGAGTAGTAATATTCGCCTGTCTTATTCTCCTGCATATATCAAAACCCTCTATTTTAGGCAGCATCAAATCGAGCAGTATCAAATCATAGACGTTCTTCAGGGCCTTTTCAAGCCCGTCCTCTCCGTCGTAAGCGACGTCGCGCTCATAACCCTCGAGCTTCGCGTTTTCAGATATTATAAAAGAAATATTCCTGTCGTCCTCGACAATCAGAAGTTTTTTCGTCATATTTATTTTTTCACCGGTCCTTTTTTAAAATATATTTTTTTACCGATTCGTCCGCCGTCTTATATTTTCTATATCCGCGTTGTTGATTTGCGAGAAATTTATATAAAATTTCGTCCTCGACGCCGAAATCGCAAAATCAAGATAATCCCCGTAATAATCTTCGCTCGTGTCAAACGCGATAATATTAATTCTCCGTAGTTTGAGAAATTCAGTCATCTCGCTTGAATTTATTATATCTTCGTCCCGGAAATTCTGGGTATCCGCGCTCCGGCCGCAGAAATAATATCCTTTTTTAACCAGTTCTTCTTCGCCGGAATTATCTAAATAGCCGCCTTCGTATATATAAAATCTGGTCTTATGCTTCACGAGGGAATAAATCAAATCGTTGACCGATTCGAGTTCGGTTATCAAATCCGAATCTGAAACGCCGGAGTCTAAGTTTAAGTTTATCCCCAGTCCGTGACCCGAGGCGTAAATTTTCCTCACGATATCCGGATTTTCCGAAATTTCATTCCCGCTCATGAAAAACGTCGCGCTTATATTATTTCCGCCGAGGATTCGCAGAAGCTCGTCCGTTTCCGATTCCGCGCCCCTAACTTCCCCGCCGCCGTTGTAAAACATCAGGTAATTTTCGATTTCTCTCGTGTTTTCAGCCGTAGTAGGCTCGGCCGTGGTTACGGGCTGCGGCCGGACCGGAGGTTCTGTAATATGCTGCGGCTGCTCCGGAGTGTTATCAGGGGGTTCTCCCCCTGCGGGTTCCGAATGGGGCTGCGTCGCGTCCGCGTACGGTTCGGTAGCCGGCCGGGTATTCTCTCCCGGATTCGTCGTAATTTCAACGGGGGGGTTTGTCGTAATCTGAACGGGAGGCGGCGTCTCCGGAGGGGGAGTAGTCGCGGGGGTTCTTATAAAGCGCGCGAGAAGCTCCTCGAAAGTACGCCGCGTTCCCAGTTCTTTCAGCCTGAACGAATTATACTCCTCGTTGTATTCCCATCCCAGCCCGAGCTTCTCCGCGACAAGAATTGCCGGAACGTACGTAACCCCCCTGAAGAAATGTACCTTGCAGCTTATTTCTTCGCCGAGAGACGTAACGGCTATATCCGCCGAAACTTTAAACGCTATCCACCGGTCTTTATACTGTATAAAAAAATCCTCTCTGTAATTATCCCTCGTGCTCATTTCTATAGTATATATCTGACTGACGAAATAACGCGGGATATAGAGAACCCCGTCCGTTTCGTAAAGCGGCATGATATCGGCCAGATGATAGTCCGTGTCGTTGTAAAACAGCGTGGGAACTGACCGGCTTACCGTCTCCGCCGAAACCGCCTGCGACGTCTTTACGGTTACGGCGAGAGCCGCGGCGGTCAGAAAAGCCAGAAATATAACGGCGAGTTCAAATTTTTTCCCGAGTATAAATTTACTCATAAGCTTAACCCCGTTTGAATTTAAAATCAAAATTTTTATTATGCCTCTTGCGAAATTAAAATCCTAATTGTAGGGAACGCATTTATGCGTTCCGTGAAAACAAGAAATTATACGTATTTGCGGAACGGATAAATCCGTTCCCTACAATTTATTTATTATTTTACCGTTGAGTTTTATATAAATTTTTATTTTTTATAAATATCAAGAAGATAAGCGACGGATAAATCGACGACGAATCCGTAACTTTTTACTCCCTGTTCCTGTCCCTGAGCTTTAAGATAGGCGTTGTTCGCGGCGGAAGAAACCTCCGATATTTTCGTGTCCCTGTATTTGTCAAAAAATTCGGAGAACGCGGCGGCTTCGTTTATAATTATTCCGGGCATATCTTTAATTATTTCAAAATATCTGTCTCTGTCCTCTCTGAAAAGCGCGCCGCCGATATACTCGATTATTCTCGCCAGTCCGCCGTATCTTATATAATCGTCCTCGCTGTAAAGACATACGAGAAAAGCGATAAAATTCGCCTCGTCCTCTCTCGCGATTCCCATTAAGTGAGCCATTTCATGCGCCATAGTGTAAACCGTTATATAATCCGGAAATTTAGTATTTATATTAGCTTCTCCCGTAAAAAAGGCGTATACGCCGGTTATGTGCATTTTTGTCATAGTTTCAGATATAATAACCGGCTTGACTCTCGAATTTATTCTCCTGAATAAATCATACTCCCCAAGCATATTCCTATATGCCAGGTTTAATTTATGATTTAATTCTCTTAAATCATACGGCATTTTCGTACTGCCCGAAACTTCGATATCTATATTACCCTCGATTTTATTTACTTCGCCTATTAATATATTTAACGTCTTTACCAAATCGTCGACGTCAAGAAGACGCCTCTCAAAATTTATTTTCCCGTTTTTTTCGTTTACCGGAGTCTGCCCGTAACACACTCCCAGAGTAAACGTAAAAATAAATATTCCAAAACCGCAGAAAGCGATAATCCTGAACAATCCCCGGAATATCACGGCAGTTTTTTTCAGATTTCTGCGTTTTGCAAATATAATCTTTAGAATAAAAGCCGTAAGCAAATATAAAACCGCGGGAACTGAAGCGAAAAGCATAATTTCAGCGAGTGAAAACGGCAGAAAATAAGTCAGCCGCGATAAAATAAACCGCAAAGCAAAAGAAACGGTCTCCGTGAAAAAATCCGCGGTCTTGACAGAATATATACTCACTCTCCGGATTAATTCAGAAAAGATACCGGTAAAAATAAATATAATCACGGGAAGGGTCAGTATTTTATTTTCAAAAATATATTTTATATATTTTGCAAAATTTTTCTTTATATTATCCATATTTGTTTTTGTTTTTATATTATCTGCAATAATATTTTCAACGCAAGCAGCTTCGTCTAATGCGCTTATTTTCTACAGACTGAGTCCTCGTTTTGTCATATAATCGCTTGCGGTAATATAATTGCCGCGCTCAATCTGTCCGAATCCCTCTTTCATTTTTGCTTTTTGTTCTCCCGTCAATATATCCTCGCCGTCAAACGACATATAAGCGTTCAGAATAGCGTAAATTTTTGAAATTTCCGATTCCGGTATCAACTCAACAATATCATGTATCATTTTACGTTCTATAATCATGTGAAAAACCTCCCCCTATTAAATATATTTTAATATATATTTCCCCTGAAATCAATATCAGACACATAAACAGAATTATCTTTTATTTTGAATAATATACGTATAGTACCTACGCGAAGCCTTTTTTCGTCAACATAGCCTTTAAGCTTTCTAATATCGCCTTTCGGCGGTTTTGCTGTCAGCCCATGAATTGCGTTCATAACTATTAACGTCTGCTTATCGTTCAATTTATCCAAAAACTTTTCCGCTTGACGCGACAATAATATTTCCAAATAAAATCACCCCTCTATTTTGAAAAATCCTTAAAGCTTTCGCGTGTAAGCCGTAATACCTGATTATTTTCTCTTACAAATCCTACTTTTGTAAATAAGCGTTCCGCTTTAACACGTTCCGGCGGAAATTCGTCAATCAAATAAGGCATTTCAAATTCATCAAACGCTTTTTCGCACAGCAAACGTAACGCAATTTCGGCATAACCTTTGCCGCGCTGCTCCGCGTGGATTACAATACTTACTAAGTTGTCATTGCGCGGCATAATCATAACTTCTCCGACAGGCTCGCCGTCTGCGAGAATATACGCATACCAATCCTGACCGTTAGCCGGGGATTTATTTTGCAGATTTTCAAACATACCGCGCAACCATTCTTCCGACATAAACCAAACGCCGTCGATTCCGTTATCTCCGTAAGGCGCGTTATGAATTGTCGAGTCGTAATCAAGATAAAGTTTCTGCCGGTATTCCCATTCGTCGGGCGACGGAACACACAGCGAAATAGTTGTTTTTGATTCTGCCATTTTGCCCCTACTTTTTTAATAAATTAACTGAATATTATATAAATCCCCCGCATTATTTCCCGCCGGCTTAAATCCCGTTTATTATATCCGACATATCGTTTGGAAGTTCGCATTTTATAACAATTTTTTTGTTACTCTCCGGGTGAATAAACTCCAGAGAATATGCGTGCAGCGCGTGACGGTCTATGCCGGACTTGACCGGGTCAATCGTTTCGGGTTCGCAGTACAAATCCTCGCCGAGCAGCGCGAAGCCTATCGCGTGAAAATGCAGTCTTATTTGATGCGTTCTGCCGGTTTTTGGATATATTTCGGCGACGCTTGCGTTGATTTTATCGCATGACTTCAGAATTTTAAATTCAGTTTCGGCATAGTCTCCGTCCGGAGCGCAGACACGTTTTATTATACTGCCCCGTTCGCGTTTTATCGGCGCGGTTATACGCCATAAATCTTTGCCCTCGTCATACTCGAAGCGTCCGCCTAATTTCTCAAGACTTTTATTGATTTCGCCGATTTTACGCCGATTATTGGGGTAAATTATATTTACGTCGCCGTTTAGCGCCCCGATATAAGTTTTTCTTATATCTCCTTTTTGCATCATGTTATTGAGCTTTGCCGAGGTTATTTTATCCTTCGCGATAAGCGCAATCCCCGACGTGTTTTTGTCGAGACGATTTACGGCTCTGTAGATAAAACTTATATTTTGATTGCCGAAATACGCGGTAACTGCGTTTGCCAGAGTGTCGTCGAAATGATTAATCGACGGGTGCGACGGCATACCCGGAGGCTTGTTTGCGGCCAGTATAAAATCGTCTTCGTATATTATATCAATCAAATCCAAAAGATTCCGGTTTTCAACGACAGAACTTTTATTGTATATTTCGTCGATATCCTCATAATTCAAACTTAAAATATCGCCCTCGGACAAAACGAATCTAACCGTTACTCTCGTTTTGTTAACCGTTATTCCGTCGGATTTATTTTTAAGCAGAATAAGCATATTTCTTGAAATATCTATATTCGCCCTTAAAAAATCTTTTACGGTTTTCCCGTGATATTCTGATTTTACCACAAAATCCATTTTATTTCAACCTATTTTTGCTTTTTCAAACTTAAAACTTACCGCCTCAGCTCTTCAGCCGTATTGATAATTTTTTTCATGCGGTGCTTAATCCCCGATTTTGATACCGGCGGTTCTGAAATCCGTCCGATTTCTTCGATTGACATCTCGATATTTTCAAGCCTGAGCCTCGACGTTTGCTTTAATTCCGCGGAAAGGGAATCGAACGCGCCCTTTTCTATAATCAGATTAATCGCCTCTATCTGTCTCGCCGACGCTTCCGATATTTTCCCGAGGTTCGCGTGTTCAAAATTCGTCACCCTGTTGGCGTTATTTCTCACGTCTTTTAAAATCTTTGTTTCCATCAAGTCGAAAGAAACTTTCGGGATATCTATATAATATAAAAAATCTTCTATCTGCTCGCTCGATTTAAGATATAAAATATGCTTGTTCCTTCGTTTAATATATTTTAGAAATATATTCTCGCGGTCAAGTATATTCTTGATTTTTTCCGCCGTTTCCTTGTCCGATATCGCAAATTCAAGATGATATGCGTCTTTCGGGTCGGATATATTGCCCGACGATAAAAACAGCTCCCGGAAAAAAGCCTTCGCGCAGTTGCCGCAGAGAAAATCGCCGTCGTTTGTTTTTATACCGGCGCAGCATTTATTTACGTCCGTCTCTCTTGCCTTTTCAGCGATTATCTCTTTTACTTTGTTTGAGTACGACATTAACTTTTACCTATGTCTCTGTGAATTGAATTTACGCCGTAGTTATTATCGGACAAATATTTTTTCATAACTTCGGATATGCAGACCGAACGGTGTTTCCCTCCCGTACAGCCTATCGCGATTATGAGATTCGCCCTGCCCTCGCTTATATATAAAGGCATGAGATACGACGTTATATCTTTTAACTTTTCTATGAATCCCAAAGTCGCGCCGTGCGACAGGACATAATCCGCGACGTCTTCGTCAAGTCCGGTTTTATGCCGGAGTTCCTCTATATAGAACGGGTTCGGGAAACATCTTACGTCAAAGACCAAATCAGCCTCCGACGGAACTCCGTATTTGAACCCGAACGACATACAGTTAATCGATATGCCGCTTTCGGCGGTTCTTTTTACGATAGCGGTCAGACGTTCTTTTAACTGGTAAACCGTCGTTTTCGTTGTGTCGACGACGAAATCCGCTTTCTGCTTCGCCTCGGCCAGCAGCGCCCTCTCCCTGGCTATCGCTTCGCGTATGGGAAGCTTGTTGATTGACGTCAGAGGATGAATACGGCGGGATTCTTTATAGCGGGTTATAATAACCTCGTCGGCGCAGTCCAGAAAAATTATGCCGCAGGTATTCTCCGGCTTTAATATTTCAAGCTGGGCGATAAGCGTGTCAAATTCCCTCTCTCCCCGAACGTCTATGACAAACGCGGCGGATTGGACTTTGTCGGGTATGCGCTGGTAAAGATTCACGAACTCCGTAATCATAAGCGCGGGCATATTATCGACGCAGTAATAACCCAGGTCTTCAAGAGTGTTCGCGGCGTGGGTTTTCCCCGCTCCGGACATTCCGGTTAAAATCAATATTTCCATAATTCACCTCAAAACTCTATTATTTTAATTTCACATTCTATTTTTTTACCCGTTTTACTATATACGTCCGATTTTATACGCTCTATTAATTTCAAAACGTCCGAAAATTTCGCGCCGCCCCTGTTTATTATAAATCCGGCGTGTTTTTCTGAAACCTGCGCTCCGCCTATCCTACAGCCTTTAAGCCCGGATTCGTCGATAAGCCGCGCCGTAAAAAAATCCGCTCCCCTCTTGAAAACGCTTCCCGCGCTCGGATATTCAAGCGGCTGCTTCTCTTTTCTGGCCGCCATATTTTTATTCATTGCGGCTTCGATTTCTTCGGCTGATTTTTCCCCGCGCTTTAATTCTAACGCGGCCGATAATAATATATAATCTTTGTTTTTTTCATAAACGCTTTCCCTGTAAGCGAACTCGTGAGCGTCTCTGTCAAGCGCGAAAACTTCGCAGGTTCTGCAGTCTATATACTCGCTCGAATATATAACGTCGCTTATTTGCCCTCCGTACGCTCCCGCGTTCATACAGACCGCTCCGCCCAGAGTTCCCGGGATTCCGTAGGCAAATTCCAGTCCCGAAAGCGAATTATCCCTCGCCGTATTCGCAAGTCTGTTAAGCGAAGCCCCGCAGTCCGCGTAAATTTTTTCACTATCTGAAAAATCCGGAGAACCCAAACGTATATTATTCATGCGCGAAGTTATAATAACGACCCCGTCGAAATTATTTTCGCACAGCAAGACGTTGCTGCCGTTCCCCAGAAGAATATATTTTAAATCATATTCTTTTATAATTTTAAACAATCCCGTGAAATTTTCAATATTGTCCGGAAAAACGACGAGATTCGCCGTTCCTCCTATTTTAAACGTAGTATAATCTTTTAAACTTTCGTTCGTTTTAACAGTACATCCCGTTTTTCCGCAGTATCTTGTTATTATGGACATAGCGTTAATATAAGACATTTCGTAAAATTCCCCCGGTTTTAAAAAATAATATATAATACTATTATACTATATATTCTTGAACAATTTCTTAAATCTTTTCTCAATATTTGATTTTTTTTGGTTTGTTTTCTCTTCGTCTATGATATAAATCTTGTTTTCTTCGTCGAAGCTTAAAATATCCCCCTCTTTTAAATCTTCGGGCAGACGGGTTATTTCAACGTCTGATTTGTTATCTTTACTGTCATAAATTATTGCGAAGCCGTTTTCGATTCTGTCAACCGTATAAAATTTACAAGCCATATAAAAATTCCTACCTTTCTGTTAACAAAAAACTAATATAATTATTATAATATATATTTTTTATTATATCAAGAGGTTTTTGAAAATCTTATGGAGAACAATAATAATAATATTTCTATAAAAGCTCAAATAAAAAATTTAAGGGAAAAAATAGAGTTTTACTCTGAAAAATATCACGGCGAAGACGACAGTTTAATCAGCGATTACGATTACGATATGCTTGTCAGGGAACTCATATCTCTCGAAGAAGAATACCCGGAGTTTGACGACGAATATTCTCCGTCGAAAAGAGTCGGAGGGAAAATTCTCGATAAATTCGAAAAAGTTACGCATAAAGTCAAAATGTCGTCTCTGTCCAACGCGTACTCGAAAGAAGAACTCGAAGAATTTATAGAAAGAATAAATAATATTTTCGACGGTGAAAAACAGGAGTTTCTCGTCGAATATAAAATAGACGGCTTGTCCGTCTCTCTCGAATACGAAAACGGCGCCTTTATCAGGGGTTCAACCCGGGGAAACGGCGTAACCGGCGAAAATATCACGGAAAATCTAAAGACTGTAAAATCAGTCCCGTTTAAATTAACCGGGGATTTCCCGAAATATCTGGAGGTCAGGGGAGAGGCGTTTATGCCCGTCGGCGTGTTCAGGCAGTTAAACGCAGAACGCGAAGAACAAAACCTGCCCCTCCTCGCAAATCCCCGCAACGCCGCCGCGGGTTCGCTCAGGCAGCTCGACCCGAAAGAGACCGCAAGCCGTAAACTCGATATGTTTGTCTTTAACATTCAGCAGACGGAACTCGAAACAGAGAATATTATAACGGACAGAATAGAAAAAAAATTCAAAACCCAATCGGAATCTCTCGATTATTTGAAATCCCTCGGGTTTAAAACCTCGCCTTTATATAAAACTTTTACGGAAACCCGAGATATAATCGGCGAGGTTGACAGAATAGGCAAGATAAGATTCGAGCTCGATTTTGAAATCGACGGCGCCGTAATCAAAACAAACGATATAGCGAAACGCGATATTATCGGCGAAACTTCACACTCGCCGAAATGGTCCGCGGCGTATAAATACCCTCCCGAAATAAAAAGCTCGAAGCTTCTCGATATTATAATCCAGGTCGGCAGAACCGGGGTTTTAACCCCGAACGCGGTACTCGAACCCGTGAGATTGGCCGGAACCGTCGTTTCGAGAGCGACGCTTCACAATATAGATTTTATTACAGAAAAACAAATTAAAATAGGCGATATCGTAAAAATCAGAAAAGCCGGGGAAATCATCCCCGAGATTCTGGCGGTCGAGTTTGACAAAAGAGACGGAACGCAGAAAGATTTCGTTTTCCCCGATATATGCCCGTCGTGTTCCTCTCCGGTAAGCAAGGACGGAAAAGACGTCGCCGTAAGGTGCGTTAATATTTCCTGCCCCGCGCAGCTTGAACGCGGCATAATTCACTTCGCGTCGAAAAACGCCATGAATATAGAAGGTCTCGGCCCTTCGCTTATAAAACAGTTAATAGATAATAAATTTATAGAATCTCCCGCCGATTTATATTTAATCGGAGACAGACTCGGCGAAATATCCGAAATTCCCGGAATGGGCGAAAAAAGCTCGCGGAAACTCGCGGACGCGGTCGAAGCGTCTAAAAGCCGCGGCTTAACGGCGTTTTTCTACGCTTTGGGAATACGTCATATAGGAGAGAAAACAAGCGCGCTGATTGCCGGCAGATATAAAGATATAAAAAATTTATATTCGCCGGAAATAATAACTCCCGAAGAACTGACGCAAATCAAAGACATAGGTCTGGAATCGGCAAAAACGGTCGCGGATTATTTCGCGAACCCTGAAAATATAAAATATATAGAAAAATTTATAGGCCTCGGCGTAAAGACTTATATAGACGAAACGGAGGAAGATATTTCGGAAACGCCGGATAGATTAGACGGCCTGAAATTCGTCGTCACGGGAACTCTGTTAAAATATAAACGCGATGAAATAGAGAAAATAATAATAAAATGCGGAGGAGAAGCGGCGGCGAGCGTGTCAAAAAAGACGGATTATCTAATAGCGGGAGAAAACGCGGGAAGTAAACTCGAAAAAGCGAAGAATTTGGGAGTTAAAATCATAAGCGAAGACGAATTTGAAGAATTATTAAAATAGACCTCTTTCAAAACCGGAATACGAACCACCCCGCCGACTTCGTCGGCACCCCTCCACGGAGGGGAATTAATAAAACGGCGAAGTTGAGTGAAAATTCCCCTCCGTGGAGGGGTGGCGCGGCGCGTAAGCGCAGCGACGGGGTGGTTTTGAAAGAAGTTTAATAAAAAAGTTTTAATTTTAACGGGAGAATAAAATAAAATGTTTCTGGATAAAGTCGAAATATATATTAAAGCCGGAAACGGCGGCAACGGCTGCGTTTCGTTCCACAGGGAAAAATACGTCGCGAGAGGCGGCCCGGACGGCGGAGACGGGGGAAGGGGAGGCAGCGTCGTGTTTAAAATCGACAAGGGCAAAAACACCCTGCTCGATTTTAAGCACAGGCGAAGATTTACGGCTGAAAACGGCGGAGACGGGAAATCGTCCAAAATGTACGGCAAGTCGGCCGGTAATATTTATATATCGGTCCCTCCCGGAACTCTTATCAGGGACGCCGGGACAAATAAAATAATAAAAGATATGTCGAACTGCGAGGATTTTACTATAGCGAAAGGGGGAAAAGGCGGCTGGGGGAACGCAAGGTTCGCGACCCCGTCGCGCCAGGCGCCGAATTTCGCCAAAAACGGACTCCCGGGAGAAGAGAGGAAAATAATCCTTGAACTGAAAATGCTCGCGGACGTGGGTCTTATCGGTTATCCGAACGTCGGGAAATCCTCTATATTAAATATAGTCAGCATGGCGAGGCCTAAAATCGCGAATTATCATTTTACGACGCTGTCGCCGAATTTGGGCGTCGTTTGCGTCGACGACGGTTTCGGTTTCGTCATGGCGGACATACCGGGATTAATAGAGGGCGCGTCGGACGGGCTTGGCTTGGGGCATGATTTTTTAAGGCATATAGAGCGCTGCCGCCTGCTTGTTCACGTCGTGGATATATCGTCAGGCGAAGGACGCGACCCGATTGACGATATAGACAATATAAATCATGAACTCGCGAAATTCAGCGAAGAATTAATTGACAGACCCCAGATAATCGCCGCGAACAAAATAGATTTGCTCGAAGACAGCCGGGATTTTGACAATTTCAAAGAGTTTGAGGAGTACGCGAAAACCCTTGGCTGCGACGTCGTCTATATATCTGCGGCGACGGGACAGGGTACAGATAAGCTAATCGAAAAAATCGTCGGATTATATCCGTCTCTGCCTCCTCTTAAAATATACGGGAGCGAAATTTCAGAAACAGAGCCGGAACCGGAGACAAGCGGCGGCGGCAGTCACGACGTAACGATAACCGTAAATAAAGGCGTATATGAAGTCGAGGGGGAATGGCTGTATAAAGTCGTAAATTCCGTGAACTTCGGCGACAGGGAAAGCGTTCTGTATTTCCAGAGGGTTTTAAATAAAAGCGGCGTAATAGAAAAACTGCGCAAATCAGGAATAAACGAGGGAGGAACGGTCAGCATATACGGGGTCGAATTTGATTTTATAGATTAGCGAAAAATAAAAAATATAAAATATTTTAATTTAATTTAAGGAAAGGTGAATAAACAAATGTCAGAGAAAAACAAAAATCAGGAAGACAAGCAAATCCGGTGCCATTTTATATCAAACACCCACTGGGACAGGGAGTGGCGTTTTTCGGCGAGACGCACGCAGCATATGCTGGCTTACGCGGTAGATATGCTTATCGATATTCTGGATAATAATCCGGACTATAAGCATTTTCACTTCGATTCGCAGACTATGCCTTTGCAGGACTATCTCGAAGTTTTCCCGGAAAAGAAAGATATACTTAAAAAATATATCGCGGAGGGAAGAATCGGGGTAGGCCCGTGGTTCTGTCTGCCGGACGAGTTTACCGTCGGAGGCGAAGCGTTAATCAGAAATCTTCAGCTGGGTCACAGAATGGCTCTCGAAATGGGAGCGGTGAGCAAGACGGGATATTCCCCGTTCGGCTGGGGGCAGATTTCGCAGCTGCCGCAGATTTATTCGGGCTTCGGGATAAATTTCGCGTCGTTTTATCGCGGGGTAAACTCAACGGAAGCTCCGAAGGCCGAGTTTTTCTGGGAAAGTCCGGACGGAACTAAAGTTTACGCTTCCCGTCTGGGACAGCGTCCGCGCTATAATATGTGGTACGTCGTTCACAGACCGGTTTATTTCGATTTGCCCAACGAAGGTCTGCGCGATTTCAAATGGAACGATAACAACGGCATATTTAAATTTATAGACGCTAATAATTATCAGCTCGATTATCAGTACGCGCACCCGTATTACAAATATTTTAAAGAGAATATAAAAGAACGGGGAGAACAGGCGATTAGAGAACAGAATCACGACTGGTCCACCCCTCACAGATTCTGGTCCGAAGGTCACGACTCTTCGTGCCCGGACGAACGGGAAATCCAAATGATAAAGGATTTAAACGAGGCTCTGCCTAACGCCCATGTATTCCACAGCACTCTGAAAGAGTTTGAGCAGGGCGTAATAGATTCGTTCGACCCCGACACGAAAGTTATTAAAGGCGAAATGCGTTTTCCTCTCACGAAAGGCAGCACTTCGGGTATGTTCGGCTGGATTTTATCGGCAAGAACAGATATAAAGCAGGACAATTTCAAAACGGAGAGAACGCTTATAAATTACGCGGAGCCTCTGGCTGTGTTCGCGGCTTTCGCGGGCGCGCCTTTCCCGGGTAATTTTATAGATTTGTCGTATAATTATTTACTCCAGAACCACGGTCACGATTCTATAGGCGCGTGCGGACGGGATATAGTCTACGAGGACGTAATTTCCAGATACAGGCAGTCGAGGGAACTCGCGATGTGCGTATTTGAAAGGGCGTTCATGGACGTTGCGGGCGATATAAATTTAAGCGGCTGGGATAAAAACGACGCCGCGGTAGTTATATATAACCCCGCGCCGTTTAAGCGCTCCGAAGCTGTAAAAATCATGCTTGAAATTCCGGCTGAATGGAACTGCTATACTTTTGAGATTCTCGACCCCGATAATAATAACGCGAAGTTAAAATATCAGGTTCTCGAAACGAACAAAAACAACGCGCAGATTATCCAGAATCCCAACGACGTCGCGAACGTTCTGCATACGGAACAGTATACTATTATGCTCGAGGCTGAAAATATACCCGCAATGGGATATAAAACTTTAAAAGTCAAGCCTCTGGGATATACGAGATTAACGACTCCCGTAACTATGCTCAAACGTCCTCAGGTTATAGAAAACGAATATTTGAGAGTCTCTATTAATTCAAACGGCACTTTTAATACTCTCGATAAAGAAAACAATAAATTATATGAAAATCTGGGATTTTTCAAAGATACCGGAGAAATCGGCAACCCGTGGGAGCATAATATCCCCGAACGCGACGAGACTTTTACGACTCTCAACGAAAAAGCGGAAATTACCCTGTTAAGGGAGGGCGAACTCGAAACGGCGTATAAGATAGTGATAGACTGGGCTCTGCCCGAAGGCCGTTCCCTTGATGAAAAGTCGCGCTCGAAGCATCTTAACCCGTGCAAAATAGAGACCGTTTTATCTCTTAAAAAAGGCTCGAGGAGAGTCGATTTGGAAACTTCTGTCTTTAATAATTCAGAAGACCACTATTTACAGGTCGGATTCCCGACGAATATAAAAGCCGAATATTCTTACGCGCAGGGTCAGTTCGACGTTGTTAAGCGTCAGGTCGCGAAACGCGACTATTCTCTCTACGACGAAATCCCGATGACTGAACACCCCATGAATTCTTTCGTCGATTTATCGGACGGCGAATACGGCGCGGCGGTTTTGAATACCGGTCTGAAAGCCTATGAAGCGTCGGACGACGAACAGAACACGCTTTATATAACGCTTCTGCGCTGTTTCCCGCTGAGAATATGCGTTACGTCCGATATGCAGAACTACAGCGACTGGGATAAGGGCTCGCAGATGCTGGGCAAAAATATATTTAAATATGCGTTTATGCCGCATAAAGGAGACTGGGAGGACGCGGATATCTGGGGAGAATCGGAGAGATTCAATCTTGATTTTTCAGTCGCGCAAATCGCCCCGACAGACCACGGCAAAAATCCTCTGACCCACTCTTTTATCGAACTGACGACTGAAAAACTAAATATCTCCGCGGTCAAGCGTTCGGAAGATAATTCGGGTTATGCGGTGAGATTGTTTAACCCGTCCGATAAAACGGTTAAGGCGGGGATTAGATTAAACAACGGACTCGCGCCGCTTGCGAAAGAAAAAGTCCAGACCCCTCTCGAACGCCAGAAAGCCGAATTTGAACTCCCGGCATACGGGGTAAATAAATGGAGTTCCGTAAAGCTCGTCTCTCTCGAAGAAAAAGAAGCCGGACTGCCTGAGGTTTATTTAAAAGACGACGGCTTCGTTGAATTTGAAATCACGGGCAAAAAAATCCTGACAATAAAATTTGGGGAATAAAAACTGCATTACCATGTAGGGGCGGCCATTGGCCGTCCGTCTGAAAAACGATTTTGCGGACGCGCAATGCGCGCCCCTACTGATAAACATAAGAAGCCGCGGGGAACTGCGGCTTCTTTTTTTATTTTTTATATTTATATATATTTCTTAACATTTATATTTAAAAGCGAATATTATATATATTAATAGATATTAATTAAAAATATTTAAATAAATTTAAACATAAATCGAAAAGGAGAAAAATCTATTATTATGGGAACAGGTTATTTAATAACGGAAACCAGAACCAATTTCGACGTGATGCCCGTGGGCGCGAAGGTCACGGTAAAAAACGCCGGCGGCGCGGTATTATACGAGCTGGATACCGACGAGAACGGCAAAACCGGAAAAATCTCTCTTGAAACGGTAGACAGGGAGCATACTCTGAATCCGGATTTCCCGGGGCATCCGTATTTTTCGTACACAGTTGAAACCCAAGCTCCGGGATTTGAGACGATAATTACTAAAGGGGTACATATTTTTGACGGGGAAACGGCGATTCTGCCCGTTACGATGATTCCGATGCTGCAAAGCGAAACGTCGCCGGCTCAGTTTGATATAAATATAGGACCGCAGGCGGTCGAAATGACCGGTCCGAGAAATCAGGAGGGTATAACCCCCCCGAACCCGAGGGTTTTGCGTCACGTTATAATCCCGGATATTATGACGGTGCATTTAAGCCGTCCGAATATAGCGGCGCAGAGCGTGAGAGTGCCTTTTATAGAGTATATCAAAAACGTGGCGAGCCACGAAATTTATCCCACATGGCCCGCGTCGGCCCTTACGGCAAATATCCACGCAATCGTGACTTTCGCGTTAAACAGGGTATTTACCGAATGGTACAGAGTCCAGGGCAGGGCGTTCGATATAACGAACAGCACTGCGTTCGACCAGTATTTTGTTTACGGCGGGACTATTTACCAGTCGATAAGCTCGATAGTCGACCGGGTATTTAATCAGTACGTCAGGCGCGCGGGTCAGACTTCGCCGTTTTTCACGTCTTTCTGCAACGGAACGACGGCGACCTGCGCGGGTCTCTCGCAGTGGGGAACCGTGGGTTTGGCAAATTCAGGCTATACCCCGATACAAATACTCAGGCAGTTTTATCCCGCGAATATAGAACTTGCGGAGGCTAATATATTCATGGGTATAACTGAAAGCTATCCCGGCTCGCCTTTGAGCCTTGGCTCTACCGGTCTTAACGTACAGATTATGCAGAGATTCCTCAACAGAATACGGCGTAATTATCCCTTGATTCCTCAAATCGCAAACGAAAACGGCGTCTTCGGTCAGGATACGCAGAACGCCGTAAGGGTTTTTCAGCAGGTGTTCGATTTAACTCAGGACGGTATTATCGGCAAGGCGACGTGGAACAAAATCTCTTATATATATACGGCGGTCGCAAGACTTGCGGAGCTTGACAGCGAGGGAACGAACTTTACTATAGGAACCGTTCCCCCGAGCGTAACTTTAAGAGTAGGCTCAACCGGTCACGACGTCGTAACCCTGCAGTATATTCTGTCTTATATAGCGCAGTATTATCCGGTTACTTCGCCGACGATACTGGACGGCAGCTTCGGGACGGCGACGCAGCGCGCGGTCATGGAATTTCAGCGCATGATGGGACTGCCCGAAGACGGAGTGGTGAACGCGGCGACATGGGCGGCTTTATATAATACATACTGGGGTATAAAAAACAACGCCCCGACTCCGCCGCCTACGCCTCCCCCAGGCAATTATTTCAACTATACCGTAGTTTCGGGAGATACTCTATGGATTCTCGCTCAAAGATTCGGTACGACCGTTCAGGCAATCAGAAATCTGAATAATTTAACGAGCGACGCTCTCTCTATAGGTCAGGTTCTGCGAATCCCGACGACCGGAGGAGGAGGAACAACTCCGCCTCCGCCGCCCCCGCCGGGTAATTATTTCAACTATACTGTAGTTTCAGGCGATACTCTGTGGATTCTCGCCCAAAGATTCGGCACGACCGTTCAGGCAATCAGAACCATGAGCAATTTAACGAGCGACGCTTTGTCTATAGGTCAGGTTCTGCGAATCCCGACGACCGGAGGAGGAGGGGGAACAACTCCGCCGCCACCCGGAAATTTCATAAACTATACGATTCGTTCGGGAGATTCCCTGTGGACTCTCGCCCAAAGATTCGGTACGACCGTTCAGGCAATCAGAAATCTGAATAATTTAACGAGCGACGCTCTCTCTATAGGTCAGGTAATCAGAATACCCGGTTCGTTCTTCCAGTATACGGTCAGGTCGGGCGACACTCTATTTTTACTGTCGCAGAGATTCGGCGTACCCGTGGACAGAATAAGGGCAATCAATAATATCCCCGGCAATGCGTTAAGCATAGGTCAGGTACTTTTGATTCCGGGCGCGTGATATTATAAAATAAAATATAAAAATAACGGCGGGAACGGATAAATTAAATCCGTTCCCGTTTGAAATTTTCAAATCGGCGTTGACATATATAAACGGCTTGTGATATAATAAAAATAAAAAAGACAGGAGAGTATTATATATGAATGGATTTATATTAAACGGAGAAACGGAATATTTTCAGAACCGCGGCGTCGATATTACGGCGTTCGGCGATATTTACCCCGAGGGTCATCAGTCGGGAGTGAGTATTATAATGCACGGCAACAGAGTTGCGGCAAACGGCGACGTACGCTTTGAACAAACTCCCGGTCAGTGGCAGCCCGTACCGAAGTTAAACGGCCGCGAAGTTAATCGGGAGTTAAATTCAGTTGCAGTTTCGATGAGTTATCCCGACGAAGCGAGACATCTGGGCGGATTTAACCCGATGATTTACCCGGATTTTAAATTCGATTATAAAATAACGGCCGAAGGCAAAGGCGAATCCGTTATAGTTACGGTTGATTTAAATAAACCCGTACCCGAAAAATTCGCGGGGAAAATCTGCTTTAATTTAGAACTTTTCCCCGGGATTTTATTCGGCAAATACTGGATTATGGATAATAAACAGGGAGTTTTCCCTATACAGCCTAACGGTCCTCTTTTATCTCAAGAGCCTAATTATTTAAACGCGGGGGATTTTAATAATAATAGTTTAAAAGCAGATATTAAACGTCTCGCGGGGGATAATAAAAAATATAACCCGATTATTGCCGACGATATTATCGCCGAGCCGTACGCAACCGGCAAACGCCTGACTATTTGCCCCGACGATTTATATAATAAATTTACGGTTGAGGCGGCAATCGAGGGAACGCAGTTAAAATTATACGACGGCCGCTTAAACCACAACAACGGCTGGTTTGTCATAAACTGCGAAATACCCGCCGGAAGAACAGAAAACGCCGTCAAATTAATCATAACGCCGAATATTATTGAAGACTGGGTTTATACCCCCGTCGTTCAGACTTCGCAGGTCGGCTATCACCCGGAGCAAACCAAAACGGCCGTTATAGAACTCGACAAACGTGAGAATAAACGGGAAAACGTAACGCTTTATAAAATAACTGAATCGGGTGAAGAACAAGTCTTGTTATCAGACGCGGAAAACTGCGAATGGGGAAGATTTCTAAGATATAATTACTTAAAATTTGACTTTACGGATATAAAAGACGAGGGTTTATATAAAATAAAATACGGCGCGTTTGAATCCTCCGTATTCAGAATCGCGGGGGATATTTACGAGCGGGGAGTCTGGCAGCCGGTTCTGGAATATTTTCTGCCCGTTCAGATGTGCCATATGAGGGTAAACGAAAAATACAGGGTCTGGCATGATTTATGCCACGGCGACGACGCCGTTATGGCCCCTCTGAATTTTATTCACATCGACGGTTACGTTCAGGGTGAATCTACCCTGACGAAATATAAACCGGGAGAATCAGTACCCGGGTTAAACTCCGGAGGCTGGCACGACGCGGGAGATTTTGACCTGCGCGTAGAATCGCAGTCGGGCGAGGTCTATATTTTATCTCTCGCCTATGAAGAATTTAATATTTATTACGACGCGACGTCTATTGACCAGGATTCTAAAATAACTGAAATTCATCAGCCCGACGGCAAAAACGATATACTCCAGCAAATCGAACACGGCGTTCTTTCGATAGTCGGGGCGTATAATTCTCTCGGGAGATTATACAGGGGAATTATAGAAAACAGTCTGCGTCAGTACGTTCATCTGGGCGACAGCGGCTCCGTTACGGACGGCATAAAGGGCAATTCGGACGACAGATGGGTGTTTACCGAAAATAACCCCGCGAGAGAATTGAATACGGCGGCGCATCTTGCGGCGGCTTCGCGCGCTCTCAAAGATTTCAATAATCAGTTAAGCGTACGTTCGCTTGAAATCGCCGAAGAAATCTTTGATATCACAAATATTCCGGATATTTCAGATAATTTGAAGAATCAAAAAAATTCAAGATGGGTAAAAAACTCGAAAATACACGCCGCGGCCGAGTTATTTCTCGCAACCAAAAAAGATAAATACAGGGATTTTTTAATATCGGAGTCTGAATATATTTCGGAATCGATAGATTCTCTCGGCTGGATTGCGGCGCGCGCCGAGAAAATTATATGCGACGAAAAATTCTCGAAGGCGATATATAATTCGCTGACCGAATTAAAAAAACGGTTTGAGGAACAAAGGGCCGAGACGCCGTACGGCGTACCGTACCGTCCGCATATATGGGGAGCGGGCTGGAATATTCAGAGACTGGGTTTCCAGTATTATTTTCTGCATAAGGCGTATCCTGAGATTTTCAGTCCGGAAATGATTTTCGATTCGCTTAATTTTGTCCTGGGCTGTCATCCGGGTTCAAACAATATATCTTTCGCGTCGGGAGTAGGGGTAAAATCGGCCGTTGTGGGTTACGGCCTAAACCGCGCCGACTGGTCGTATATCCCGGGAGGGGTAATATCCGGAACGGCGTTAATACGTCCGGACCTGCCGGAGCTTCTTGAGTTCCCGTATTTGTGGCAGCAAACGGAATACGTCATGGGAGGCGGTTCTTCGCACTATATGTTTCTTGTACTGGCGGTCCGGGATATACTGAACGGCGGTGAAAATATTTAATCAATGGGGGCTTAAAACACCCGTCAGCCGCTTACGCGGCTGCCACCCTCTTTAAAAAAGAGGGCATTAGTTGATTTTGCGGACGCGCAATGCGCGCCCCTACCCGCGGTAATTTACATAAACGAAGAGGGCGGAAGAAAATTTTTGAAAATATTAGAACTTTATTTAAATTATTAAATATATATTCATAAATTTATGTTAAAATTGCGGAGAGAAATAATTTCTGATAAAAAAACAAGGAGAGTTTCAATGAGTATAAAGACAAAGATAATTTTCCCGATGCTTGGACTGATGGTTCTTATCGCGGCGGGCGTTCTGGTTTCGAACATAATTCTGTTTTCAAATTACGTAGACAATATAGTATCCGACAGGGTGGAGGTCGCGGCGAAAGTCGCGGAACATGAGTTCGGACTTCTGAAAGAAGCCGCGTACAGCGCGTCTATGTACGTGTCGGAATATCCCGGAGTGATACAGGCGGTCGCGAACAGGGACAGGCAGGGGATTCTTAACCATGCGGGGCGTATCCAGCGCGAAATAGGAATGGACTTCTGCACCGTCACCGACGCCGCCGGGGTCGTTCTCGCAAGAACTCACGAGCCTGATAACTACGGCGACTCCGTCGCAAATCAGACGAACGTAAGGGCCGCCATGTCCGGCCGGACTCTTATGGCGATTGAAACCGGAACGGTCGTGCGTCTATCTATTAGAGCGGGAGCGCCCGTTTACGACGGCGACGGCAATCTCGTCGGGGTCGTATCTATCGGGATGCGTCTGGACACTAACGATTTCGTCGACGGCTTAAAATCCCTGCTCGGCGCCGAAGCGACGATATTTTTGGGCGACGAGAGGATATCTACCACGGTTATCGGTTCGGACGGCGCGCGGGCCATAGGTACGACGGCTCTCGAAGAGATAAGCCGGGGCGTACTTTCGGGGAATACTTATTTGGGGCTCACCAATATTCTTGGACGCCGCGCGTTTACCAGCTACTCGCCGATATACGGACCGGAAGGGGAAGTCGTCGGTATGCTGTTCGTCGGACGTTATACGGCTGAAGGGAACGCCGTTATCTGGACGTTCGTTCAGAGCGGTTTGATTATAACCCTCGCTCTGCTTCTGATTGCCCTCGCGATTATGTTCACCGTCGTCAGGCATATTACGAAGCCGCTTATTTTAATAGGCGAAGCGGCCGAGACCCTCGCGCTGGGAGATATAGAAATAGACGATTTGGACGCGGGAACAGGGCCGACTAAAGACGAAATAATAAGGGTCGAACGCTCTTTTAACAAGATGATAGAGAGCTTTAAGCACCAGGCGTATATATTAACCAGGGTCGCAGAGGGGGATTATACCTCGCAAATCGACGTCCGTTCCGAAAAAGACGTTATAAATCTGTCGATTGAGCTTATGCTGAACGGAACTCTCGACGTGCTTCACCAGGTCGCGACCGCGGGAATACAGGTCGCGGACTCTTCGAGACAGATTTCGGAAGGCGCGCAGAATCTCGCGAGCGGTTCGGTCGAGCAGAGCCGCACTATAGAAGAGCTTTCGGAATCTATCGCCGACGTCGCCATGAAGACGAAGGCGAACGAGGAGATGGCCGAGGAAGCCGTCAGAAATAACGACGTAATGCGTAAAATCGTCACGCTTATCGACAATATAGCGTCGCAGACGAATATTATCGCGCTTAACGCCGCGGTCGAGGCCGCGCGCGCGGGTCAGAGCGGCAGCGCGTTCGCGGTCGTAGCCCAGGAAGTGCGCGTCCTCGCATTGAAGAGCAAAGAGAGCCTGCTGTCTATAGAAGAGGGCATAAACGAAAGTATCAGGCTTGTGGACGAAATCGCCAACGCGTCGAAAGAGCAGTCTTTGAGTATCGAGAAAATCAACAAGCGTATCGAGCAGGTGGAGCAGGTCGTCCTGCAGAACAGCGCGACCGCTGAAGAAAGCGCGGCCGCCTCGCACGAGATGAGCAGCCAGTCCAAAATGCTGGAGGATTTGATTATGCAGTTCCAGCTCAGGGAAAGCCTCAGGCAGCAGGACGCGGAGTAGAAATATATCATAGAAAATAATTTCGTAGGGGCGATTAATAATCGCCCCTACACCCGGAAAAATAATAAAAACAAAAAATATATATAAAGATAAAATATAAACGGAGGTCGCAAAATGTTAAACAAAGAGAATTTGAGGTCTGTTTCGGGTCTGGATTTCTACGGGAAAATCGAAAATATGTCTGAACATCAGTTTAACGGCTATGTTCAGAGTTTAAATTCGTTTATCGACGAGTTCACCGCCGCCGAATCGAAAATGAGGGCCGCTATGAAAGCGCAGCTTAGCGTTCCGGAGATAACGGCGGAGATTTTAAATACCGCGAGGCTGCTGGGCAAAATCCACGCGGACGATTTGACGAAGCAGGCCCACGCGGTCAGTACCGGCGCGTCAAGGGTAAGCCGGAGCGAACTTGAATCGCAGATAGAGAATTTAATCCTGAACGTTTCCTCGCTGTCTATTAATATACAGATGGCGCTGCGCAGAGGAGGAGGGCTTTCTTCATCTTCTTCGGCTTCGCCGTCTTCAGCTCCAAGTCCGACTTCGTCTTATTCGGTAGCAAGCAACATAAACGCGCAGGAACGCAGACCGGAACGCCCCGCAGTACCGAGAAATACGCAGAATATACCGGCAAGACCCATCATGTCCGGGCCGTCGAAAAGCGGCAGAGCGCTGATACTCGCGGTCGACAACGCGGTAATGTTCCTGAACACGCTTAAAAAGATGCTGCAGGACGCTCCGTATGACCTGCACTGCGTAACTTCCGGCAGCGAAGCCCTGCAGTTTATCAGGACGAGCCGTCCGAGTCTGTTTCTGCTCGACGTCGAAATGCCCGAAATGGACGGTTACACCCTCGCGCGCAGAATTATAGACAGCGGAAACAGAGCGCCGATTATTTTTATAACCGCCAACTCCGCGAGAGAATATGTAGACAGAGCTTTCGAATCGGGAGGTTCAGCCCTGCTTATGAAACCGCTCCGTTTAAATCAGCTTCTTGAAAGAATAAGAGAATTTATATAGTTTATATAGTTCCGTTCTGTTTCAGAAACGCAAGTATATCGGATATGAGAGTTTCAGTCTGATTTATAAAATCCTGATTTTCAGCCAGAATCGCCGGCAAATCGCCGTCTTTGGCTGAAAATTCCATTTTTCGGGCAAATTCCGTCAGGTTCTGCGCGCCTATGCTTGCGGCCGAGCCTTTCACGGTGTGCGCGTTGATTGCGTAATCCCGCAGATTATCTTCCGAAACTTCGCGCATTTTATCCAGTTCATCAGGTATATTTTCTGCGAAAGACAGCATGATGTCAATAAACATCTCTGTATCTCCGTCATACAAAGAAAGCCCCAGATTCTCGTTAATCCCCGGTATTTTTATATCTCCCGAATCGGCCGCGCCCAAGACAGATAAACCGTCGGAGTCAGAAGCGAAATTTTCAGATTCAGATTCATGCGTTTCTTTCATAATCCATTTACGCAATGCGGCGTCTATTTTCGATATGCTTACGGGCTTGCTCAAAAAATCCTGGAATCCGTTCTCCAAAAACATCTGTTCGTTTCCCGCGACCGCGTTAGCCGTAAGCGCTATAATCGGCAGAGTACGGGCATAATCGCCGTCAAGCCCGCGGATTATACGCGTCGTTTCTATTCCGTCCATTCCGGGCATCATGTGGTCCATGAATACCGCGTCGTAAACCGGCGCGCCCGATTTAATAATCTCGATTGCCTCGGGTCCGTTCGTTACGCAGTCCGCGTCGATTTTATATTTTCCCAGCATACCTTTTGCGACGTCGAAATTAGTGGGGAAATCGTCTACTATTAACACCCTTGCATAGCTTAAATCGGGCCGGGTAAGACTGCCGGGGTCTTTTTTCCCGGAGTTGTCATAACGCAGGGCGCGCAGCTGTTCGGTTTCTTCAGCGCCGACGTATTCGCCGCAGACGAATCCCTGCGGCAGTCTGACAGTAAATTTCGTACCCTCGCCGTATTTACTTTCGACTGAAATCTCCCCGCCCATAAGCCCGACTATTCCTTTCGTTATGGACAATCCCAGCCCCGTGCCCTCAACGTTGCGGTTCGCCTGAGTATCGACCTGATTATAATCGGCGAAAAGTTTGCCGATATCTTCCTCGCGTATGCCTATCCCCGTATCGCTTACGGAAACATACAGTTCGATATCCTGAGCGCCGTCTTTTCTCCGGGTACTGATACGCAGGGTGACGACTCCCTCGCGGGTATATTTAAAAGCGTTGCTTAATAAATTATTCAAAATCTGCTTTATGCGTAAGTCGTCGCCGTAAAGCTCGCGAAATAAATCCCCGTCTATATCGATTCTGAAAGAAACAGGCTTGTCTTCAATCCTGAAAATATTAATATTAATTATATCGCTGAGCAGTTCGGCCGTATTATATTTTACTGGATTCAGCGTAAATTTACCCGATTCGATTTTCGATATATCCAGAACGTCGTTTATGATTCCGGTAAGGACAATCCCGGCGGTATTAATTTTTTTTATATAATCGCGCGCCGTACCGGATACCGAATCTTCTTCTGTCAGGAGTTCGGTCAAACCCACTATTACGTTCATGGGAGTTCTAATTTCATGGCTCATATTCGCGAGAAAATCGGATTTTGAACGATTCGCCTTGCGCGCCTCTTCGGCCGCCGCCTCCAAATCGCGCTGCAAATTAATAATCTTGATTTGGTTGCGCACCCGGAGTTTGACGATTTCCGGTGAAAACGGCTTGGTTATATAATCCGCCGCGCCGAGCTGCAAGCCCTTTTCTTCGAGAGTATCGCCGCTTAACCCCGTAATAAAGATAACCGGGATATCTTTCGTTCTTTCGGAGCTTTTTAATATAGATAAAACTTCATAGCCGTCCATTCCGGGCATTAATATATCGAGCAGAATAACGTCCGGCAAAAATTTCTCCGCGATTTCAATAGCGGTTTGACCGTTTACCGCGGCGCGCACCGAATAATCCGGCTGAAGCATAGACGAAAGCGTCCGTATATTGGAAGTTACGTCGTCGACTATGAGCGCGCTGTTTTTTTTCTGTTTTTTTTCCTCACTTATATTATCCATAAATTACCTCTAATATTCAACGCGGGCGATTAATAATCGCCCCTACATTTTCATTGCGAATCAGCGGACTTCTTTCAAAACCACCCCGTCACGCCGCTTACGCGCCGCGCCACCCCTCCACGGAGGGGAATTTTCACTCAACTCCGCCGTTTTATTAATTCCCCTCCGTGGAGGGGTGCCGTCCGCAGACGGCGGGGTGGTCGTATTTCGGTTTTGAAAGAAGTCTAATAACAATCCCAACAACAAAAACCACAAAAACAAAAAAAGAGGTGTAAAAAAAATTATGGCATTATATTTCAAAGACAGAATCCCCGAACCGATTCACGGTGAAAACGCGAGATATTACGACGCGGTCGGGAATAACAATCAGGTTAAACTCCAGGATTTTAAACTGGTAATGAAAAACGGTCTAAGGCCGGACAGGACGGGAGACCCGGTGAACGCCGCGAATTTGAATTTCGCCTCGGGGAACGTTTCGTTTCCCGAAGCGGTATATTTTTCTCCGGAGCTTAAAATAAACAGGGGGGATTTGGTATCGCTTAGCCCGGACGGGGCGGTTAAGGCGTTCATGCCGCAGAGGGAAATCGCGCTGACCGGCCCTACGCATCAAAGCAGACGGTTAGAAGGAGGATGCATAAGGCTTTCAGATACGAAATATCTGCTTATATATAACAGTTCGGCGTGCGTCGCGACTGTAAACTGGGGGAACAAAACGGTCTCTCTCGGAACGGTTTTAGAGACGTCTCTCTCGGGAATAAGCGACTTGACGTTCAGTCTCGTCTGCGATTTCGACACGAATCCCCAAAGGGCGGTCGTTTCGTATCTGTACAGGGATAATACGTATTTAAGGGTTTATGCCAGGGGTCTTATAATAAACCCGGCGACGAATACTATTACCCAGATGTCCGCCCACACATTCGATTCGACCCAGTCGAATATGAGTCTGAATACCGTCGCTCTCGACGATTCCCGGGTAATCGTCTGCTGTAAAAACTCTTCTTCCAATAACCCTACGGTTTATTTTTCGCTTATGGATTACAGCGGCGAAATTATTACGCTTAAGCATACTCTTCAGCTCGGGCCTTACGGGGGAAATTTAGACGATATAGGCCTGTTCTGTTACGACAGGAACAGGAGGGCGTGCGTTTGGCTGCACAGAACCGGCGACGATATATTCGCCGTTAATATTAATATCAACGGGGATACTATAACCGCGGGAACGCGGCGGCAAATAGGAACTACCGGAGATATGTCCGTGTCGGTATCGGGCCAGACAGCGCTGAGAATAGCGGCGCCTATGGTCACCGACAGATTTTGGGGAGGTATGGGTAAAATAGCGTTAATCAGTCAAATCCCCGGCGAAAACCAGGCGAGAATACAGATATTAAGCGTCAATTCTTCCGGGGAAATCACGAAAGGCGGTATTACGAGACTGCCTTTGTTTATGAATATTAATCACACATTCGGCTCAGTCGGGATTACTTACAAGAGTAATTCGAGAATATACATAACGGGAATAGACGCCGACAGGATTCCGAGAGAACCCTGTTTTATAGAGTGCGCCATAGACGGGGTCAATATTTCGTCCGTTAAGCGATACCGTCCGTTCAGGTCTATGCGTATGCAGGACGACCAGAGTATCAGCTATTTTCTAAAAACCGGGGCTATTGAGAATCCCGGTAAACCCGGGGAGTTTTTATTTTTACTGCAGTATAACGGCGGCAATAACCATGAGATAAACAGCCTGATATTTACTTTCGGGCATAAAAACGACAATTTCGCGCCCGATAATATAATAGGCGTGGCGCTCGGCGAACCGGAAAGCGGACGGGTTACGGTCCAGACGACGGCAAAATATCTGCCGGGGTTATTCCAGGGATTAACGTCGGGTGTAATTTACCGCGCGGGAACGAACGGGAAGCTGGCGCCGCTTACCGGCGCGGCGAACGCGAAAGCCTTGGGTATCGCGTTCGGGGATTCGGATTTTTATTTTTTCGGCGCGGCGAATTTATAGATAATAAAATTACGGCGTTCGCTTACGGTTTTTGAATGAGTTAAATTTTTGTGAACAAATAATGGATTTATTCTTTGCCCTCTTTCGTAAAGAGGGTGCCGTCCGCAGACGGCGGGTGTTTTCGTCTCCCCGTACGCGACATCAAATTTCAA
>Ga0099364_10000869_pt1 | contig 51220 bp, 67 predicted proteins | sample TergutTh196P3_FD_73070 | JGI IMG/M metagenome (GOLD analysis project Ga0099364, IMG submission 73070) | Microcerotermes parvus P3 segment gut microbial communities from Pointe-Noire, Republic of the Congo - Th196 P3 | ecosystem: Host-associated > Arthropoda: Insects > Digestive system > Gut ... | reverse complement strand
CTGAAATTTTGCCCCGAGGGTAACTTTTCAGGCCGCGTTTATTCCGGCATAGTGTTTAGACGAGTTCATAAGGTTATGAATCGCCGCAAAAACTCTTTGTCTTGTCTCCTTTCAATAAAGAGCGGCGGTAGCGGCACAGTGTGCGGCCTCGTGAACTCGTCTAAACACTGTGTAAACAGGTGTCAATCTATATTCAAGACGTACTAAACCGTCCAGCATCTGTCGGAAGGAGGCCGGAACCATGCCAAAAGCCAAGGGGACACGTTCTTCCGAACCACTCAGAAAGATTAGGCCTGCCATAGAACCGGAGGCGCGGGAGAATCAATTGGTGTCGCTTGCCGTTGACCTTGCCGAGAAACAATTACTGGAAGGTACGGCAAGCTCCCAAGTTATTACGCACTATTTGAAACTCGGCTCAACAAAAGAGCGTATTGAAAAAGAGATTCTTGAACGGCAGAAGGATTTGATAGAGGCTAAAACCAATTCGCTAAAGTCCGCCCAAAGAATTGAAGAGCTTTACGCAAACGCGCTCGATGCTATGCGAAATTACAGCGGCAACGGAGACCGTGGCGATGAATAAATCTTACGAAGAATTGCGCAAACTACAAACGTTTGAAGAGCGTTACGAATATTTGCGCCTTGGCGGCACTGTCGGCCGTGAGACATTTGGTTTTGATAGGTATATGAGCCGCGCTTTGTATGGCTCGCTAAATTGGAAACAAGTGCGCCGTCAGGTTATTCTCAGGGACGACGGCTGTGATTTGGGCATCTCCGACAGGCAGCTTTTTGGCCGTATCACCGTACACCACATTAACCCGATTAGGGTAGAAGACCTCGAGCAAAGAGCCGAGTGTATATTTAGTCTCGACAATCTCATATGTACGGGATACGACACGCATAACGCAATACATTACGGAGACGCATCATTACTTGTCCGTCTTCCGCCACCGCGCAGGAAAGGAGATACATGCCCGTGGAAAGCATCCTGACTTCCGTAAAAAAACTTCTTGGCATTCAAGAAGAGTACACGCATTTCGACGACGAAATCGTTATGCAAATCAACACCGCCCTTATGAGTGCGGCAATGATAGGGATAGGACCGCCGGAAGGATATTCCATAAAAGACAAAACAGATTCGTGGGAAGACTTTGTCGGAGACCGCAAGGACTTAGAAGCAATCAAGACCTATATTTGGCACAAAGTGCGGTTGGCGTTTGACCCTCCGCAAACAGGGCCATTGACCGAGGCAATTAATAATCAGATAAAAGAACTTGAATGGCGGCTTAACGTTCAAGTTGAGAGGGGGGCGTAGTTATGAGCGGAACACCATTTTCAGGAGTGTTTCAGACAAGTGACGGAAAGCTGTTTGACATGATGTCAAGGTCTTTCGTTGATGAAAACAAAAGCGGCATGTCTCCGTTTTCCGGAAGGTTTACCGACGCTCACGGAGAAACACACGACCTTGCGGATTTTATTGCGGGTCTTGGCGGCAGCGGCAGCGGAGGCCCTGTAACATGGAATCAGATTCTGAACAAACCAACAACATTCTCGCCTTCCGAACACGGCCACACTATATCCGGCATAACCGGACTTACAGAGGCGCTGGCGGAAAAGATGGACGGCGCGGCAAGCATACCCAACTCGGCAATCCAAGACGTATTTAATAATTTATAGGAGGAAATGAAAATGGCGACAAGGTTTTTAGAGGAAAATGGCTTAATCTATCTGGTGGGCAAAATTGTGGATTTGATTGACGATGAGATTATGGCAAAGATAGTTGCGGACGTCAACGTTACAAGCACCAACCAACAAATACCCGGAGCAAAAGCAGTATACGATTTTGTCACGCAATCGGTCAGCAATTTAGAGCGTGTGCGGTTGGAGACAGTCACAACCCTGCCAGCAACGCCACAGACGAATGTCATCTACCTCATAAAGCAAGGCGCGACAAGCACATACAAGATGCACGCTTGGATAAGCGGCGCATGGGCAGACCTCGGCACAACGGATATTGACTTGTCTGACTATTGGGCAAAGGCAGATTTAGTCGCGCTGACTAATGCGGAGATTGATGATATCTTTGCTAATTTATAAGAAGGTGGCATTATGGCTGAAAAGAAATTTTTAGACAGCGCTGGATTGGCCCATGTGTTGGGGAAAATGGAAGATAAAAGCGGTGGGATACCGGCCGCAACTTCCGGATATTTGGCCACACACAGCGGTAAAGCAGGCGAGTTTGGGACACCGCTTCAACCAACGACCTTTGTAAGGACTACCGGGGCGCAAACGATATCTGGCGTGAAGACGTTTAACGACGACCCGCGTATACCGGAAAAGGCACAGCTTGCAGCCTTTGAAGGCCGTGCGCCCGCCAGCGAGCGGCAAGTTGTAAACGAACGGCATAGGCCGTACAACAATACCACAGGAACCAATACGCAGTATTCGATGCACGAAAACACATTGTCGGTCGGCGGCAGAATCCCCGGCGTGTCATATTTGGCAAAATTCCATACCCAAAACGAAGCTGGCGCAATGCTGAACATCAGCAGTACGGGATGGGCTCAATTGAGGACTGCATCTACGGAATCCCTACCTGCCGGATACATCAAAGAAGGCTCTATACACCGGGTTATTTGGGACGGCACGTATTGGATATTAGAAAACGCTTCCGTGCAGGAAGGAGGCGGTGCAGGTTCGGGCGCGAGTCCAATCTATGAGCATTTTTTCCGCGTTGACCACAGCGAGGGCTACAGCGGGATGCAAGCATATTTCAATCTGCTTTTCAGCTTTGAGAATGCTCCATCCGAGGGCGATTTGCTCAGGGCGTTTGGAAACGGCGACGAAAATTACCCCGCTTGGGGCAGCGCGGGCGGGCGGTACCAGGAACCGTGGTCTATAGTGCGCGTTAAAAGACCCGATTACTGGGACGCCAGTGACTATCGGCTTGAGGCTTGGGGACGCAATGAAGACGGCGAACAGATAAGGGAGTTTCCGATTTCGGCAGTGGAACACTTAGGCTGCCGCGCAGTTGCGGCGGGCGTTTCGGGCGCGGGCGGCGGGCTTTGCGCGTATGAAGTGGGGCTTAGCGGCTATATGTCGGGCGGAGTGCTGTATGTTGTGCTTGACGAATATTTCGATGCCTACAACGAGTCCGGCATGTCTTGGGAAGATTATTCGCAAAACCATGACAGGATACTTGCGAGGATTCTGCGGTATATCGCCCACCGCACGGTTGCCTGCAAATACAGCGGGTACTCCTTGGGCGGAACGGTGTATTCGGCATATGTCCACTTTGAGGTTGACAGGGATACGATGTATCAGCGGTCGGATGAAGATTTACTCTCGGATTTTTATTCGTGGGGTATACATCTTGATATGCCGGACGGCAACGGTATTCACGCCTCGTATATCGGAATTGAGACCTGTTACAGGATTTAGGAGGTTTACACATTATGACTGTAAGATTAATCGCAGATAAGGACGGCAACAGACTTGTCGTCCCCGCGCCCAAGAACCATCCGGAAGCAGTAGAGTTTGAACTTGAAGCCGGAAAACAACTGTGGATGTATACTTGGAACGACAATAACGAAATAATCAGTGCGATAGCTGAATTATAGAATTTGGAGGATATTTCAAATGAACTCACTAACTCACTACGGAGTCCTAGGTATGAAATGGGGCGTAAGACGCTATCAGAATAAGGATGGGTCTTTGACTTCTGCTGGAAGGAAAAGATACAACGACGGCGAATCTTCGAAAACCTCATCCCAGAAGTCTGCCCCTGTAAAGAAAGCACTCGAACGATTAACAACCCCGCGTCTGCCAGGAGACACTTTCCCAGAACGGACACCTACTCCTACAGAACGAGACGCTGAGCGGCGAAAAAAAAACAGAGAAAAAAGTTTGGAAAAAAATAAAAAACAAATTGCCGAGAAACTTAACATCAAAACTAGCGTGATTGATGCCGGAGAACGTTTAGTAAAGGACCTGCTAAACCCTAAAATGTCGGGTGGACCATCGTCCGAAGACCGTGTAATAAGACGGGATAAACAGGATAGATATGGACGCTGATTATCTTTTAAGAGAATAATTAACGTTTAATCAACAACGCCAATCAAAAAAGTTTTGTACGCTTTCTTGGCGATTACTTTTGTTCCAACGAAGTCAAAACCCGCGCCGACAAGCCCGCCTGCGACCGGAACGAGCTTCACAAGATTAATCACACCTTTTTCTCCGAATTTAGTGAAAAGCCTAAAGCCGACCTTTTGATTAATTTTTGTGAGAACTGAGCCGGGAACTTTCTTCAACAAACTCGTTGTTGTTTTAGTTGAGATATTTATTCCCGCGCTTTTACAAATGTCTGTTATGGATTTGTTGACCAAGCAAAGATAAACCAAAGTTTGTGTTTCGTCGCTATTGACATCGTACCCGCCCATCACAGCCATTGTGGCTATCATTCTCATTTGGACATATATTACGCTTGCGATGTTTGCGGGAATCGCTACCGGAAGAGTTATTAACCCGCCCAGACCGGTTACAAAACCGGAAGTTGAACACTTTGCAATTTGTACTGTAGTAAACCTTTTTGCCGCTTCTTTTGGCGTATTGTGTTTTGTCAGATATTCCTCCGCAAGCTCGACGCAGTTCTTTGTTCCGGGAATCCCCGTGATACATTTATTATAAAGGGACTCCAATAACTCCATGATTTTCTCTTGTGAAATGAATCTTTTCTTCTCATTTTCGTCAGAATTTTCACTAAAACCATTTTCTTCCACGACCATCCCTCGTTTCAAAATTATTTTAGCAAAGTTTACCATAGTCGAAAGACGATTTCAACAGTAGGAGGATATTTCCAATGAATTCACTAACCCACTACGGCATACTCGGTATGAAATGGGGTGTTCGCCGTTCTCAAGCCGAACTTGATAGGGCGGCAGGAAGGACGGGAAAAGCTTCTAAGAAATCCGAAGACTACGTAAAATCCCGCGAGCTTAAAAAGAGGGGTAAAAAGAATCTTTCAACCCAAGAACTCAAGGATTTGAATAATCGGTTGCAGTTGGAACAGCAGTACGACAACCTCAATCCGAACATTATCAAAAGAGGCGATGCTGCCGCAAAAACGGTGCTTGCAGTTATTGGCACTGTCTCGTCTATATACGCGCTGTCTAAAACTCCCGTCGGACAAGCTGTAAAGAAAGCCGTAAAAGCCGCTATAAAGAAAGGATAAGGCCATGTCCCTGTCAAACACTGCCGTACCGATATATTACGGCATGTTTCGGGACGCCGTAATTCGGGGCGAGATACCTGTATGTAAAGAAGTCTCACTTGAGATGAACCGTATTGACGACCTTATCGCCAACCCCGGCGTATATTATGACGACGAGGCGGTCGAGGGGTTCTTTAGGTATTGCGAAAACGAGCTTACCTTAACAGACGGCACGGCGCTTACTCTTCTTGATACTTTTAAGCTCTGGGCGGAACAGATTTTCGGATGGTATTACTTTGTCGAAAGAAGCGTTTACGAACCGTCTCACGACAACCGGGGCGGCCGCTATGTCAAGAAGGCTGTTAAGAAGAGGCTCATTGACAAGCAATACCTGATTGTTGCCAGAGGAGCGGCCAAATCAATGTATGCTTCGTGTATACAAAGCTTCTTTCTCAACGTTGATACCGATACTACACATCAAGTCACCATTGCGCCGACTATGAAACAGGCCGAAGAAGTCCTCTCGCCTATCCGTACATCCATCACGAGGGCAAGAGGCCCGCTGTTTAAGTTTTTGACGGAAGGCTCTATTCAGAACACGACCGGCTCTAAGGCCAACCGGCTGAAACTTGCTTCGACAAAGAAGGGGATTGAGAACTTTCTGACGGGTTCGCTGCTTGAGATACGGCCGATGAGCATTGCCAAACTTCAAGGCCTGCGCCCTAAGATTTCGACAATCGACGAATGGCTCTCCGGGGATACCCGCGAAGACGTTGTCGGCGCGATTGAGCAAGGCGCGGCTAAGCTGGAAGACTATCTCATTATTGCCATAAGCTCGGAAGGGACTGTGCGCAACGGAAGCGGCGATACAATCAAAATGGAACTTATGGACATCCTCAAAGGCGAATACATCAACCCTCACGTGTCCATTTGGTACTATAAACTCGACGCGATAGAGGAAGTTTCCGACCCCGAAATGTGGCTAAAGGCTAATCCGAACCTTGGCAAGACCGTCAGTTATGAGACGTATCAGCTTGACGTTGAGCGGGCGGAAAAAGCACCTGCCGCAAGGAACGATATTTTGGCAAAACGCTTTGGGATACCGATGGAGGGCTATACGTATTACTTCACATACGAAGAAACCCTCACACATAGAAAACGCGATTTCTGGCAGATGCCGTGCGCAATGGGCGGCGACCTATCACAAGGCGATGACTTCTGCGCATTTACATTTTTGTTCCCGCTGCCAAACGGCAGGTTCGGCGTAAAGACCCGAAACTACATTTCATCGCTGACCCTGATGAAACTGCCTGCGGCAATGCGGATTAAATACGACCAATTCATGTTTGAGGGCAGTTTGATTGTCCTGGAAGGCACTGTCCTGGACATGATGGAGGTCTATGAGGATTTAGACAACCACATAAGCGAACGTGATTACGACGTCCGTTGTTTCGGCTATGACCCGTATAACGCTAAAGACTTTGTAGAAAGATGGGCCTCCGAAAACGGCCCGTTCGGCATCGTCAAAGTCATACAAGGTGTTAAGACAGAATCCGTCCCTCTTGGGGAGCTTAAAAAGCTTTCCGAGGAACGGATGCTGCTATTCGATGAAGAGCTGATGACGTTCTCTATGGGCAACTGCGTAACCCTTGAGGACACCAACGGTAACAGGAAACTTTTTAAAAAGCGATATGAGCATAAGATAGACGCGGTAGCGGCAATGATGGATGCGTATATTGCATATAAGCTTAACAGAGACGCTTTTGAATAGGGAGGGCTAACTTTGTGGACATACAATTATTCGCATAACGAGCTGTACCACTACGGCATTCTCGGTATGAAATGGGGCGTTCGGCGTTATCAGAACAAAGACGGGACTTTGACGCCAAAAGGGCGGGCTAGGCTTGAGCGTAAGGATAGTAAGTGGGCTACGCAGGGCAAAGGCGCGAAGATTACCGATAAGACCCGCAAGGCTGTTTCCAAGGAGATGGGTCGCTATGCGAAAAATGAGCTTGGCGGCAAAGTCCGTACCGATTCTGGCAGGGTTAGTATGACGTTTATTAACGCATATAATCAGAAACTAGCGCAATTGATGAATGAGCGAATCGGCGATGTCCCCGCGCCTTCCGGGAAGATTATTCGATATGTCGCTAAAAGGGGCGAAATAGGTGTACACACCGCGCTTGCCGACCAAGGTTATAACATGGAGCAGGTGAAAAGAGGCGTTCACGCTTCCGGGCGTGTTGCTTATAAGAAGGAAGAGTTGCAGAAGATAAGACATTCGGAGTTGTTTCACTTTGGCAAAAAGGGTATGAAATGGGGAATAAGGCGCGGTCCGCCCTACCCTCTTGGTTCCAATAATAAAACAGTTGATAAAAGCCGGAAAAGTGGTACAATGAAACTTGGCGATATTTACATTGGTAAGAAGGCTAAGAATTATGAGGTTATGGAACTAACAACCGGAAGGTATTATAGATTTGTTGAAGGGACTAAAATTACACATGTTGAATTGTTTGCCGGGAAAGATGCCCGCAAAAGTTTAGACGTTAACGTATCGGAAGGTCTGTCTGACCAAATCGGCGGAAACTCTGAAAACTGGCAGCACTGCAAAGGGGAAGCAGTTATTGACTATAACGGTAAAGGTCGTAAGGCTGACGTTCATTGGTTTCAGGAAAACTCTGTTGGAAAACACAAATTTATCATCAAAGAATGGTTTGAATGAGGTGAGGTATGAAAGTTAGATGGAAAGAAAAAGACTTCTTCCCCTATATGACAAAGGATAAGATTTACGATGTCATTTCTATCGAAAAGGACTGGTATAGATTGATTGGCGATTGGGGCGAAGACTATTTACATGCTCCTGAATGTTTCGATATAGTTGACGACACAGACGAAGAAGAACTCCGCGCCGAGGATTTGCGCAGGTGGCCGGACTGTAAGCGGCTTCCGCGTCCGGCAAAGTAACCCAATACTATTCTCCCGAACCGCAAGAGCGGTTCTTTTTTATGCGCCCATCCAAACAAAGGAGAAAAATTCAAAATGGATAGATCGTTTGGTTCCAGGCTGAAACATGCTTGGAATGTTTTTTTTAACCGCGACCCTACGTACAACTATCAAGACTTCGGAACTTCATATTCCTACCGCCCGGACAGGCCCCGGCTTACCCGTGGTAATGAGCAGTCGATTGTCACCGCTATTTACAACCGTATTGCTATTGACGTTTCGGCAATTGACGTCAAACATGTCCGACTGGACGAAAACGGCCGCTATATTTCCGAGATTGAATCGAAACTCAACGAATGCTTGACCGTTGCCGCAAATCTCGACCAAACAGGGCGGGCGTTTATACAGGATGTCGTCATGTCCATGCTCGACGAGGGTTGTGTTGCTATCGTGCCTGTTGACACTACGTTCGACCCGGACATCACAGGTTCGTATGACATCGCTTCCATGAGGACGGGCAAGATTTTACAGTGGCGGCCGGGGCATGTTCAAGTCCGTGTCTATAATGAAAAGAACGGGCAGAAGGAAGATGTGATTGTATCAAAGAATGCGGTCGCCATCATTGAGAACCCTCTGTATGCAATAGTCAACGAACCAAACTCGACCATGCAAAGGCTTGTCCGTAAACTAAACCTTCTTGACGCGGTTGACGAGCAGAGCAGTTCGGGCAAGCTGGATTTGATTATACAATTGCCGTACATAATCAAGACAGAGGCAAGGCGTAAACAGGCGGAAGACCGCCGCAAGGACATTGAGTCGCAGCTTGCGGGTTCTAAGTATGGCATTGCGTACACCGACGGCACAGAGCGGATTACCCAGCTTAATCGCCCCATCGAGAACAACCTAATGAAACAGATTGAATTCCTGACGAGTATGCTGTACAGCCAGTTAGGGATCACTCAGGCTATCTTAGACGGCTCGGCGGACGAAAAGACGATGCTCAACTATTACAGCCGCACAATAGAACCAATACTTTTAGCCGTTGTCGATGAAATGAAACGGAAGTTTCTGACAAAGACGGCAAGGTCTAAGCTGCAATCAATCTCGTTCTTTAGAGATCCGTTTAAACTTGTGCCGGTAAACAACATTTCCGATGTCGCCGACAAGTTTACCCGCAACGAGATAATGTCTTCAAACGAAGTCAGGCAGCTAATAGGTATGAAACCGTCCGAAGACCCGAAAGCGGATGAACTTAGAAACAAGAACTTGAACCAGCCAAGCGAAGAGGCGGCGAACAACAAAAATGACAAGGAGAAAATTCAAAATGGAAAAGTTTGACTTTAGCGGTTGGGCTACCCGTAATAATTTGAAATGCTCTGACGGACGGATTGTCTTGAAGGATGCGTTTAAAGGCAATAACGGGCAGACCGTGCCGCTTGTTTGGAATCACCAGCATAATGAACCGTACAACGTCCTCGGACATGCGCTGCTTGAAAACCGCAAAGAAGGCGTGTACGCATATTGTAAATTCAACGAGACGGAATCTGGCAAAAACGCCAAACTTCTTGTTGAGCATGGCGATGTTTCTGCGTTGTCCATCTATGCAAACAAGCTCAAACAGCAAGGCGCAAACGTGCTGCACGGGGCTATCCGGGAGATAAGCTTGGTGCTGTCGGGGGCAAACCCGGGCGCTTATATCGACACGGTAATGGCGCACGGCGAAGAATGTGACGACGAGGCAGTCATTTACACAGGCGAGAACATCTCACTATGTCATGCCGATGAAGACATAGAAGAAGACAATGATGAGGAGGACGAAGAAGAAATGGGCAAAGATTTAAAACATGAGGACGAGGAAGAAACTATCGCCGATGTGTTCAACACGCTTTCGGAAAAACAGAAAACTGTTGTATACGCCATGATAGGGCAGGCGATTGAAGACTCAAACGATGACGATGACGATGAAGGAGGAAACGACGTGAAACACAATATTTTTGAAAACGACGAAGCAATGGATGACGAAAACACGCTCTCGCACAGCGAAATGGAGGCTATTTTCAGCGATGTCAAACGCTATGGCAGCCTTAGGGACAGCGTCCTTGCGCACGGGATTGAGCAGATTGACTATCTCTTCCCCGATGCAAAGAATATGACCACTACCCCGCAAATGATACAGCGGGACATGGGCTGGGTGCCGAGGGTTATGGGCGGTACGCATAAGACGCCGTTCTCGCGCATTAAGTCTATATTTGCAGACCTTACCGAAGACGAGGCACGCGCAAAGGGTTACATCAAAGGCCATCTGAAAAAGGAAGAATTTTTTGGCCTATTAAAGAGGACTACCACCCCGACCACCATCTATAAAAAGCAGAAGCTCGACAGGGACGACGTCGTTGATATTACCGACTTTGATGTCGTGACTTGGATTAAGGCTGAAATGCGCACGATGCTTGATGAAGAAATTGCACGCGCAATCCTTGTCGGCGACGGCCGGAACGCCTCTTCCGACGATAAGATTAACGAGCAAAACGTCCGCCCGATTTGGAAAGATGAAGACCTCTTTACCATCAAGAAGACCGTAACAACGGCCGCCAATGCAACGCCGGATGAGAAGGCAAAGGCGTTTATCAGGGCCGCGATTAAGGCGCGTAAGGACTATAAAGGTTCGGGTTCGCCGACGCTGTTCACAACGGAAGACGTCCTCACGGATTGTCTGCTTATCGAAGATGCCGTCGGCCGTGTAATTTATGAATCCGTTGACAAACTGACGACAACGCTTCGCGTTAAAGAGATTATCACCGTCCCCGTGATGGAAAACCTGTCGAGGGTAGACGGGACGGACACGCTCAGCCTCATGGGCATTATCGTCAACCTCAACGATTACAACATCGGTGCGGATAAGGGCGGGGCGGTCAACATGTTTGACGACTTTGACATTGACTACAATGCCCAAAAGTACCTGATTGAAACCCGTTGTTCCGGCGCGTTGACAAAGCCGTTTTCGGCAATCGCGCTTGAGCATAAAACACAATAGGCAAAGTTTTGAAGGAGAAAATTCAAAATGGCTAAATTTTATGGAGTAATCGGTTATGCAAACACGGCTGAGACCGCGCCCGGCGTTTGGAGGGAACAAATCATTAAGCGGCTGTATTGCGGCAATTTGGTTAGAAACACCAGAAAACTGCAAGGCGGCGAGACCCTTAACGACGAAATCAACGTCTCGAACACCATAAGCATAATCGCCGACCCTTTCGCCAATGAGAATTTTCATTCCATGCGCTATGTCGAGTTTATGGGCGCAAAGTGGAAGGTTTCAAGCGTGGAGGCCCAGTACCCTCGGCTTATCTTGACCATAGGGGGGCTTTACAATGAGCAGACGCCTTGAGCTGCATGAGCTTCTTGCAGAAACGCTCGGCTCTCGTAATGTATATTTTCAGCCGCCGGACAAGACGCAAATGAAATACCCCTGCGTCGTTTACTCGCGCAGCCGCATAAACACAAAACATGCCGACAATCGGCTGTACAGCCATAACCAAGCGTATACGGTGACGGTAATCGGCCCGGACCCCGACAGCTCAATTGTGGATAAGGTGTTAAAACTTCCGCATTGCAGGCCGGACCGTCACTTTACGTCTGACAATCTTAACCACGACGTGTTTACTATTTATTACTAGGAGGAAAGGCTATGTCTAAACTTATATGGGACAACATAGGCGAGCGAATTTACGAAACCGGCGTACAAAACGGGGTCTTTTATCCACGCGATAACGATGGTAATTACCCAAAGGGCGTTGTGTGGAACGGGCTTACCACTGTTACCGAAAGCCCGTCCGGCGCGGAAGCGAACCCGATTTACGCCGATAACATCAAATACTTAAACCTCATGTCCGCCGAAGAATTTGGCGCGACGATTGAGGCGATTACCTTCCCGGAGGAATTTGCCCTCTGTGACGGTTCTGCGGAACTTGGCAAGGGCGTATATATTGGTCAGCAAACCAGGAAGTCCTTTGGGTTTGTGTACAAGACTATTGTCGGCGACGATGTCTTGGGAAATGAACTGGGTTATAAACTTCATATTGTTTACAACGCGACCGCCTCGCCGTCCGATAAAGCTTATGCGACGATTAACGAATCACCGGACGCTGTTGCGTTTTCATGGGAAATCACCACAATCCCGATTCCGATACCCGGACATAAACCGTCGGCAACAGTCATTATCGACTCAACGAAGACCGAACCCGCTAAACTCAAAGAAATTGAGGATATTTTGTTCGGCGCGGATGCCGGGCCGGGCGGAACGCCTGCCGCGAAGGTTGCGCGGCTTCCCCTTCCGGTAGAAATCGCCGCTATATTTGCGCAAGGGTAAAAACTATACAGATTTGAAAGGAGAAAAACATGCTAAAGAAGACAATGACGTACAGAGATTTCGACGGAAACAAAAGGACGGAGGACTTTTACTTCAATCTGTCCAAAGCCGAAATTACGGAGATGGAAACAAGCGTTTCCGGAGGGATGTCCACGCTGCTCAAACAGGTAGTTGGGGCTAAGGACATGAGGCAGGTCGTACAACTGTTTAAACAAATCCTGCTTAAAAGCTATGGCGAGAAGTCGCCCGACGGAAGGCGGTTTGTCAAAAGCGAAGAGTTGTCAAAGGCCTTTTCCGAGACGGGCGCATACGACGAGTTGTTCATGGAGCTTGCGACCGACGTGACAGCTGCGACGGCTTTTGTGACGGCACTGATTCCACAGGATTTAGTACCGGGAGACACGGCGGCGAAACCATTACGGCCGAAACCTACCGAAGATCTCCGGTTAGTGTCAAACGAAACAACTCCGAATAATGCCGCTATTAATGGATCTATTCCACCACCTCCGGTGGGAACGACAATCTAACAACAAAAGGAGACGGGAGAATGCCGATTGTGATTGAACTGCCTCAAAGGGAGTGGTTCGACGAGGGAAGTTCCGAATTTGTGACGGTTCGGAAGGAATCCTTTCAAATCGAGCATTCTCTGGTTTCTTTGTCAAAATGGGAATCAAAATGGTGTAAACCCTTTCTAAGTAAAGACAAGAAAACGGACGAGGAAATCGTAGACTATATCCGCTGCATGACAATAACCCAAAACGTAAGCCCAAATGCTTATGCTGGATTGACGGCTGATATTTTTTCGCAAATAGAAACATACGTCAATGCGCCGATGACCGCAACTTGGTTTAATGAATCTAAAAACCAAACAAAAAGCCGGGAAACGGTTACGGCAGAGCTTATATATTATTGGATGATTGCGCAAAACATCCCTATGGAATGCCAAAAATGGCATCTTAACCGATTGCTGACCCTGATACGGGTTTGCAGCATTAAAAATTCGCCGCCAAAGAAACGCTCAAAGCGGGAAATGCTCAGCGAACGGGCGGCACTTAATCAAGCCCGTAAGGCTAAGTATAACACGAGAGGATGATTGTTAAATGCTTACAGTTAAAGATATTTCGCCAAAATCGTTTGCCGTTGAAGGCTCAAATGTTGTCCAAACTCCGGCTGCGCAGCCTCAGACTCCATCCGGATTTAAACCGTATACGGTTCGGATTGCCGCTTCTGCTTTGAATGTGCGAAAGGGGCCGGGGGCTGATACGGATGTCGTCAAGACCCTTCTTAACGATAACGGCGTATATACAATCGTTGAAGAAGCGAAGGGCTCGGGCGCGAGCGTTTGGTGCAAGCTCCAAGAGGCTTTGGGTTGGATATCCGGGGATTTTGTCAAAAGGCAGTAAAAGGGAATCGACATGATTACTTTTAAACATCGCGGCAGTTTCAAGAACAGCGAAAGGTTTCTTACAAACTATGACAAAAGGCGGCTGCTTTCGGTTTTAAACCAATACGGCCGCGAAGGCGTCAGCGCACTTTCTTCCGCGACCCCCATTGATTCCGGGGCAAGCGCAAGCTCATGGTCATACAGGACGAGCGTCTCGGGCGGCTCGTTTTTTATTATCTGGGAAAATTCTGAAAAGACCGCGCAGGGTACGCCGATTGTCATATTACTCCAATATGGCCACGCAACCCGCAGCGGCGGTTATGTACAAGGCAAAGATTTTATTAACCCGGCAATTAAGCCCGTCATGGATAAAATCGCCGAGGCGGTATGGATGGAGGTGATCCGTGCATGAGCAGGACGATTGACGAACGCATCGTTGACATGCAGTTTAACAACAAACAGTTTGAATCGGGCATACGCGACAGCCTCGGCTCTTTGGACAGCCTAAAAAAAGGCCTGTCCGGCATGGACGGCGGCGCACTCGCGGGTCTTTCATCCGCCGTTGACACTGTATCCGATAGGTTTAGTGCGCTCGGCATAGCGGGTATGGCCGCGATTGTGAACATAACCAACAAAGTGGTGGATTTGGGAGCGCAAATGCTCAAGTCCGTCACCGTTGACCCGATTGCCGAAGGTTTTGGCAAGTACGAGCGTATGGTGGAAGCCCAGCAAACCATCATCAACGCAACGGGCCTCGGCATGGAAACCGTCGCCGACGAGCTGGAACGGCTCAACAAGTTTACTGATGAAACGTCGTTCAGGCTTGACGACATGGTCACAAACATAGGCAAGTTTACGGGCGTTGGAATTGAGCTTGACACGGCAGTTACCGCCATGCAGGGCATCGGAAACTATGCCGCGCTTTCGGGCATGAACATTGAAAAGACAAGTTCCGCAATGGGCGTGTTTGCCAAGTCGGTCGGACAAGGGTTCATGCAGCTCAAAGAGTGGAAGCAGCTCGAAAACATGAACGGCGCAACTATGGAGTTTAAGCAAACACTCCTTGATACGGCAGTTGAAGCCGGTACGCTGATTAAGGTTTTTGATAAAGAAACACACGGCGAGGATATTTATTCGGCACAGTGGATTGACCCGCTTACCGGAAAAATGAAAGATGCTCAGGTCACAATCGCCGATTTTACCCAGGCACTGACATCGTCAAGATGGCTCAACGCGGACGTAATGCTCTCCGCAATGGACAAATACGGCGCGGCTTCAACCGAAGTTTTGAAAATCATGGAAGAGCAGGATATTACTGCCAACCAGGCAATCAAACAGGTTGAGGGTTTAAACGAAGCCTTAAAACTCATGGCAGAGCACGGCATGACCGCCGGGGAAGCAATTAAACAGCTTGAGGGTCAATACGAATTTGCACCTAATGCCATCGAAAAGATTGAAGCTTTAGGCAATGCGCAATTCGACCTCGGGCTTAAAGCATTCAAGGCCGCGCAGGAAGCCAAAACTTTTACGGATGCCATCAATTCCGTAAGGGATGCCGTCTCAACAGGCTGGATGAACACTTTTCAGATTATATTCGGCAACTATGAAGAGGCAAAAGAGCTTTGGACGAATGTTGCCGACGAACTTTGGGAAGTCTTTGCAGGCGGTGCGGAAGCGCGAAACGAAATGCTCAAGGAATGGAAGAAAGACGGCGGCCGCGACGCATTGCTCGAAGGTTTCGGAAACCTTTATGAGGCGATTATGGCCATCGTCGAACCTATAAGAAATGCTTGGGACGATATTTTCCCGCCCATGACGGCAGAGCGGCTTCTTGCCATCACCGAAGGTTTTCGCAATTTGATGGAGCGGCTTATTGTCAGCGAAGAGACGGCGGATAAGCTGCAAAGGACTTTTGCGGGCTTATTTGCGGTCGTCGGTTTTGTCGGCGACGGGATAAAGTTTCTTTTTGGCATATTAGGCGAACTGCTTGGCCGCCTTGCCCCTGTCGGTGACGGTTTTTTAGACACTACTGCTAAAATCGGCGATTTTCTCGTCTCGCTGCGTGAAGGCGGGAGTGTTGCCGAGGCTTTTCAAAGGGCTTTGGAGCTGGTCGGACAACTCCTTGACTGGATAGGCGAGAAAATCAGCGGGTCGGTTTCCGCGATTGCTGGATATTTTGCGCAGTTTAGCGGGATAGACCTCGGGCCGCTTCGTGTGTTTTCCGGCGAAGTCGAGATGCAATTTCGGCCGTTTACGTTTATAGCTGATATTTTCAGGATGGCCATAAACGGGATAATCGCGGCATGGGAGTTTGCAAAACCCGTATTTGAAAAGATTGGTCAAGTCCTTGGGGTTGTCGCAAAAGCGATAAAGGATTTTGCGGCGCAGGCGGGCATCAACAGCTTTGCGGATATTTTTAACCCCGTAATGCTGGGCATGGTAGTTGTGGCGATTAAGAATTTTCTTGATTCTTTTTCGCTCACAATAGGAAATTTCAAAAGTCTTTTTGGCGACGTAAAAAAAATGCTTGGCGGGGTCACAAAAGTCCTTGACGGCGTCCGAGGCTCTTTGGAAGCTTATCAGACAAAACTCAAGGCTCAGGCTCTGCTCAATATTGCCCTTGCCGTAGCGGCGCTCGCCGGTGCGATTTGGGTACTTTCGACGATTGACGCTACCGAAATGGCCCATGCGCTTGGTGCAATAACCGTACTATTTGCAGAACTCGCAGGCGTCATGCTTATATTATCCAATGTTATGGGGCTGTTTAATCTTCTTGGTGTTGCAACCTCGATGATAGCCATATCCGCCGCAGTATTAATACTCTCGGCAGCATGTAAGAACCTTGCGGGGCTTAACTGGGACGAGTTGATTGTCGGGCTTTCGGGAATTGCTGTCTTGATGCTTGAACTGTCCATGTTTATGAAACTCATGGGCGACGGTGCGGGGTTGATGAAAATCGGTATCGCTATGATACCGCTTGCAACCGGACTTTTGATATTATCTCAGGCCGTTAAGAGTTTGGCGGGACTTGAGTGGGATGAGTTGGTAAGAGGGCTTGCAGGACTTGGCGGGGCGTTGGTCATCATCGCGGGCGTCAGCAAGCTTGTCGAGCCGGCAAAACTGCTTGCCATGGGCGCGGCGATGATAGGCCTCGGTGCGGGGCTTTTGCTTATATCCGGCGCGATGCTGGCAATGAGTATTTTGTCATGGGGAGACCTTGCCAAAGGTCTCATAGGCATCGGCGGCGCGTTGGTCGCCATCGCAGGTGTCAGCAGACTCGTTGACCCGGTAAAACTTCTTGCGATGAGCGTTGCGCTGGTCGGTGTCGGTGCGGCACTTACGCTGATTGCCGGAGCCATGCTGCTCTTTGGTACGATGTCTTGGGAGTCGATGGCGAAAAGCCTTATTATGCTGGCAGGCTCGCTTGTTATATTAGGCGCGGCGTCGCTTGTTATGTCCAAAGGGCTTGCGGGAGCGGCGGCTATGATGGCCATGGCGGTTGCGCTTGCGATATTAACGCCGTCGCTTGTTATATTAGGTATGATGGATTTGGAAAACATTGGCCGCGCATTGCTCATGTTGGTGGGCGTGTTTGCCGTGTTTGGGATTGCGGCTCTTGCTTTAGGCCCGATTGTACCCGTCATGCTCGCCCTTGGCGGAGCTATCGCGCTGATTGGCGTTGGGGTCGGGCTTTTAGGCGCGGGGCTTTTGGCCCTTGCCATTGCCTTGGGCATGTTTGCGGCTGCGGGCGCGGCGGGCATAGCGGCACTTACTTATATTCTTGAAACGCTTATCATGTTTGTACCGAGGCTTATCATCAAGATTGGCGAAGGCCTTGTGCAGCTTCTGGACGTTATTATCGCCGCCGTGCCAAGGATTATGGAAGCGGCAAAACAGATTATATTAGGCATCATCATGGTTCTGACAGAACTGATACCGCCCCTTCTTGTGGCGGTTTTTGAGTTTCTGGACGCGCTTCTCACGGAGCTTGTTATATTTATACCAAAGCTCGTAGACGCGGGGATGAAGATGCTGCTTGGGATACTCGAAGGGATAGCCTCCAACATCCAAGAGGTTGTTGCGGCTGCTCTTCTTGTTGTCGCCGAATTCCTGCGCGGCATAGCCGAGGGCCTGCCGGGAATCGCTGATGCGGCTGTTGATATTATCGTAGCTTTTATTAAAGCCATCGGCGTGCAGACCCCGCGCATTATTGAAGCGGGGTTTGTCTTGATTATTGATTTTCTAAACGGGCTTGCCGACGCAATCCGAAACAACACCCACCTTCTTGTCCAGGCGGCAATAAACCTTGCCGGCGCCATTATAGAAGGTATCGTCAAAGGCCTGCTCTACGGCGTAAAGGCAGTCATCGACGCGATTGTCAATGTCGCAAAAGCCATTTGGGACGGTTTTAAGAACTTTTTCGGCATAAAATCGCCGTCTACACTCATGGAAAAAGAAGGCGGCAATGTTATATCCGGGCTGGTTAAGGGGTTTGGCGCGGGTATCGGCAAAGTCACAGACAAAGCTAAGGAATTGGGCAAAGCGTTTATTGAGGCCGCCGGCAAGGCGTTTGAGGGCATAAAAGACGTCGCCTCGAACGTTGTTGACAGTTTGTCAAACGGTATAAAGGCCGGGACAACCGCAGTTGGCAACGCCGCGAAGAATGTCGCAAACAGTGCGCTTAACGGCGCTAAGAACCTTTTGGGCATTAAGTCGCCCTCGAAGGAATTTACCACCGTTGGCACAGACTCCGCAGAGGGTTTGATTGTTGGGCTAAAGGTCATGGAAAGCGCTGTCGGAGCCGCATCGGAAGATGTTGCCGGCACTGCGCTGGATTCGATGAAAGACACCATGCGTAAGCTGTCGGATATTATGTCGTCCGACATTGACATGACCCCGGTTATTACTCCGGTAATTGACATGGGGGATGTCGAAAAAGGGATTCACGACACGTTTGGCAAAAGGCAGACTTTAGACCTCGGAACGTCGATTGACAAGGTTTCCCAAACTTCGGCGGCTAATCGGAGGGCGGAAGAAAGGCGTTTTAGCTCCGGAGATACGTCAAACACCGACAACAGTCAAAATGGGATTGAAATCATTAACCATTACCATGTCAGGGATGATTCCGATATTTCTAAAATTAACCGCGGCTTGTCAAACATTCTTGACAAGTACCACAGGACAAAGGGGGTGCCGGTCACAGCATGAGTGATATTATGATTGGTTCATTCAGTTATGACGGCGTTGAGAGTTCCGAGTTTGATTTGGTGTGCCGCTCCGTCAAACGGCCGCTGCTCCCTTTGGCAAAAATTAAGCGGGTCGAACTGCCGGGCGCATCCGGGAGCTACGATTTCCCGGGAAGCGAATACGGACTGCGGAGCCTTAGCATGAGGATTTTATACATAGGCAAGGATTTTTTTGAGCTTAGGGGCAGGGCAAGGAAAATCGCCGCTTGGCTCGGAAAGCCGGAAACCTGGACAAAGCTGATTCTTAATGACGAACCCGATAAATACTATCTTGTCCGAATCACAAGCGACCTCGATTTGGATGCGTTTTTTGAGCTTGGCAGCGTAACGATTACTTTTGACTGCCAGCCGTTTGCATATTCCGTGCTTGAGGAAAACCTCACATTCACCGCGTCCGGAAACCATACTTTTGTCAACCCCGGCACACGCGAGATAAATTACAGAAGCCCGCAGGGAAGCAAGTTTACCGTTTCTTTGACCGGTTCATGGACGAATTTAGCAACAAACATGAACGGGAATCAACTTGGATATTCTACTGCGGGCAACGGGACGCTGATTTTTGACAGTGTGAACATGGAAGCAACTCTCGGCGGGGTAAACGCCTTTGAGAGATTGACCGGAGACTATAACTCATTTTTCAAAGTGCTGCCCGGCACAAACACGCTTAGCGTAACAGGGCTGACGGGTACAATAAACGTCAGTTATATTCCAATGTGGCTATAAGGAGTGAGACGCATGATATTAGTCACAGACAACGGTTTTAACCGTTTGGGGGCTGTCCGGCAATGGCTCGAAGCCCGCAGGACGGAAGAGATAAACGGCGAAAACACTCTGGAATTCAGCGCGATATTAGATGAAAAGGTCAACGCATTTGTCCACGAGGATGTTATATTTGAGTATGGCGGCGATTACTTTGACGTTGCCATGTTCGATAAAAAGTCCAATTCCGATGGGACGTATACGGTCGATGTCGAAGCGGAACATGTTTCATACAGGCTGAACCGCGAGGAATACAACAGGGAATATTTTACCGAATACGGAACGCCGGATCATATTTTGGGCAAAATCCTCGAGGGGACGGGGTTTAGCGTCGGTATTGTCGAGTATGACAATGTCGAGACATATTCCGCTCAAGAACCCAAGAGCCGCAGGCAGATACTCATGGAGTATGTGGCGTATTTGGGCGGGGAAGCTATATTTGACAAGTTCACAATCAGCATTGTCAGGCATAGGGGCTCGATGCAGCCGCGGCCTGCCGTAAAGGATTTGAATGTTAAAGTCGTATCCAAATCGGTCAACAAACGCAAAAAGGACGAGGACGGCAACTTCCTCACATCGTACAAATGCAGCCCTGTATATTTGCCCGACGACACCTACGCGCTCGGCGACAGGGTTATATTAATCGACAACACGCTCGGCGTAAAAGAAGACCTGCGCGTCGTCAGCATTGCGTTTAACCCGTATGACAACATGGACGTTGACCTCGTTTTCGCAAATTATGTAAACGGCCTTGAAGACTCGCTTTTTCGAATCGAGACCTCGACAGTTATTAAGAACGCTCTGTATAACGGCATTCGCATAGGGCCGGAATATGGGTTTGAGGCCGTCCGGAATGATAAAAGGGCGCGGGCGTATATGCGCAGCGACGGCCTTGCGATGCAAAGCGGCGACGGGAGTGGGACGAATTGGCGCGACAGGCTGTATTATGCTTACATCAGCGAAACCGACGAAACGATACTCGTGTATGACGGCGTATTTTCGGCAGACTTAATCAACGTCATTACAAATTTGATAACGCCTTATGTATACGCCGATAACGGCGCGATAGTCAACGCTATTGTGCGGCGGCTGCGTACCGACCTCGGTAAACCATGGTTATATTTAAACGGCGACAAATCCGACGTTCATTATCAAGACATTGGCGATACGCCGAGGGAATCGGGAAGATATTTTATCGTCGGTTCGGTAATGGACGGTGCGCCGGCGGTTCAGTTTTCAATAACGTCGCTTACGGGCGGCAATGACGGAGTCCCGCTTTGGTGGTTCGAGGGTAATATCGGCGGCTCGATGACGACTGCCGAAGAATATTCTATCGGGTCAAACGGCCTTTCAACCCCTGTTATGGCGTATCAGTACGAAGAAATTGTCGTACATTCATCCGAACTGAAACGTCAGCCGGAAGGCTGGTGGGGAGTCCGCGACGAATGGGGCCGGGGCGAGGACGAACATAAACGCGGCCAAGGCGTTGTCGAAAAGACATCCAAGCATATGATGATGGTGATGAACCCCGGCAGGGGCAACGAAATAGGCGGGGTTCGGATAAGTTCGGAACACGGGGTTGAGCTTTTTAATCCGTGGACGCGCTCATGGGAGTATCCGGGCGGCGGGATTAACGGCGGCTGGGACAGGCTTGAGATTGCCGACTCGCATTTCACAATAGGCGTGCGGGGGAAACAGTATACTTTTGATATTGAGAAGGACGATTCAGGCCGCATTATCCGTGTTATTGACGACACGGCCAACAGGGTGGTGGATTATGTATGACAAACGAAAACGCGCACAACAACGGGCTGATTATTGGGATGACAATGGGTTTGACAGTTGCCGAACAGATTATTAACAACAATGGCGGCTGTGATGGATGTTCGTCCGTATTATGTTGGGATTACAATAAATCACCGATTACTGTAGGCCAAAACGAAACGGAAATCGCACTGATTAAAAACGTGGAATTTACGCGCTCAACGGAAGCTCGAGGGATGTTCTTAGTATCGTTTACGGCAAATTCGGCCGCCGACGTTATTGTCCGCATATACGTTAACAACTCACAAGGCAAGGCTCAGACGCTGTACACTCCGTATATCAAACACGTTGGGCGCGGCAATAACGAGATTGGCATACCCCATTCATATTTGATGCTTAAAGCCGGCGGGCATGATTTTTCCGTCACCATGCAATGCACAAGCGGCAGCGTGCTTATCCGTACACGTGCAGTCAAGTATACAATTGACGCATGGTTTATGGGCAGCCCGGGAACGCCGCTGCCTTATGATATTCGCGATATCTCATTACAGCAATCGAGCAACACCATTGAGCCGATGAACATATACGCAATAACTATAACAAAAGAAGGGCATCCGCTCATATTAAACGCACGATACCGGCAAGGTTATATTTCGGACGAATCGGCATTCAGCACCGTGCATTTGTATAATGATATTGTGGCAAAGGAAGCCGCGATGGAGTTTAACGGTTTATTTCAGCTGATAGGCGACGTTTCGAAGCATACTCTTATCACTGACAGTAAACCATGGATATTTTGGATAACGCCCGATGATGAACTATTCGGGCAGTACGGAGACGAACCGCACACCCGTGTCCAGCTTGCCACGCAAGCATTGTTCCTGTCCGTTGTGCGCGGTTGGAACCAGCGCGAATTTCCCGACCATGACACGGGGCTTATAGTCGCATACATCAAACACAACGGCGTTGTGGCATACCGCACACGCATGAACACGCCGACGCTTCCGGGCGTATGGACTCCCGAGGAAATATTAGACGAAGCCGGAGATGGCAACAGCTTTGTGCATGTGCATAGGCTTAACGATTACCGCATAGGCTTTGCCGTTACAGGCTGTGACAAGCTGTTCATATCACGGCGGTTCTTGGTTGGGCAGGGGGTTAAGCCGGAACACAATTCAATTCGTTTGGAATCGGCATCTAACTTCGGGATGATTCCGATAGACGCCGAACCGCTTGAGCTGTATGCGGAGTTTATTGATAATTATAACATTATCATATCAGGAAATTACCGGTTTGGCCTACGGTCATTGAGGAATCCACACCACTTTAACTTAACCGTTGACCAAGGTGGAGTGCGTACTATTACTGATTTGAAAATCGTTGACGGAAAGCTGCACTTGACATTCGCAAACCCTGTATCTTCGTTTGCCGATATGGTCGTCACAGCTTCGCAGTGGACATTCTTGCAATACATAGTTGATGGCTCGCTCCCGTACTGGCCGGCTGTTCCGATAACCATTCCCGGGTCTCCGTTGCGGGCGACGGAACATAACAGGATAAGAATTAGACCCGAAGTGTCCTTTGAACATATCGACATAAAATACCCATTGCATAGTCAATATCCTGAACATAATACGATAAGAATCAGGCCTGATGTGTCTTTTGAACATGAGATTGTGGTACATCCTGAATATAAAACGCATATTCAATACCCGGAGCATAACACGATTAGAGTTCGCGCCGGTGAAATAAGATTCGGTCACACGCCTATCGGCGTTGACCCCTTGTGAGGAGATATTTATCATGGATTTAGGAAACATGAAATGCCCCGGAGTTATTCCTTCTGGGGAGATAACAAAGCATGAAATATGCAGTGGAAAGATTAAGATTAAGGCTTCAAACACCTTTGATTTTGAGTTGAAGAATACTGTTACCGGTGAGGTTAAGTGCTATAAGAGCCATAATATTGTGTTGGATAGACTCCTAAGCCCTTTTGGCGCGGGGGGATCTGAAGCTCCAGGCAGTACCGCTTGGAATATACGTGTAGGAACTGGAACGGGAACGTTATCGCCTGCCAGAACCACCCTATTTAACCAGCTAATACAAGTTACAGCTAGTCATGTGCATTTTGACATGTGGGCGATTCCAGCTACAAGGATTCTTACTGCTACACTTAATGAAAACCAGGGCAATGGTCTATTGACGGAAGTGGGGATAGGTGCGTCGAATGGTGGTTTGCTTACGCATTCTTTGATAACAGACGCAGAAGACAATCAAATTAGTATAGCAAAAACCAATCTGGATATACTTACAATTCGTTCAACTTTTTATGCATCCGTCGAACTTGAAGATGATCCAAATTTTAAAATGCGTAGAGTTGTGCATAATTTAGAAAACCATAATGCTGAGAATGCATTGTCGCAAAGTGAAGCTCCACATGCCACACTTTCACACGCTATTCGTATAGCGGCGGCAAACGGCACAGAGTTAGGTGGATCGGCCATTCTTATTTTAAATAGTTGTAATGATAATCTTTACGTGCCTTCTGTTGTGTCGTACATGCAAAACACTATCGGGTTGGGGGGCATAAGTGGCGGGCATATAGCACAAATAACAGGATCGACTCCAAGCAGAGACGCTACCTTGAGACGTTCCAGAACAACGGTGACGGCATTAGCAAGTCAAATAAATCTCGACAGACCTTATATATTTAAAGCAATTTACAACGTAGGGTGGGGCGTGATGACGTTTCCTAATTTCGACTTATTTCCGCGCAAATCAATTGATTTGTTTATTGGTACGGGTGATGGAATTCAAACAGAATATAATCTTGGATTCCCGGAATGCAATGTTGGAGATGAAGAAATACGAATAGGAGGAGTTCTTCAAAATAGGAATACATACGATTTCAGCGGTCGTGACATGAGTTTTGCGCAAGCATGGAAAAATATGGACGCAAAATATTTGATGGACAACACAGGGAGTTTAGTAAACAATAGACGTGGCAGCTTATTTTTCCCACAAGCCGTGTGGGCTGGAACCGGTGCGGGTGTACTGTTACAACCATTAGAATCGAACCCGTTTGTTTATGACTTTGGAGTACCAATAAGAGTGAATCATTTTAGAAGCAGCTCTAACACGCCTTTGATGTTGGAATACTCGCACGATTTAACAAACTGGGAGCGCGTAAGCACAAATCAATCAAATATTAGTTTTGACCTTATCGAAGCTAGATACTGGAAACTGTGGACAACAGCCGCTCAAATGCCTACTGTAGATTGGGCGGTGAATACAGCACATATGATATTTGGATTTGATGAGCTGCGACCAAGCATAATATTTGACACGCCGCCGGCGGCAGGCGAATTAATAACCGCAAAAGTGACCTCAGACGTGCCTTGGAAAGACCCAAACTGTCAAATAGGCGTATCAATCAACCTTGAATTAGAACGGGCGTGAGCATATGCGGTTTGAATTTGACCATATTGTTGACCTTGAACCTTCGGGTATGCGGACGGCTATGTTTGGCAACGAGCCTGATAATAGGCTTATTCAATACTTCATCGGCGGGAGTCAAACCGCCAATAGGTCAGCTGAAATAATCTTGGGTAACTACGCCAATTTGTACGATGAACTTGAAGACGAGGCGACTGCGCGAATCACAAGCAGTAATGTCAGCAGAATTGGTGTTAAAACGCTTGTCGGGCTTGGCGCGTATGGGTTCTATGTTGACGCTAACGGCGAGTATTCGTATATTTTGATACCGATAAACCCCAAGGATGAAGGTAATGCTCCGCCTGAACTGCTCTCTTTGAGCCAGACAGACACCACGATTATATTTGGCATTCGCAATCCCGACATCATCGAATACGAGACGTTCCGGCTTACGTTCCGGCAAGGCTTGTTTGCCTTTGAGTTTATTACATACGAACTTGACGGCGAGATTGAAAAACCTTTTGATATGGAAGGCGATTTTTCAGTTACCGTGATTGGGTACAGAAACGAGATAAGCGAGTTTAGCAACCCGACAGAGGCCGTTGAGTTTAGTGTGACGCTTAGAGTCGACTAAAGAAAGGAAGTAAAAGATATGACCATTATAGAAATCGGAGCAATCTGCGGGGCGGTTATGGCGATAGTCGGGGTTTGTGCTTGGGTTATTAAGACGGTAAAAAAGCTTACCCAGCCTATTTCGGATGTGCGAAAAGCTACCATGTTCAATCTCCAATATTCCATTACACGCGCATGTGACGAGTATGCCATAAAGGGAGAGATTGGTACGGAGGCGTTGCGTTGCATCCACGATTTGCATGGGCAGTATGAAGCGTTAGGCGGCAATAATTTTGTCTGTGCGCTTGTGTCGGAGGTCGATAAATTGCCTGTTAAACGGTATAGGGAAGGAGGTTGATTATTATGACGTTTTGGAAAGATGTGATTGAAAGGGCAGTCAAAACAGCCGCGCAGACGGCCATAGGCATTATCGGCGCGTCAACGCTGATAACGGCGGTGGATTGGAAGGTAGTGTTAAGCTCGGTTACGATGGCGACATTGCTGTCTATGCTCTCAAGCATAGCAAGCAGGGGCGTGACGCATTGCGACTCGGCAAGCTTGTTGGCCGTGCCTAAGGAAGAGGGCAAATAGTTAATGTCTTGGCAGAAAGGTAGGTGCTGGGCGGATGGTAAATAAGATGTTGAATGCGATTATAGACTCAAAGGCATACGATAAAGGCACTATGCTTATCTGTCTTGATATGTTTCTTGCGGCGGGCAAGCTTGACGCTGTGCAATACGGGAGGCTTAAACAGTCGGTTATTGATAATTGGCGTATATATGACTGTGAAGAATCTTTTGCGCGGGATATTGCGGTTAATGAGAATAAAACGATTATCTGTATGCTAAATGCGGTTATAGACGCTTCCGAATACTGTGAGGTATCGCTGCCGCTTGCGCTTGACATGTTCCTTGTTTCCGATTCAATAAGTTTAGACCAATGGAATGAGCTGAACGAAAAAATAATCGGCAGAAAGGCAGGCGATTGACCTTGGATAAAATCAGGGCATACACAACACAGGAAATAAAGGCCACGGGCTGGGTTGGCGATGCGCGGATACTTGACTTGCTGACGGGTATATCGTTCACAATACGCGCTCCGGGCGTACATGACCATATTGATTTTATGTCACGAAGCCGGGCAGACACCGCGCTGCTAAGGCAAGCCGGGGGCAGGAGCTGGGACCCGAGGCCGGGCCTGTTATTTTTCAGGGGTGTAGACGGCAAAGACCATATTTCCGCAGGGTCATTCCACACCGTCAACCATTCGGTTGTGACCGCGTCGCCATCAGATGAGATAGTGTCGCCAAGGGTGACGCGGGAAACGGAAAGGGATAAAAACGGCAACTGGGTACCGGGGCATCATTTTTGCTTTACGCTGATTAACTCAAGGCAAAACACGGCTTGGGAAAAACGTATGTATTTATGCGTCTTGCGGGCACTTGAACTGGCTAACAAACCAACTGTTGAGGAGGATGATATTATGGTACCAAGATACAACGATGTAAAATCAATGCCCTTATGGGCGCAGGATACTGTTTCGTCTCTAATTGAGAAGAACATAATCCAAGGCCGGGGCGAGCCAGACGAACTCGGCAGGCCTACAATGCTTGATTTATCCGAGGACATGCTGCGCATGTTCGTTATTAACGACAGGGCGGGGTTGTATGGGCTGCGCTCTTGTTGTGAGGTTTAACTGCACGAAGAACATTCGCGTAACAAAATATGTTAAACGCTACCAAATAAAAAGAAAGGATATTAATAAAATGAAAAAGAAAGTAATGTTAAGCAATGGACTGAGAGGAAAAAGAAATCCGGACGAATACGTAACGCAATGCCGGGAAGCATTGGCGCAGTGGGGCAAAGCTAACAATGTCGAATACGAGCTTCTGCACAGCTATAGGCCTGACGAATACCGGGAAGCGATTGCAAAACTTGGGGAGCAAAATGCGCGAATAGCGATGCTTGGTTCGACAATCACTCAAGAACTGGCACAATGTGACATTTTAGTTCTAGTTGACGATTGGTACAGCTACGATGGCTGTACGATTGAATTTGAAATCGCAAAGCGTTACGGTAAAGAAATCGCTTTTATATCAAGTTGATACACAACAGGACGGGGTTGACGATGAGGAATGACCCTAAATACTCTAGACAAAACGAAGCAGTCTGTGTGTTTTACACGGACTCTTCGTTTTTTTATGGAAAGGAGGGATATTTTTGTTTGAGTCGTATCGGGACATACTAACTATTGATGATATTCAAACAGCCTTGGGAATAGGGCGGTCTATGGCTTACCGTTTGATTTCGGATGACAAAATTAAACATTGGAAAATTGGCAAAAGAATAAAAATACCGAAGGCATTCCTTATAGACTATGTGAATGATTCATGTTATGATAGGCGGGTAATAGAGAACTCGCCGTCGGAAGGAGGCATAAATAATGACGGCGAATCTATATGAGCGATACGGTAAGTATCACGTTATGATATCTTGGCAGCAAGAAGGGATGCGGAAACAAAAAAGCATCGCTACAAGCGTGTCCGTTCGAGGCAACAATAAAAGGGAAGCAGAGGCTGCCAGAAAAAGGATATTGGCGGAATGGGAGAATAAAGTTACCGAAAACTACCAAGAAGTTTTTTTCTCGGATTATCTGAAACAGTGGTTGGAGGACGTGAAATGTTCGATAGCGGAAACGACATACCACAGCTATAAACACACGATAGAAAATGTGATTTGTCCATATTTTGACGCTATAAACGTCGGGCTAAACGACCTTAAACCGCACCATATTCAGGGATTCTATTCAAAGAAACTTCGTTCGGGAGTGACGGGAAACACAATCCACCACTACCACGCCAACATCCGCAAAGCCTTAAAGGACGCGGTTAAGGTCGAACTTATTTCGAGCAACCCGGCGGATAAGCTTACGCTTCCCAAAGTTGAAAAGTTCAGGGGTACAGCATATACGCCTGAGGAATTGCGTAGGTTAGTTGACGGCGCAAAAGGTACAAAATTGGAAGTTCCGATAATCCTTGCGTCTTGGTTCGGGCTTCGCAGAGGGGAAGTTGTAGGGCTTCGGTGGTCTGCAATTAATTTTGAAACGAACACGTTAAGCGTTGTGGCAACAATCACCGACAAAGGAGACAGAGCGTCCGAAAACCGGAGTGTTTATCGCACAACAGGCAAGACGAAATCAAGCCTTCGTTCGTTTCCCATTTCAAAAGATATTGCGCGTTACTTGCTCGAATTAAAACGACGTCAAAAAGACAATAAAAGGCTTGCTCGTGAGTCTTACAACGAAAAATGGCTCGATTTTGTATGTGTTAACGAGGTCGGGGATTTGATTAACCTTGATTATATTAGCGGCGCATTTCCCAAACTATTGAAAAATCTGGGTTTGCGGCACATTCGGTTTCACGATCTCCGACATACAAACATAACCCTTCTCTTAGAATCCGGAGCAACTCTAAAAGAAGCCCAAGACTGGGCGGGCCATGCAAATATTTCAACAACCGCTGATATTTATACACACATTACGACGCGCAGTAAAGAGCGTCTTGTCGGCTTTATGGGCGATATTCTGAGCGAAAATGTTAGTGATTTTGTTAGTGATGGGGCAAAATCTGAAATTTGACGCAAAACAAAAAACCCCGTAACCGTTGCAATTACAGGGTTTCCCGTTTGGCAGCGGGACTAGGATTCGAACCCAGACAAACAGAGTCAGAGTCCATCCGGATATTTCTTGTTGCGTGTTATCCAGTGCTTCGACGTGCTGTAAAAACCCTTTTAGTTCAGACCTTTCGTGTATGCTTTGGTCGTTGAAGCGGCATGAGTCCTTGAATCGTCTATCTTGCATTTAAAAGCGAATTTGTTAGCGATTTTGTTAGTGAAAATATTTTAGACGGCGAATTCTCTATTACACAAATGATTTGACACTTCTGATTTCTCTCTTTATAGTGTAGGAACTTGTTTAAGTTCCAACGCTATATTTTTTTGTCGCTTTTTAATCTAGCTTAGACGGAGGTATATATGGTTGCTGTCGATGTGGTTGTTTGTCCCGAGTGTGGCGGCGATTTGATATTTTATGACACAGTCCCTCGGATTGTGCGTACTAAGAACCGGCAGGCTCGGTGGGATTCTTTGCGCAGGTTGCAGTGTGTTGTTTGCAACTGTGTCCACAGGGAGCTGCCCGATTATATTTGTCCGCATAAGCATTATGAAACAGAGGTAATTCTTGGTGTTTTGGAGGGGCATATTACTTCCGATACTTTAGGTTTTGAAAACTATCCTTGTGAAGCGACAATGATTCGTTGGAAGTCGCATATTTTGTCTTCATCGACTTTGTTTTTACAATCCCGTTTTTCTAACTTAGAATAGCCAAAATTAAACGCGGCTATATTTGAAGGGAGAAAATTATGGGTACGACAATACGTGCGGAGTTGTCTGCTAAAAACAAATACTGGATTGAGAAGCATCGTTATTATGAACTGAAACATTTTTGCTTGCAGTATCCGATATGGAAGCGGGCTTACTTAGCTTTGGACGGTTTGAGCAAACAGTCGTATGACTTGGCTATATTTTCAAATATTCCGGGAGACCCGACCGCTCGGTGTGCGGAAGCTAAGTTATATTATTCCGAACGAATCGGCATGGTTGACAAGACGGCGGCGGAGACGGATTCGTGCTTGGCCGGCTATATTTTGACAGGCGTTACCGAGGGCGTTTCTTATGTCTACTTGAGGGGCAAGCTGGATATTCCGTGCTGCCGCGATGTCTATTACGAATTGTACAGACGCTTCTTTTGGCTGCTCAATAAAACGCGAAATTAACAACCCCTTTAATGAAAGGAGCGTGAGGTTATGAAAATCACGGAAATGATTATATCTGCGATTGTTAAGAAAGGCGTGCTTTATGAAGCTCGGAATGTTGAAACCGATTTCGATATTCCGACTATCGTAGACGGGCAGGAGAAGACAATCAAGATTAATCTAAAAGCGGAACACATGACACTGCGTATCGAGAGGGAGGCCTAACACGGCCTCTTTCTTTATGTGGATATTTACAGGACGCAGGTTACTGGAAATCATGCTATTTTGATATTGTGAAAATTCCCGGGAGGGAAAATTTGAAAAAACTTTTAAAGGAGCGGTGTTTCATGGAAACCAAAAAATGTGTTATTTGCGAGGCGGAGCTTAGTTGGGGTGGTTTTGCCTATGAGCAGGAAATGTGTTGGGATTGTTTTATATTTGAGACAAAAACAATGCTCGAACGTATTGACCACTACCCATCGTATTATTGGGCGAAGCGCAACTTACATCGGGGCATTTTGAAATGGATGGTCTCTGCGGTGGCCGAAATCTACGGACTTAACGCGCAAAATTGACAATCACTATTATGGAACTAATTATATTTTTATGAAAGGAGAAACAAAAATGGATGAAGAAATGAAAGACTTGTTGGCCGAGGAGATAAAGGAGGAGATTCGGAACTTATCCGACTTAAATCCGGGAAGCGAGGAAAAGTCAAAGGCGATTGACGACGTTGCCAAGCTTTACAAGCTGAGAATCGAGGAGACAAAAGCCGAGTGGGATTTTCAAGCGAAATACGAAAGTATGGAGCGTGACGACGAAATGAAAAAGAACCAACTCGTGCAAGAGGTCAGGAACAGATATTTCAGGGTTGGCATTGATGTGGCGGGCGTTGTGCTGCCGTTGATATTCTACGCTGTCTGGATGCAAAGGGGGTTCAAGTTCGAAGAAACCGGAGCTTATACCTCAACAACATTCAGAGGGTTATTTAACCGTTTTAGACCGACGAAATAAGACTTGATAGTTCCAAACGGGGAGGCGCGTGTTTAACGCTCCCTCTTCGTTTTTGCGGGAGTAAATTATGAGATACCACTATGAAAAACCGGGCATATATTTGTCAATGTACGGATGCCTCTATGTTTGCAGGCATCCCGTTTATGACCGCTGTACTTTATATTCGATAGGCGATAAAGGCTTGGCCGTGATACAGCAGCGGTTTAATCCTGTTACAAAATGTACTTGGTGGGGTGAAATTGACCCGTGGGTTACGGACGATTTATATTTACACTACGGTTTCATGGACTATTTTAATGAACGTGCGGGGATGTGTACGGACGGGCTGTATCCAACTGTCACAATCAGGCAAATTATGTGGGCGTTGAAGATGAAACCCATCAAACGCAAACGTTGGGAAACGGTCTTTGACCGGCGGGATATTTAGCACGCGAAATTTACATGCCATATTATGAAAACTATTTTGAAAGGGGAATTGTTATGAAAGTTTTAGAAGGGGCAATTGTGATATTTTATGTAGGTTTATTGGGTTTTTATACCGGGGCATTAGCTATGAAGTGTAAGAATCGAATTGACCAAAAGAAAATGCACGGTTGGTTTTGAGGGCATCATTGCGATACTTTGAAGAAAGGAGTAAAAGATTGAGGCTTTGCCTCTTTCTTTTATATTTTGTGAAAGGAGCCAGACAATGCAAAAATTAAAGGGGTTGATAGACAAACTTAACGCGGCCTCTAAAGCTTATTACGAAGGTAAGGAGGCAATGTCCGACAAAGAATTTGACGATTTATATTCTAAGCTCGTAGAACTTGAGAAGTCTTCCGGCGTGGTTTTGCCGAACAGCCCAACGCGGAGAATCGGCTTTGACGCCGTATCCCCTCTGCCTAAAGTAAAACATGAATTCCGGGCGCTTTCCCTTGAGAGTACAAAATGCCCCAAATCTTTGGCTGCGTGGCTTGGTGACAATCGCGGGATATTGTCTTGGAAGTATGACGGGCTTACGGTCATACTCACATATGAAGACGGTAAGCTTGTTCGGGCAGCCACGCGGGGTAATGGTGAAGTTGGGGAAGATATTTTCCATAATGCGTTTTACTTCACTAACGTACCCTACAGCATTGACGACAAGAGGCGTATTATTGTGCGCGGCGAGGCGGTTGTTTCTTTTGATATTTTTAAGCAAATCAATGAGACGCTGCCGCCGGAGAAACAATACAAAAACCCTCGAAGCATGGCAGCCGGTGCGGTAAGGTATCTTAACGCCAATATGTCCGCGCCGTTTAAGATCCATTATATCCCCTTTTCGCTTGTCAATGCGCAGGCACTCGGCTTTACCCGCGTGTCGGACAGTTTGGCGTACCTGTCGGCTATTGGGCTGGAACCGGTGAGTTGGGTGATAGTTGACGGCGAAGTCCTGCCTGCCGCCATCGAACAGCATGAAAATGAGGTCGAGTCGCTTCCGTATGCTACGGACGGGTTGGTCGTTGTGTTTGACGAGCTGTCTTTGCATAACCAATTTGGAGAAACGAGCAAGTTTCCAAGATACGCAAAGGCGTTCAAATGGCGTGATATTTTGCGGACTTCAATTCTCCGGGGCGTTGAGTGGTCGGTATCTAAAAACGGTTTGATAAGCCCAATAGCGATATTTGACCCAGTGGAACTTGAGGGAACGACCGTAAAGAGGGCAAGTTTGCATAACCTGCGGATTATGAGCGATTTAGGGCTTGGTATAGGCGACCAAATCACCGTGTACAAGGCGAACATGATGATTCCGCAGGTATGCGAGAGCATTGAGAAGTCGGGCGGGATTGATATTCCCACTGCCTGCCCTGTATGTTCCGCTCCGGCAAAAAGAAGATTGGGCGTCAACGGGGTCTCGGAATTTCTGTACTGCATAAACGCCGAATGTCCGGCAAGGAAACCAGAAAAGGAGGCTCAATGAAAAAATCACGATTTTTGCAAAACGCGCTTGGTAAATCCAAGTTATATTTGACAAAGGCTTCCCCAACCATCCTTACATGCCTTGGGGCAATCGGAGTGGTTGCGACCGCGGTCGCGGCGCATAAAGCCACGCTGAAAGCTATTGTTATTTCACGGCGCGAAGGCCGGTATGACAAAGTACCGAGCGGTGCCGTGCGTTGTTATATTCCCGTGATAATAGTCGGGGCTTCAACCATCGCGTGTATATTTGGGGCGAACGCCCTAAACAAACGGCAGATTGAGGCTCTTACAAGCGCTTATATTTTAATGCACGGAGCTTTTGAACAATACAAAAAGAAGACAAAAGAATTATTGGGTGAAGACGCCGATATTCAAATCCGCAGCTCAATAATTCAAGATAAGTACGGGGAGTGTGATATTTCCGTATCCGCCACCAAGAAACTGTTTTACGAGGAGCATTACGGCAAGTTTTTTGAAAGCAGCGAAGAAGCAGTCCTTCTTGCCGAATACCATCTAAACAGAAACCTCATGTTACGTGGGTATGCAAACCTCAACGAGTTATATTCGTTCTTAGATTTGCCAAACACAGAAGCCGGGGATATTCTCGGCTGGTCGTTATACGCAGGCGGGGCTTTCTATGGATATTCGTGGGTCGATTTTGAACACCGCAAGATTGTTATGGACGACGGCTTGGAATGCTGCATGATTGAAATGCCGTTTACGCCGACGGCCGACTATATGGATTATTGAGCTGCGCAGCTTTTACAAACGCTATAGTGAAAGGAGGTAATCGCTTATGATTAACGGAGCGACGATAAAGGTCATTGGAATGACGGCAACCGCAGTCGGATTGGGCGCAACGCTTGTGTCCGATTGGGTCAATGACAAGAAGATGGACCGAAAAATCGAAGAAAAAGTAAACGAGGCGCTTGCCAAAAGAGATGAAAAAGAGTCCCAATGAGGGCTCTTTTCTCTTTGCTCAATGCCATTTTTTTGAAAGGAGAAACGATGAATAAACCTTGCTTATCGACGTTTACAAAAAAACTCGGGGGAAAGATTTCCCAAAAGTCTCCGACTATCTTGTCCGTAATTGCCGTGACCGGGCTTGTTGGTTCTGTGATATTTGCTGTTAGGGCTACCCCAAAGGCTCTGAAATTACTTGAGCAGGAGCGTGATATTCGTGAGGACAACAGCGAAGACGGCGTAATCGAACCTCTGACCAAGCCGGAAATCGCAAAAATCGTATGGAAATGCTACATCCCTACAGCTGTCATATGCGCCGTTACTGCCGCTTGCATCTTAGGGTCAAATTCAATCAGCAACAGGCGAATCAACGCCCTGGCGGGCGTATACGGCTTCACAGAGGCTGCTTTTCGTGAGTATCGCGCCAAAGTAGCAGAAACAATCGGAGAAAAGAAAGAAAAGGGGGTCAGGGATGCCGTCGCCAAAGACCGGATTGGGCGTGACCCGGTCGAGAACCACGAGGTCTTGATAACCGGGGACGGCAATGCTTTGTGTTATGATGTGTTTTCCGGAAGATATTTCAAATCGGACAGCAACAAACTTAGGAAAGTGGAAAACCTGCTCAATAAACAGCTCTTGAGCGACATGCATGTTTGCATAAACGATTTATATTATGAGATAGGTTTGCCGGACACAAAAATGGGCGGGGATTTGGGTTGGAGCGTCGCGGACGGGTTGATTGATTTTCAGTTTTCTTCCCATCTAGCAAGCGACGGTACGCCCTGCCTTGTTATCGACTATACTGTTGCGCCAAGGTATGATTACCGATTCCGCTAATGCGCGAAATTCACACATGCTTTAATGAAGAACTATAAAAATTTTATTTTTAAGGAGAATAGAAAAATGGATACTAATGAAATTATGGTACCTGAAATGACGGAAGAAATCACACAGACGGGTTCACTAAACGGCGTGAAGATAGCGGTTGGTGTTGGCGCAGCCGTGGTTATAGGCGTGTTAGCTTATAAGTACGTAGTAAAACCGACAATAGCCAAAGTCAAGGCCGCGAGGGACCGCAGGATGATGGACGAGGGTTTCGATTACCTGGATGAAGAATCCAAAGACACAAAATAAAAGAGTCCTTCGGACGAGGGAAGGCGTCTCTAACGAGGCGCTTTCTCTTTATTTTTTGGACAAAGGAGAAAGCTTGATGGATGATTTCAAGGCAAATTCACATAAATCAAAAGAAGTTCCGCCCACGCTCGCTTTGCCCGAAAAGAGGGTGCGGAAGGTTGTCAACGGGACAGCCAAGGTGAAAAAGAAAAATGAAATCCGCAAGATTACGGACATATTCATTTCGGAGGACGCGGTTAACGTAAAGGATTATATTATCATGGACGTGTTGGTGCCTGCAGTAAAAAAGGCAATGTCCGACATTATAAAAAACGGGATAGACATGCTCCTTTACGGGGAGTCCGGGCGCGGCAAAAAGAACCATGCCGCTTCAAACATATCCTACAGAAGTTTTTACGACAGGGACGACGAGCGCAGGCGCGACTTCGCATCCCCGCCTGTCAGAAGAGGTTTTGACTTTGATGATATTTTCTTTGAAACTCGCGGACAGGCCGAGGCGGCTTTGTTTCAGATGGAAGAAATCATATCCGTATACGGCATTGTGAGCGTTGCCGAATTGTTTGAGATGGCGGATTTGGGATGCCCGCACACATATAACAGATACGGCTGGACTGATATTCGCAGCGCGAAATCCGTACCCTTGAGGGGTGGCGGCTATACGCTAAAATTGCCTAAGGCAATTGCACTAAACTGAAAAGGAGTTATATTTTTACCATGAATAAAACAAAAATTGCGACCGGGATAACTAAGACATTTGGTAAAACCGGGCTTAAACTCAAAAAACACAGCCCTGAGATATTTATTGTCGTCGGAATTGCCGGCATTATCGGGAGCGCGGTTATGGCTTGCAGGGCTACTACAAAAATCGGTGATATTTTGGACAAGGCAAAAGAGGATGTCGAGACAATCAAAGAAAGCTTGGATGACCCGACCCTTGCGGATAAGTATTCGCAAGATGACAGTCAAAAGGATTTGACAATCGTCTATGCTCAAACAGGCCTCAAGCTGATAAAGCTTTACGCGCCTTCCGTGCTGCTCGGGGCTTTGTCCATAACAAGCATACTTGCCTCAAACAGCATCCTTCGCAAACGCAACATCTCATTGGCGGCCGCATACGCCGTAGTTGACAAGGGGTATAAGGAATACCGTTCCCGCGTAGTTGAGCGGTTTGGCAAGGATATTGACCGCGAGCTTAAATACAACATCAAGGCAAAACAATTTGAAGAGGTCGTCATTGACGAAAACGGCAAAGAGAAGACGAAAAAGACCACGGTCAACGTAGCGGATATTAACAGCTATAGCGATTATGCCCGTTATTTTGACGAGAGCTGCCCCGATTGGGAATCCAATTCGTCATATAACCTCATGTTTCTTCGCGGACAGCAGCAGTTCGCCAACGATTTGCTTATATCGCGCAAGTATTTGTTTTTAAATGAGGTGTATACGATGCTTGGCATACCTGTGACGAAAGCCGGGCAGATGGTTGGCTGGGTATACGACGAGAAGAACCCGATTGGTGATAATTATGTAGATTTTAACATCTACGACACAAACAGGGAGGTCGCACGGAATTTTGTCAACGGGTATGAAAGTACGATATTGCTTGATTTTAACGTTGACGGCAACATTTTGGATTTAATATAGAAAGGGGTTTTGAAAAATGAATGCGGTAAGAAAATTGATATCCTCTACTTTGGCGGCTGCGGCCGGCATATGTTTTATCGGCGGGGTCGTTATATTATCCACAGGGGGGAAGCGCGTATGGACGGTTTAGCAAATGCGATATCCGCGCTGGATTATGTGTTGGACACAAGAAGAAAAAGACATATTACGGGCGGTATATTAATAAGCCTGTCGCTCTTGCTTGGAGGGCTTGCCGCTACCGTTATGACTATAAGAAACGAGGCGGACAATGAGTAAAACTAACGGATTTGTTATATTTGTTGCAGGCGCGGCCTTTGGGTTCTTTACGGCAAGGCTTTTGCTTAGAAGTAAATACGAACAGATTGCGCAAGATGAAATTGACTCTGTCAAAGAGACGCTTCACAGAGAAATCAAAAACGCCGATGCCAGGGCAAAGGCTAGATTTGCAAAAGAAAAACCGGATGTCGTTTCAAAGGAGTATTCGTCGATTTTGAAAAAAGAAGGGTATCACGAGTATTCAAGGTCCCGCCGCGATACGGCTAAGATGCCAAAGCCTGATATTTCGGATGTGCCGTTCGTTATTTCCCCCGACCAATTTGGGGAGACTTATAACGAGACAATCAGCCTGACATACTATGCCGATGGCGTTTTGACAGATGGCGACGACAGAAAAGTTGAAGACGCGGAAGAAACCGTCGGCCCTGACGCCTTGGATTCTTTTGGGCAGTATGAAGAGGATTCCGTTTATGTCAGGGACGATAAAATTGGGGTCGATTATGAGATTCTTTTGGATTTAAGGAATTATTCGGATGTTGAGAAGACTAAACCGCGTCAGATTGGAGAATAAATGAATAGGGACGGGCTGTGTCAAGAGTATTTTATGTGGATGTACCGGCTCGTATACGACGGGCTGTATTGCAAAAACAGGACATACTGCAAATTGCTAAGCCGTTTGGATAACATAGATTTCACTTATATTCTGCCGATGGATGAAAATAGGGCGGTTGACGGAATTGACCTTCGGTACCGTTTCGGGCGCGAGTGCTCGTATCCGGATGCCATGATAGCGTCATATTTGGACTATCGCCCTTGCAGCGTCCTTGAGATGATGGCCGCGCTTGCCGTCCGTTGTGAGGAACACATAATGGACGACATGGATGAAGGCAACCGGACAGGCAAATGGTTTTGGGACATGGTCGCCAATCTGGATTTATATTCCATGACCGACCAAAACTTCAACGTTTGCCGTGTTGACGAGGCCGTTGATATTTTCTTAAACAGAAAATACAAACCAAACGGCGAGGGCGGCCTCTTTACGCTTGAGCGTTGCATCAAGGATTTACGCAGGGTAGAAATCTGGTATCAAATGTGTTGGTATCTGGTCGAATTTTACGAATAAGAAAGGAGGGATGGTCGGATGTATGTTATATTTTCCGCTAAGGAGTTTCGGAAACTTATAAGGACGCATCGTCGGACTTCGATAGTTTTAGGGTTTGCGCTTGCGTATTTATATTTTTCCGAAAGCAATAGGCGGGACAGGCTTTGCAAAATCAGAAAACTTAATAAAGAACTTGAGGAATTAAAGCGCGAAGGGGAATAGGATGCGATGCTTGATTTTTTAATGATTTCCACACGCAGCACAAAGCGTGGAATTACGGAAATCTATCCGAAATTCATTATCAAAAAAAGCTCGGATTTAATGATTCGCGGCGGGGACTTCTATGCAATTTGGATTGAAGAGCGCGGCCTGTGGTCTACGGACGAGCAATGCGCATTGCAGCTTATTGACGCGGAGCTTGACAGGTACGCGCAGGAGAACAGCCGGCGTTTTGATTCACACGTTAAAGTCTTATACATGTGGGATGCCGAGTCGGGGATGATTGATTCCTGGCATAAGTATTGCCAAAAACAAATGCGGGATTCTTTCCACATGCTGGATGAAAAATTGATATTTTCAAACACCGAGACAAAAAAGAAGGACTACGCAAGCAAAAGGCTTGACTACCCGCTTGCCGCCGGGGATATTCCGGCATATGACAAACTTATGTCCGTGTTATATTCCCCAAAAGAGCGGCATAAAATAGAATGGGCGATAGGTTCCGTAGTGACCGGGGACTCCAAGAAGATTCAGAAATTCTTGGTGTTGTACGGCGCGGCAGGGACGGGCAAGTCTACCGTACTTAACATCATACAGCAATTGTTTGATGGATATTATGCGGTGTTTGACGCAAAGGCCCTCGGTTCTGCCAATAACGCATTTGCGCTGGAGGCGTTTCGCACCAACCCGCTTGTGGCAATCCAGCATGACGGCGATTTGTCAAAAATCGAGGATAACACGAGGCTCAACAGTCTTGTCTCGCACGAGGTTATGACAGTCAACGAGAAGTTCAAAACGACATATTCCAGCAGGTTTAAATGTTTCCTGTTTATGGGTACCAACAAGCCTGTCAGAATCACGGACGCGAAATCCGGCCTTATCAGAAGGCTCATTGACGTATCTCCGTCCGGGGATAAACTGTCAATACGTGAGTACAAAACGGCCGTAAAACAAATCGCCTTTGAGCTTGGGGCGATTGCGCATCATTGCCGGGAAGTATATTTGAGCAGCCCGGGCATGTATGACGATTATATACCCATAACGATGCTGGGGGCATCAAATGATTTTTACAATTTTGTCGTGGACTCTTATCATATTTTCAAGCAAGAAAATGGGGTAACGCTCAAGGCGGCTTGGGAGATGTATAAGACATACTGCGACGACGCGAAGGTGGCATACCCGCATTCGCAGAGGGTTTTTAAAGAAGAGCTGAAAAACTATTTTCAGCAATACAATGAGCGGTTTAACTTTGAGGACGGCCTGAGGGTGCGGAGCTATTACAGCGAATTTCGCGTCGATAAATTCGAGAAGAAAGCGGCACGCGACGAGGCGCCGGAAGGTATTAAACTAAATTGCAGAAAGTCCGTGTTTGACAAAAACTGTGCCGGTTATCCCGCGCAGTATGCGGGCGAAAACGAATCGCCGTCGTGTAAGTGGGATGATGTGACTGCCGTACTGTCGGACTTGGACACGTCAAAGCTCCATTATATCAGAGTCCCGAAAAACCATATCGTGATTGACTTTGATATTACGGACGAAAACGGCGATAAATCGCTTGAGAAAAACATAGAGAAAGCGAGCGCGTTCCCGCCGACTTATTGTGAAATAAGCAAGAGCGGGAACGGCCTGCACCTTCATTATATTTACACGGGTGACGTATCCAAGCTGGCTCGTGTATATGAAGAGGATGTTGAAATAAAGATATTTACGGGCAAGAGTTCTTTGAGGCGCAAGCTGTCGAAATGTAACGGCCTGCCCATCGCCGCGATAGGGAGCGGCCTGCCTTTGAAGGGGGAAACAAAAGTGGTAAACTTTGAAACCGTACGCAGCGAAAAGGGGCTGAGGGCGCTCATAAAGCGCAACCTTAACAAAGAGATACACAACGGCACAAAACCGAGTATCGACTTCATCTACAAAATACTCGAAGACGCGCATACAAACGGTTTATATTTTGACGTTACCGACATGCGCAATTCAATACTCGCGTTTGCCGCCGGGAGCAGTAATCAAGCCGATTACTGCATAAAGCGCGTTAATAAAATGATATTCAAATCCGACGATGCGTCGGATGGCGGAGCGGATAAGGACGCACAGATTATATTTTTTGACGTCGAGGTTTTTCCTAATCTGTTTCTGGTCAATTGGAAGCTTGAGGGTGAGAAGAACCAAGTTGTGCGGATGATTAACCCGTCGCCGGCTGATATTGAGAAGCTTATGGGGTTTAGGCTGGTCGGCTTCAATTGCCGTAGATATGACAATCATATTCTGTATGCAAGACTCATGGGGTATACGAACGAACAACTCTACAACCTGTCACAGAAGATAATAGGCGGCAGCAAAAATTGTTTCTTTGGTGAGGCGTATAACGTTTCCTATACGGATATTTATGACTTCTCCGTAAAGAAACAATCTTTGAAGAAGTTCCAGATTGAGCTTGGCATACGCCATAAGGAACTCGGCCTGCCATGGGATAAACCCGTACCGGAAGAAATGTGGACGACAGTCGCCGAATATTGCGATAACGATGTCATTGCCGCAGAAGCGGTATTTAACGCCAGAAAAGCGGATTTTCTGGCAAGGCAGATATTAGCCGAAGTCGCCGGCATGACGGTAAACGATACGACAAACTCGCTGACAACAAGAATTATATTCGGCGGCGAGCGCAAGCCGCAGAGTCAATTCAACTACCGAGACATGGGAAAAATGGTGGAAGATGCGGTTAATAAGAGCGCAAACCCTGATGACGGCGTTGAGGACGGATTCACAATATTTTGTAAAGATAGACCATTCGATAATGATGACAGACCTATATTTCCTGGGTATACGTTTGAAGGCGGAAAATCCAACTATCGCGGGGAAGAAGTCGGGGAGGGCGGTTATGTGTATGCCGAACCGGGGATTTATCACAATGTTGCCGTTTTGGACGTCGCATCAATGCATCCAAGCAGCATAGTTGCGGAAAACCTTTTCGGCGACGAATACACGCGGCGCTTTAAAGATATTTTGGAAGCCCGGCTTGCTATAAAGCGGAAAGATTGGAGCCGGCTAAAACGGCTTTTAGGCGGCGTTTTCTCGAAGTATCTTGAAACAGAAGAGCAGGCGGCTGATTTATCGACGGCTTTGAAAATCGCAATCAACTCCGTATACGGCTTGACTTCTGCAAGTTTTGAAAATCCGTTCCGTGATATTCGCAACAAGGACAACATAGTGGCAAAACGCGGGGCATTGTTTATGATAAACCTCAAACACGAAGTCCAAAAACGCGGGTTCACCGTTGCGCACATTAAGACCGATTCTATTAAGATACCCGATGCAACGGTTGATATTTTGGATTTTGTCATGGATTACGGGGCTTTGTACGGCTATAAATTTGAACATGAAACGACATTTGACCGGTTTTGTTTGGTTAATGACGCGGTCTATATCGCGAAATACCCAAACGGAAAATGGGCCGCTACGGGCGCACAGTTTGCCGTCCCATACGTATTCAAAACCCTGTTCAGCGGTGAAGAGATTGTGTTTGACGATTTGTGCGAGACCAAGGCCGTAACCACCGCTTTATATTTGGATATGAACGAAGGGCTGGGTGAAGACGAGCATAATTATATTTTCGTAGGAAGGGTTGGAAGGTTCTGCCCCGTAAAAGAAGGATGCGGGGGCGGGATATTGCTTAGGGAAACCCTAAATAAAAAGACGGGCGAAAAGGGATACGCCGCCGCGACAGGCTCAAAAGGCTATCGCTGGATGGAATCTGAGATAGTCAGGGATTTAGGCAAAGAGGACGACATCAACCGATTATATTACGACAAGCTAGTCAGCGAAGCTGTAAAAGCAATATCCGCGTTTGGCGATTTTAATAAGTTTGTCGCGGGCCGATAAGGCCGGACATAGAAAGGAGAAACACACAATGAAAAAAGTAGATAACATCATCATTGAAAACGCACGTATTATATTCCGCAACTTCGCAGGGAAGGAAACAAAATTCAACCGGGCGGGCGACCGCAATTTCTGTGTTCTTATTGACGACGCAATTGAGGCGCAACGCCTTGCGGAAGACGGTTGGAACGTCAAAATCTTGGCTCCCAGGGAAGAGGGCGATGAAGCACGGCATTATATCCAAGTCGCCGTAAGCTTTATGAACATCCCGCCTAAAGTCGTTATGTTGACACAAAAGACGAAAACCGCGCTTGACGACGAATCTATTGATATTTTAGATTTTGCCGAAATTAAGAACATGGATTTGACTATCAGGCCGTATTATTGGGAAGTAAGCGACAAGTCCGGCATCAAGGCATATTTGAAAACCATGTACGTAACCATCGAAGAAGACGAATTCGCGGATAAGTACGCGGATGACATGCCGTTTTAGCATGTCAAGCATCAATCTACACGACTACCAACTCGCAGCCGTCAAGAAGATGAAAAACGGTTGTATTCTTTGCGGGAGCGTTGGGAGCGGTAAGTCCCGCACGGCTCTTGCATATTACTACCTGCGCAACGGCGGTGAGCTTGGTACGGATGAGTACGTCCCAATGTACGACCCGCCGAAAGACCTGTACATCATCACCACCGCGAGAAAACGGGATATTATGGAATGGGAGTCAGAAATGGCTCCTTTTCTTTTGTCCACGAAGGAGGGTTTGTTATATTTACACAAAGTCGTTGTTGATTCTTGGAACAACATAAAACGCTATGTCGATGTTACGGACGCATTCTTTATATTTGACGAACAGAGGGTCGTAGGTTCCGGCGTTTGGGTCAAGTCTTTTCTTAAAATCGCAAAGTCCAACGAATGGATATTACTCTCTGCCACACCAGGGGACACTTGGCAGGATTACATCCCCGTCTTCATTGCAAACGGTTTTTATAAAAACCGAACGGAATTTGTTAGGACGCATGTTATATATTCGTCATTTACCAAATTCCCGCAGGTTGACCGATACGTAAACACGGGTCGGCTCATTAAGCAGCGTAATGATATTTTGGTAAACATGGACTACAAACGTGAAACTGTTTCGCATCACAATGATATTTTCGTCTCGTACGACCAAAACTTATACAAAACGGTTATGCGTGACCGCTGGGATATCTATAACGACAAGCCCATCGAGAACGCAAGCCGGTTTTGTTATATTTTGCGGCAAATAGTCAATACGGACGAATCGAGGCAAGTTGCGCTCTATGAGCTTCTTGAGAAGCATCCGAGGGCGATTGTCTTCTATAACTTCGATTACGAGCTGGATATTTTAAGAAGGCTTGTAATCGGTGAGGAATTCGAGATAGCAGAGTGGAACGGCCATAAACATCAACCAATCCCGAACTGTGAGAATTGGGTATACCTCGTACAATACAACGCCGGCGCAGAAGGCTGGAACTGCATAAGCACAGACACAATTATATTTTACTCGCAAAACTACTCATACAGGACTATGACACAAGCGTCAGGGCGCATAGATAGGCTAAATACGCCATACACGGATTTATATTACTATCATCTTAAATCCCGCGCAGGGATTGATTTAGCGATTAACAGGGCGCTCAGAAGCAAGAAACAGTTTAATGAACAGCGGTTTATGAAAGGAGTTTAATATGCGCGAATTAAGAATTGAGGCAACATTTGTCTACAATGAAGAAGACGACGTGGGAGAGGTTATCAAAGAGTTCCAAGCTTTATACGCGAAGCGTTCGAATAACTGTTTATCTAGATTTGAGGTATATGAAGAAGAACACAAACCAGACTGGTATAAGATTCTGTGTCCGCATTGTAATGGGGTGATTAGTGGTTATGTTAAGGAATATGTTTAAGCGCTTTAAATCTTGGTGGACGAAGGAAAGCTGTTTTAAGCGAATGACAGCGGCGGGCGTCACCGTTGGAGAGCGTTGTTTTGGCGTTTTTGGCGGTGATTATGCGTCAGGCTATCTCCAATACGCTTGCGTCACATGTAAATACTGGACACCTGTTCCGGAGGTTAATGAGCCGGTTTGTACTTGTAAAGGATGTATTAGTTGTATAAAAGGAAAAGTCTGCCCTTATACCCTTGGATGTGGGTCTGAGCGCAGTCTTTATATTCCAGATGAGAAATGAAAGGAGAATTATGAAACAATCGAAAATCATAGCCGTTGATTTTGACGGCACGCTGGTTACGAACGAATACCCGAACATAGGTGCGCCTATACATGAGACAATCGCGAAACTAAAACGCGAACAAGCCGATGGTGCGAAAATTATATTATGGACGTGTCGTGAAGGAGTGCATGTCGGAGAAGCGATTAACTGGTGTATAAAACATGACATACGTCTTGACGGCGTCAATGAAAATCTGCCGGAGATCATCGAAGCATTTGGTGGAGATTCTAGAAAGATATTTGCACACGAGTATTGGGATGACCGAGCCGTGGCAATGCCGCCAAAGGAGGTCTAACATGCCCTATCCGTCTTTTGTTTATCGCACGGAGGTTGATGGTGGGCCGTCTAAAGATTACAAATGCCTGACCCGTGCTAAGAAGTTTGCCGCATCTCATGGCGGCGCGAATATTACGTTGATGCAGCCTGAAAACCCGAACACAATAATGAAGGTTATATCTAATGGTAAAACGCCTTTGTATTGTTATGAGTGTAAGAAGCTCGGACAGCATTGCGTCATAGATTCCCGCGTTTACGATTCTTGTCAATCATCAAGAGAGGAGGCCGGTCAATGTTAAGACCTGTAAAAGATAAGGACGAAGAAGTAAACCCAAGAAAAGCTTTGAGCGAAAAGACATGGATAAAAAAGAAGAAATCGCGTAAAGCTTGCAAGAAGTCAAGGAGGATAAATCGAAAATGAATAAGCTTAATGCTGTATTCGCCGTCGCCGTCTTAGCAATTATATTTGCGCTTATAGGCGCGACGGCACAATTGAATAACGGACGAGCGGTTTTGTCAGAAGAAATTGAGATGAAGCCATTATATTTTTATGAGAGGCCTGTAGAAGGACGTGTTTCCGCCGTGTTATATTCTGTAGAAGAGGTATCTGAGCCGTGTTCGGAAGGCATACACGAAGGTCTTGCGGTGGATAGATATTCTTGTATAGCTTGCGGCTGGGTTGACCAACCGCGTTACGGTTTTACGGAAGATGATATTTATTTGCTTGCTCAAATGATGTGCGGGGATGCAAAACGCGACGGCGACGGAGAATATGATTTTGAATGGTTTCCCGTTTATGGAAAGGAACTAAACCAGGAACAAATTAATCTGCCATTAGCCGTAGTTATGAACCGAGTACGCAGTGATAAGTTTCCGGACACCGTGAAGGAAGTCGTCATACAAAAAGGCCAGTTTACAGTCTTTCCAAAGAATTTATATTCCACGCCCGGGGAGTTTGCTTTGGAGAAGGTACGCGAGTGGTGCGAGGCATACGACCTCGGCGAAGACTGGGTTCAGACAATACCCGAAGACCATTTATATTTTCGCAGCGCACCCGGGCTTACGAACGTTTCAAGATAGGAGGGAAATGATGAACGATGCGGTAAACCATCCTGCTCATTACACCGATGGGAAAATCGAAGTTATTGATTTTATCGACGATAAGCGTTTAGGGTTTTGTCTCGGAAACGCCGTGAAATACATAGTTCGAGCGGGGAAAAAGAATCCGGATAAACACGTTGAAGATTTACAAAAAGCGATTTGGTACATAAGTCACGAGATTGGAAAATTGAAAAGCGGGACTAAATAACACTAAATAACACTAAATAACATTAAAGGGAGTATGTAACAATGATATTAATTAAAAAAACCGAAGTCCTAGGTTGGGAACAGGTTATACGCGGTATGAGAAACCCCATGAATAGTTGGGATAAATCCGATAGTCAATATTCCGGATTTCGCTTGGGTGCGAACGACCATGAATTGATGATGAAGCTTGCTAAGGGAGGGCCGGTTCATGCGAAATACCGGAGGATGATTGTCGTGTATGTAGACATAACAGCGCCTTTATATTGGTGGAAAGAGTTTGACACATATAAGGTGGGTACGGTTGCAAATTCTTGTTCGACAATGCATAAGATTCACGCAAAGGAATTTGAATTTGACGATTTTTCGTACGAGCATTTGAATACAAGTTCCGAGTGCCTTTTAGAAGAGGTAATTGAGGGTTTGAACTATTGTCGGGAAAGGTTTCTAGACACGCAAGACAAGAGTTGGTGGTGGCAAATGATACAACTTTTACCAAGTTCGTACAATCAAAAACGAACGGTAATGCTAAATTACGAAGTTCTCGCAGGCATTCATAAACATCGGAAAAATCATAAACTCGACGAATGGCGGACGTTTTGTAATTGGATTGAGAATCTTCCGTATAGCGAAATTATTACTTGCGTTGAGGAGTAGATGTGGTATAATCTAAACTAAAGGATTGTGTTTTACATGGTCTTTTAGTTTTTGCGATATAGGAGGGAGCGGTTTTGGAATACAAATTTACAGAGGAAAATGCTCAGGAGGAAATAGAAAAAGGGCGCGAATTGGCGGTAGCGTTGTTAGAAGATGAGGATAAAATCGAGACGTTTTTACAGAAATTAGAAAAGAAAATTAAGGAGATTCCGCTTGTCGGAAATGCGTTATCAAACATCCCAATCTTGATATCTTTGGTGAGAAATTACGTCAAAAAAGAATATACAGATATTCCGCTAAATTCGATTATTGCCATAGTCAGCGCATTGGTTTATTTTTTATCGCCGGTTGATGTGATACCCGATGTGATTCCTGTAATTGGATATTTAGACGACGCTGTTGTGATTGCTACATGTTGGAAATTTGTCGAGACAGACATCAAAAAATACGAAAAATGGCGTGAAGATAGGGACGGCGCCGCCAATTTATGACGATTGATATTTTGGGTCAAAAATCGGTCTGAAAACAGGCTTTTTGGTGCTGATTTTGCATTATTTTTCATGTAAATTCTCTGCCCACTTTTGATTTTAAAAGTGGGCTTTTTGGCTTAAAAAGCGGGTTTTTTGCCCACTTTTATTTTTTAAAAATTTTTTGAAAATAAAAAAATGTTCATTTTGGTCAAAAAAAGTGGGCAAAAGCCCACTTTTAAAATCAAAAGTGGGCAGAGGAAAACCCTGTGGTACCAATGGTTTCAGAGCTTTCTGCCCACTTTCCCACTTTTTTCTCTATTAATACGCGATAGAAAAAACACTATTTTATAATAATAATAGGAAAATAAGTGGGTTTTTGACCAGAGGGGTAAAAATGGCATTTTTTCAGTGTTTTTTGAGGTGTTCGGACGGAGGGCTAAAAAGTCTTGTTTTTCTGCCAAAATTTACGTGATTTTTACACGTTGTTTTATGGAAAAGAGAATAATTAGCTTCTTATCTCTTGACTTAATATTGAAAGCATAATAATCTATATTCTGCTTTCGTCAAAAGGAGGAACGCCAGTTGAGTAGTAAGAAGAACGAAGATATTGAGGCCGAAGAATATTTCTGCTACGAGTGTGGGACGATTATGGATATTGCCGATTTAGAGGTATTGGTATGTCCGAGCTGTCACCACTCCGTGGACGTTGAAGATTATTCGACCGAAGAAGAAGTATACGAGGAAATTTTTGGAGGACACGACAACCTGCATTGTATTGGATGCGACGGACCGTGGCCGGTGTGTACTACTACGTGCGAACTATACAACGAGTGACGCCGAATAGTAAAAAGCCTGTACCAATTTGGTGCGGGCTTTTATTTTGCCAAAAAAGAGCCACGCGAAATATACATGCCCTGTTATGAAGAGAAAGGATAAAACTCCCGTTCTCTTTTTTGTTTGCTTATATTTTGAAAGGAGGCCGTTGTTTTGATGGAAAGGGTGTTTCAGAAGAATTTGATTTGCGACATTAAGAAAACCTTTCCCGGATGTATCGTTTTGAAAAACGACCCAAATTATATTTGCGGGATTCCGGACTTGCTCGTTCTTTACAAAGACAAGTGGGCAGCCTTGGAATGTAAGAAAAACATCAACTCTAAGAAACGGCCCCATCAAGAGCATTATGTCGATTTGATGAACGAGATGTCCTTTTCGAGATTTGTCCACTCAGGCAATAGGGAGGAAGTATTACGTGAACTTCAACAAACATTTCAATCTTGAGGGTAAGCACGCTTTTCTCGGCGGCAGCAAGTATCATTGGGTCAACTACGACGAGGAAAAGGTTGCGGACGCATATTCAAGATTTTTGGCAGTCCAACGGGGGACTGTGCTTCACGGTTTTGCCGCACAGTGCATTAAGCTCGGCCAAAAACTGCCTAAGTCGAACAAGACTTTGAATGCGTATGTAAACGACGCAATCGGATACAGGATGATACCCGAACAAGCTTTATATTATTCGGATAACTGTTTCGGGACTGCGGACGCTATTATATTTCGTAACGGCCTGCTCCGGATTCACGATTTGAAAACGGGAGTAACGCCCGGGCATATCGCGCAGCTCGAAATATATGCGGCGCTTTTTTGTTTGGAGTATAAGACGAAACCTTCGGAAATTGATATTGAGCTTAGGATTTATCAGAACGATGAAATATTATTTCATCACCCAACAGCGGAAGATATTGTGCCGATTACCGACAAGATAGTTACGTTTGACAAAATAATCAAGCAAATGAAAGACCGGGAGGGCTAATCGTGAATCCTGTAGCGGAAGATATTTTGAGGCATTACGGTATGCCAAGACGTTCCGGAAGATATCCCTGGGGTTCCGGCAAAGAGCCGTATCAGCGCAGCGGTGATTTTTTGAGCCGCATAGAATCCTTGAAAAAGGAAGGGTTTAGCGAAAAAGAAATCGCGGACATCATGGGGCTTACCACAACAAAGCTTAGAATTCAAAAGAAGCTCGCAAGCGACGAAAGGCGCTCCCTCGAAGTTGCCAAAGCACGAAGCCTTCGGGACGATGGTATGAGCCTAAAAGAAATTGCCGATGTTATGGGGTATAAAAACGATTCTTCGGTACGGTCTTTGTTAAACGAGGATTCTGAAACCCGCATGAAGCAAGCAAAAATTACGGCAGAATTTTTGAAAGCGCAAATAGAAGAAAAAGGGATGATAGACGTTGGCGCAGGTGTTGAGCGGGAACTTGGGGTATCAAGGGAAAAACTCGAACAGGCGTTATATATTTTAGAGCTTCAAGGTTATCCAACATATTCCGGGAGATTCGACCAAGCAACCAACCCAGGGAAAAAGACCACTCAAAAAGTAATCTGCCCGCCGGGGACGGAACATAAAGATATTTACAATCTTGAAAACGTACAGTCGCTTAGGGATTATATTTCCTACGACAACGGCGAGAGTTTTAAACCATCGTTTGTATATCCGAAAAGTATGGATTCAGACAGAATCAAGATTAGCTATGCCGAAGACGGCGGCGCTCAAAAAGACGGACTTATTGAGCTGCGAAGAAATGTTGAGGATTTGAATTTAGGGAAATCAAGATACGCACAGGTCAGAATCCTTGTTGACGACAAGTATTATATTAAAGGCATGGCTGTATATTCGGACAACATGCCCGACGGCGCGGATATCGTGTTTCACACGAGCAAGAATCGCACTGAAACTAAGACGGACGCTTTGAAAGCTATTACGGATGACCCCGTTAATCCCTTCGGTTCGCTTATCAAGGAACATGGGGGTCAGAGTTACTATACGGACAAATCAGGAAAAGAGCAGCTGTCGCTTATTAACAAAAGAGCCGAAGAAGGCGACTGGGATGATTGGGCTGACAAACTGCCGTCTCAATTCCTATCTAAACAGAGCATGACGCTTATCAAAAAGCAGTTAAATCTGACCGCCGCAGACAAACTTGCGGAATATGATGATATTTGCTCCCTCGTCAATCCGACGATAAAGAAGCATTTGCTCAAATCTTTTGCCGATGATTGCGATGCCTCGGCTGTCCATTTGAAAGCGGCAGCATTGCCGAGACAGAAATATCAGGTAATTATTCCAATACCGTCTATGAAAGACGACGAAGTCTATGCCCCGAATTATGAAAACGGAGAAAAGGTGGCCCTTGTGCGTTATCCTCATGGGGGTACTTTTGAAATACCGATAGTTACCGTAAACAATAAGCATCCAAAAGCTAAGAAATCGCTTGAGAACGCGGCAGATGCCATTGGAATCAACGACAAGGTCGCGGCAAGGCTGTCCGGTGCCGATTTTGACGGCGATGCAGTGATGGTTATTCCCTTCAACGCAAAAACAAAGATTACATCGACGCCCGCGCTAAAGAAACTTGAAGGTTTTGACGCCAAAGCGGAATACCCGCAGCGTGAGGGTTCGCGGTTAATGTCCAAAGGCGGCACCCAAAACGAAATGGGCAGGATTTCAAACCTCATTACAGACATGACTCTAAAAGGGGCTACTCCGGATGAATTGGCAAAGGCTGTCCGA
>Ga0099364_10000868_pt1 | contig 51221 bp, 43 predicted proteins | sample TergutTh196P3_FD_73070 | JGI IMG/M metagenome (GOLD analysis project Ga0099364, IMG submission 73070) | Microcerotermes parvus P3 segment gut microbial communities from Pointe-Noire, Republic of the Congo - Th196 P3 | ecosystem: Host-associated > Arthropoda: Insects > Digestive system > Gut ... | reverse complement strand
TAAATCTTTACTTTCATACAACAAAAGTAAGCATTTAACCTCGCTGTTTTGTTTAACAGTGCAAACTTAAGGTTTGGCGCAACGGCGGCAGTACGCCCGCAGAAAAGGCAGTGCGAAATTTAATGTTTGTAGCCCGCATAAACGGTAGTGGAAGCCGCCGCTGCCACCAAGAATATGGGGCTTTCTGCATATTAGACTGTCTTCAGATGCAAAGGTTTAAAATGAACAACTCATAATTCATAACCCATAATTCATAAACCGTTTTACGGTAAATCAATTTTTATCCGATTGTGTGTAATTCAATAAAATTTACGTATATTTGCGTATAATTAAGAGTTGTGTGCAAGCGGCGGAAGTGCAGCGAAACAAAAGTGCATTTTGAAGGTGGAAAATATTAATTAGGAGGTAATAATATGGACTTGAAAATTGATTTATTTAAACAAAAGAAAAAATCGCATACTAAGATAGTATTGGGAGTACTTTGTTTAATACTTGCAGGGATATGGATTTTCATTGGAATTAGCGGGAGAGAAACCAAACCACAATTTCTTTGGATTATCCAAGGATTACTGTTTACGTTAATAGGTACGTTTCACGTCATGGAAGGTTTAGGATATTCATTAGGGCGTGTGTTTGGGAAAGCCTACATTTTTATTGATTCGGAATCAATTTCACTAAAAGCAGGCGTGTACGACAAAAAGCAACTTATTAATTGGAGTGAAATTAAATCAATGGACTACAAACTCAATAAATATGAAATCAAAACCATAGACAATGCGTTTAAAATTATAAGTTTATCCATGCTTGATTATATGTTAATTAGAGAAATCAAAACAACTATTAATTGTATCGCGAAAGAAAAAAATATACAAATCACTGAAATAGATGCCAGCACATAACAAGCGGTCGCCACGTTAATCAGAATGCGTGGGCGACAGTGCAGTTGAGCAATGAAACAGAAAATTGAAGGTTAAACAAAGTATAAATAGTCCGACAAGGACATAAAATTGATTGAAAATGGAAAATAACGTAGAAATTTGTCAGAGTTGCGGAATGAATATGAAAGCCACACAAGATTTTGGCACGAATGCAGACGGAACCCCCTATCAGGAGTATTGTAATTATTGCTATCAGAACGGAGTTTTTACCAACGATGTTACGATGGAGGAAATGATGGAAATCAACCTGAAATTTCTTGACCATTGGAACAAAGAAACAGGGAATAATTTTACGCCTGATGAAGCACGTCCAATCCTTCGAGACTTTTTATTAACACTTAAAAGATGGAAATCTTAAATCAATTATCGTCTCAAAAAGGCGACAAAACAGAAATTGCCAACAGGCTTGTGGCGGAAAAGTGTATCGCCAATCCGAAAATACTCGCTGAAATTGCAATCGGTTTGGAGGAAGCGGACAAGAAGTTGCAATCGGACTGTATTGAAGTTTTTACGATAGTTGCAGAAGTGAAACCCGAATTTATTGTTCCATATACGGAGAATATTCTCCCACTATTGTACAACAAGGAAACCAAAACACGTTGGGAGGCAGTTCATACATTGTCATTCATTGCGGACAAAATCCCCGATATTATTGTTTCTGTTTTACCTGCACTGCAATCGTTGATAGAGAAAGACAAGAGTACGATTGTGCGTGATTATGCTATAGGTACGGTAGCCAATTATGCCAAAGTAAGTGCTGAAACTTCGGAAAAATCATACGAAATATTGAAATTCGCTTTGGAGTTGTGGGGCGAAAAACACGCAAAACAGGTTTTCAAAGGATTTAACAATGTGTTGAACAATTGTCCCGATTACAACGCAGAGATAAACTTACTTGTTCAGTCGTACTTGACAGCAAATAAGAAAGTAGTAGCCACCGAAGCGAAGAAAATTGTAAAGCGAACGGAAAAATAAAACCAATGAATATCAATGAATTACGAAATGGTAAAATATTTAAACATTCGGTAGAAGAAGTTGTAAAAAAAATACCTAAAAAACATAAATGGAATATTCGAAAAACGCCAGCCGATAACTGTCGGTTCGGTGCAACGGCGGCAGTAACTAATGAAGAACAACATGAAATATTATTTGACTTTGGCAATCTTGCTTTTCTTATGTTTAGCGTTGAACGGACAGAATGTTTCGAGAAAAGAAATGAAATACAAACCTGTAAATCTTGAAGAAGCAGTTATTCAATTAACGAAAATTCTACCTGACACGACACAGCAAAAGGTGCTTTCAATGACCGAGAATGAGTTCCTCGCAGGTTCTCATTTTGGGTTAGGAATGTGGATTAGAAATAATTGGAGGCTATGGCGAGGTGGAAAGTTAGCCAACGAGTTTAAATCCAAGGGAATTTTCCACCCGGACGTTAATCAGAAGTGTGGGACAGCGCTGTGTTAAAGGGAAAGTTTTTTCAAAAAATTGAATATGAGTGAGTTATTACAACATGCTTAATTGTTTTATGCTATAAATTAGCGAATTACGTGCTGTGCTTTTGTGAAAATTACCCCGATTTTGGCGCCATCTTTGTCCTTCTTGTCATCCTACCTGAAAAGTGTCTAATATATAGGTTGTTTAGCTTATACCTATGCTATGCTTTTTCTACAACATGCTTTTTTGTTAATCTTCACCGTTCTGTCTTTGCCGTTGATGTCTTGCCGCAATTCCAAAGAAGTGAAGCCTGCATCACGGAAAACCTGCGTGGTTTCCGTCGCTAAGGCTTCATTAATTTCTACCATTACAAAACTATCAGACTGCATATATTGTTTGGCAATCGCAGCAATAGCGCGATAAAAAACCAAAGGGTCTTCATCATCTACGAACAAAGCAGTGTGCGGCTCATGGTCAAGTACATTTTTGCGCATCAGCGCTTTTTCAGAATTACGAACGTAGGGCGGATTAGAGAGAATAATAAGTGATGAGTGATGAGTTTTAAACTTTGAACTATCCAATATATCGCATTGAAAAAATTCAACAGCGACGTTATTCCTTTCGGCATTGCGCTGAGCTACAGCCAAGGCTTCGGCGGAAATGTCGCAGGCCAAGACTTTAGCTGTGGGGCATTGTTTGGCTACCGCTATGGCAATGCAGCCGCTGCCTGTACACAAGTCAAGTACCACAGGCTCCGCATAAGCCTTTAGTTCTTCCACAGCCCATCGCACTAATTCTTCGGTTTCGGGGCGGGGAATCAAAACCTGCTCGTTAACCTCAAAGGGCAGTCCGCAAAATTCGGTTTTCCCTGTTATGTACTGCAAGGGACGGCCTGTAGATAGTTGATGCAAAGCGTCAGTTAACAATTGAGCATTGGCAATTGAAAATTGAAAATCAGGCTCTGTATATAATTGCGTGGAAGTTAAGTTTATATAGTGTTGCAGCAACACGCGCACCATGGCATTAATTTCCTGCTCGGAGTATAAATACCTGCATTGCTGCCTTGCCGCACGGAATATCTCATCAATAGTCATCGGCGTGCGAGGGTGTCTTCTAAGAGCAGGGTAAAGGTTTCGGGAAGCGACCTGCCTGCTATCTGCAATTGTTGCGGCACAATGCTTTGTTCGCTCATGCCTGGCACCGTATTAATTTCGAGAAAGTAAATTTCATCATTATGCAGTATATAATCAATACGCACAATTCCTTTACAGCCTAAGCGTCCATATATCAACGAGGACAAGCGCGTCAGCCTTTCGGCCAATTCATCAGGAATGTCGGCAGGTGTAATCTCTTGGCTCTTGCCCATGTACTTGGCTTCGTAATCGAAAAATTCGTTTTCAGGAATAATTTCCGTAACAGGCAGGTCAATGCTTTCTTGAGCGGCTTTGAATACGCCCTGCTGTAGCTCACGTCCTGAAATATATTCCTCAACCAACACAGCGTCGCTTTCTGAGAAAGCTATCTCTAAGGCTTTTTTAATTTCTTTTACATCTTTAACCTTTGACACGCCGAAGCTGCTGCCGCTGGCATTAGGTTTAATAAACATGGGTAAGCCTAACTGCCGTACCAATTCTTCGGGTTCTATTTTATCGCCTTTGGATATATATACATCTTTGGCCATTTTAACGTCGGTATCGCGCAAAAAACATTTGGTAGCGTACTTGTTAAAGGTTAAGGTCGAAACAAAGGCATTGCTTGAGGTGTAAGGAATATCCAGCATCGTAAGGTACGACTGCAATAAGCCGTTTTCGCCCGGCGTGCCGTGAATAACAATGAAAGCGGCATCTAAGTTCACTTTCTCACTCTGCGGCGACACAAAGCTAAAATCCGATTTATCTATTTCTATCGTAGTATTACCGGGAAGTTGCACAGCCCAACTATTACCCATCAGCAAGACCTCATATACATTATAGCGCGTGCTGTCGATATTGGCTGCCACCTGCCTGCCGCTATTCACCGACACCGCAAACTCCGAAGAATTTCCTCCGTAAACTACTGCTATGTTTTTTTTCATCTCTAAATAGTGATTTAGTTATTTGTTGAACTTTGAACCCTTTACCTTTTACCCTTCATTATTCGTGCTATAATTTTTCCATTTTTCCAATACTCTTGTAAAATCTTCAGGGGGAGCCTGTTCGAATATCATTTCCTCCTTAGTAGTTGGGTGAACGAAACCTATTAAGCGTGCGTGCAGGGCATGGCGGGGCATAATAGAGAAGCAATTATCAACAAAACGGCGGTATTTCGAGAAAATCACGCCTTTCACAATCTTGCTGCCGCCGTAACGGTCGTCATTAAACAAGGGGTGGCCAATGGAATCCATATGTACGCGAATCTGGTGCGTGCGGCCTGTTTCGAGGCGGCATTCAATAAGGGTTACATAACCTATACGTTCTATCACTTTATAATGGGTTACCGCCCACTTTCCTCCTTTTTCTTCGGGGACAATAGTAAAACAAAGCCTGTCTTTGGGGTCGCGCGCAATAGCTGCATCAACGGTTCCTTCGTCCTTCTCCACATTTCCCCAAACCAAGGCTACATACACGCGTTTGGTGGTATGTTCAAAAAATTGCTGTGCAAGGAAGGCATGTGCTTGTTCGTTTTTCGCCACTAATAGAAGGCCGGAGGTATTTTTATCAATCCGATGCGCGAGTGCTGCTTCCTTATCAGGAATATCTTTTAAATAAAATTTTAAGGCGTTCATCAGGGTTCCGGTGTAGTTTCCGTGTCCGGGGTGCACCACCATTCCCGCTGCTTTATTGATTACCATCAGGTCGTCATCTTCATACACTACATCAAGCGGAATATCTTCGGACAAGAGTTCAATACCTCTGCGGAGAAACGGCAATACAATGCTGATTTCGTCTAAAGGCTTAACCATATAATTGGAGCGGGCAACCAATCCGTTCACTAAAATATAGTCGGACGCGGCAGCTTGCTGCACGCGGCTGCGCGAAGTATCTTCAAGGCGCGCTGTCAAAAAACGGTCGAGCCGCATAGTGCTCTGTCCTTTGTCCACAGTAAACCGATAATGTTCAAATAATGGCCGTCCTTCAAAACCGTCTAAGCCGTTGTCGTCATCATCAAAATCATCGCCGGTCAACCATTCTTTAGCGCTATTCATCATCGGGCAACTATTATTTTATAGGAAGTCTTCACCACATTATTCTCATAGATGCGCACGACGTACACTCCCGCCGAGAGCGCAGCTACCGAGAAAGTAGCGTCAGGCGTATAAGCCGCATGTACCAAAGTACCCCGAAGGTCATACACTTCAACCCGCTGTGTAGCGGCGGTCGGCGACATTTCCCTTTCAGCTTTAAGGTTGCGTATGGTTACCATATCAACAGCCGGATTCGGATAAAGCAAGTAGTCGTTGTTTGTTTGCGCAGGAGCGGGCTGTGGCGGCGGAGGCAATACAGCATCGTCGGGGAATTTGGCTTCATCGCAGAAAATCGGGCGCATCATTAACGAGCCGTCATAAATAGATGGCAGCCAGCCGTCATAATTATTCACTGAATAGAAATTTTTATCTTGATTCAAGCGGTTAGCATCAAAGCCTATATTCAGAAAAACTTCGGAAGTTTGTATCCAGCCTACATAGAATATTTGATTACGGCTTACAGGTAAGGCTTTTTCAAACTTATAAGCCACAAATTTATTCAGGCTGTCGCGCAATGCAGGCCGCGTTACGGTATGCGAGTACAGCAGTTCACCCGGCATGCCATCGCCGTCATCTTCCCATACGGCTATTTTGAAAGGCTTAAGATTAGCACTGTCTCTGGCAAAATTAAAATACATATACACTCCTCTCAGGGAGTCGGTACGATAACTTTGAAACTGGGTAGCCACACGTCCATTGCCTGTACCGGATCCGAAAAGCCCATAGCCGTTTTCAGCTGATCCATCGTCATAAGCGTAATAGTCATGGAAACGTTGAATAAGCGTTGTGGTATCATTACTTCTCAAGGCCGTTCTTAAGGGCGTAGCTTCAACATCTGTCGTCAAATAACTGCTGATTTCAAAGGCGGTGGCATCATCATCAGCAAAAAAAGTATAGGGTAAAAAGTTGAAGGTACGTACATGTGTTGAATCATCAAAGATATTTTCAGAACCGCCGCTTGTATTAAAAGGCGCTATGGCAGAACCATACAACGGTCTGATAGAAAAATGACGGGTTACAGATCTTGTGCCCCAGCCTAAGTTTCGGTAAGTAATGGTAAAATCGGTGGAAGCGCCAAAAAGATTGCGTTGCGCTTCAGAGGTATTCAGGTGGGAGGCAGGAACCGATTCATAGATTTTAGTGATGGGGCTTTGCGGAGCGGCAATGCCTATATCCGGCACGTGCTTATTAAGAACATCGCGCGATCTATCTAAGTACACAAAACTCAGGTGCCAGAAGTCGGCATTATTGGAACGCCCCGGCGCATCTAAATTTACGGTAAGCGACACCATATTTACAAAGCGAAACTGAAAACCCGTTTGCAACCACAGCAGGTCGTCAACTTCTAATGCGGTGTATACAAAGTCTGATTTAATATCGCTGAGAGCATGTTCTACTATATTTGTCTGGTCAGCGCCTTTGATTTCAATTACTGCACTCTCTGTACTATTTACGTAGGCCGTCCACACTCTTGTCCATGTATCTGCGGAAGGGGAATAAAATTCTAAATACAGCAGATCGCCGGGACCGGGAAGGTCGGCTAAGCCGCCTGCCTGAAAGAAAAAACTCAACACTACATTATTGGATCCTGCCAGATTGATAGGGTATGAGGTAAGTGTGTCGGCGGGAGTTGATGCATCGCCTAACCATGGATAGGCGCGGCCGATAGCATCTAAAGCATCAAAGGTAGCCACTCCTATGGTTGGCATATTAAGGGCATAATGATCGTTCACATAAACCCCGTTAGTTATCCACAACTCTGTGTTGGGCCAGGGGTTCGTAGGCACAAAACAATCGACAAAGGGAAGTTCTATCGGTGCCGACGGAGCGCGGTTGGCTCTTGTTGCGAGCGCCGGCTGCGGGCGGGCAAGCGGGTTTTCAATGAGGCCTGTTAATTTTTCCTGAGCCACTCCTGCTTGCAAGGCAAAAATTCCGACAAGTGCAAGAATGATATGTTTTTTTCTATTCATTTTGTGAAAATTTTGATTCATCAATAGTCAGCCACAGGTCAACCCTGTAGCCCAAAGGAAAGGCAGCCGAAGCTGAAATATCAGGCGACTGTTTATATACCTTAGCCGAAAGAGTGTCAATATAAGTTCTCACTGTGTGGTCATAGCGCAGGTTACCGGCATTCAGCGAGGATTCGGCTAATCGGTCTGTAGCTTCCAAGGCTGAATAGCCTATCAATAAAGGCACAAAAGTGCCCTCGGCGCCCCAGTTCTTCCCAACGATAAGGTCAATTTGACTATTGGCCGGTAAAGAAGTTCCGGGAGTGATTGCATACCCTTTGTAACGTTGATCCAAAACATTATTGGTAGCTATATCTTCCACATAATCTAAACGCCCGACATGCAGGCCTGAAGCTACCAATACGGTTTTGGCCTGCCGCAACGAGTAACCTGTTACATTCGGCATTTCTACCATACGCGGCTGCGTGGAATTAATCACCAGCAAAATCCGACGGCCCTGCTTCACCTTGGCATCTGCCGGAGGGGTTTGTCGAATGACCGTACCCAAGGGTCGGGTAGTTATGTTGACCGAGTCGGTAACTTCCAATACCAAGCTATGCTTGTCGGCTAACTCCTTTGCTTCAGCAATATTCAACCCGACAAAGTCCGGCACCGGGTTGGCCTGCCCGTGACGGGTAAAAGCCGAAAGAAAAAACTGAAGCAACACAATCATTAATAGAATAGACAGCGCAGCTATCAAAAGACTACTCCAATAAGGATGTTCATTATAGAAACGTTTCATTCTTGATAAGAAAAACTAATTTGTTTAACTTACAAAGATAGTAATCTTTTTTTAAAATAGCAAAACAAACTTTGCGAAAAAATGTCCTAAAAACTGTAGGTCAAGCCGATATTAAACGATTCATGAACCTGAAGGCGGGGACCTTGTAAAACAGTACTGCCGGGAACCGTATAACGAGACTTGTCCTTATATACCATACGGCAATATAATTCAGCCGCAAGGAATGAGGTAATTTTGATGCCTAACTTATTTTCCCAGTCTATATCTATATTCTGAGGATTATCGGTATAATTTGAAAATAGTTCCATCTTGCTATTAAAGTACATGGTTTTCAAAAATTCTTTTTTGAAAATAACACCGGCATAAAAGCCCATGTTAACAGCTGTAGTTTCACCCATTTTCACATCTGTATAAATCCCCATGCGCGAAATAGTAGTATCAAGGACAAAGGTAAAACGGCCGGAAACAGGAGCCACCGTAATGTTCCATGTATCGCCACCTTTAAAACTCATACCCAATGAGGTGGTCAGGTAGGCAGGCGAGAACAAACGGGAAATAATCGTCCGGTCTGCCGGCGAGCGATAACCGGGGCTAAACTGACTTTTCAAGTCAACCAAGGCCGTATAATAAAATTTTGAATTTTCGCCCGTGCGTAGTCCGCAAGTATTGGTAAACTGAAAACGGTCTTCTTTCTTCTGAAGATTATTCACATTATCCCAGGTCATGGCATAAGCGCCGTCAAGCTCCGATTGAAAATACCATAAACTCTTTTTATAGACGTACGACAGGTTAGAGGTAGCGCGTAGCGTAAGATTAGCAACACCGCCCGATTCCCAGCTGTCGGAATAAGAAATTTGAGAAAAAGAAAGGCCGTTCTTACCATGAAATTCGTGAACGGCTTTTGGTTTGGCAGAACCCATTCCTCCGGCTTCAGTATCAGAGGTATCGGCTGCTGCCTGTAAAAATTTAGCTTCCGGAATTATCGCTTTCACTATTTGGGCGCTTGCTCCATTAATAAACAAGAGCAACATCAACGCAACAGTAATTTTTTTCATCTTAAACATATACTTCTAATAATTTTGCTTTTTCTTTTGGTTTTAAATGGATATCGGCTATAACAGTCGGTACTAATAAAGTTTCGCCCTTATTCAAGGTTTCTTTCATTCCCATGCAATCAATAATCAAGGCTCCTTCAATACAGCAATAAATTACAAAACTGTCGCGCTCCGTCAAAGGCCTGCTTACAAGGCTGTCAATTTCCAATAAATTAGTAGTAAAATAAGGGCAATTCACCAATTCTATCGGTTTATTTTTTTCCGAAACATAAGGTATCTTATACTCGTTTCCGGCAGTATAATCTATCACATCAATGGCTAAGTCGAGGTGCATTTCGCGGGCGGTAGTCGGATTATGCTCCCGTCCCCAATCATAAACGCGGTAAGTGATATCGGAGGTCTGCTGAATTTCGGCTATCATCACTCCTTTGCCTATGGCGTGAATGGCGCCGGCAGGAATAAAAAATACATCACCGGCTTGTACCTGCACGAAATTTAACTGCTCCGTAAGCGTATTTTTCACCGTGTGTTCATAAAAATTACGGGCATCAAGCGCTTGCTTAAACCCTACATAAATACCCGCATCGGGAGCTGCGTCCACAATATACCACATCTCTGTTTTACCGTAAGCATCATGCCGCTGTGCGGCTGTCTCATCATCGGGGTGCACCTGCACCGAAAGGGTTTCGGAGGCATCAATCAATTTTATCAATAAGGGAAATTCTACACCGAATTGCTCATACACCTTTTCACCCACTAATTCTCCCATGTATATTTCTACCAATTCTTCAATATTGTTGCCTTTCAGAAAACCATTGGCCGCCTGCGACAGGTTTTTCTGCATGCCCGACAATTCCCAACTCTCGCCGATTTTCTTATTAAGTTCAAAAGGCTTCCTCAGAAGCTCGGCTAAACGAGTTCCCCCCCAGACCATTTCTTTACCTATTGGCTTGAATTTTAAAGGATAAAGATTCATAATAGTAAAAAATTCAGGCAAAATTACAAAAAAAACGTTAAAAGTTCATTTTTTTTCCTATTTTTGTTCTGAATTTGTATAAACAAAACCTAACCTATGTTAATTATTGGCATCGCCGGAGGAACAGGCTCAGGCAAAACTACTGTAGTGCGTAAAATTGCTGAACTTCTACCTAAGGGACAGGTGGCTATTTTGTCGCAAGATTCTTATTATAAAGATAGTGGACATCTTCCATTGGAAGAGCGCTTAGCCTTAAATTTCGACCACCCCGATTCCTTGGATTTTGAATTATTGATTAAAGACCTCAAGACATTGAAAGTCGGCAAGAGTATCCAACAACCTGTTTACTCCTATCTTACCTGTACCCGCTCCGAAGAAAGCATAGAAGTGCTCCCTCATGAGGTAGTGATTGTGGAAGGGATACTGATTTTCACCAGCGCCGCACTTCGTAAATTAATGGATATTAAGATTTTTGTAGATGCCGATGCCGACGACCGTTTAGGTCGTGTAATTTGTCGCGATATAGTGGAACGCGGCCGCGATGTGCAGGCTGTATTGGAACGTTACGAAAAAACCGTGAAACCCATGCACTTACAGTTCATAGAGCCTTCTAAGCGCTACGCCGACCTGATTATTCCCCAAGGCGGACACAACGAGGTGGGAATTGATATGCTGCGCGCCATCATCGAACGAACTATTTCAATGAAGCAATGAACAATATAGTTCAAAATTCAAGGTGTAAAGTTCAAGATCTAAATATTTAATACCCTCATTTTAAAGTTGTTAATTATCAATTATCAATTATTAGTTATTAATTCTCAACTCTCAATTCTCAATTCTCAATTTTTTTTTGTACCTTTGCCGCCCCTTTTGCGGGCATGGCGTAATTGGTAGCCGCGCCAGACTTAGGATCTGGTGCCGTAAGGCGTGGGGGTTCGAGTCCCTTTGCCCGCACAAAAGAGTTGAAAGTGGAGAGTTATAAACTTTCAACTCATAATTCATAAATAATTAAAGATGAAAATTGCACAAAACAGCATCGACGAATTAAACGCAACTATTGCATTAACCATTGAACAATCCGATTATGAACCGCGGGTAAAGAAAGGCTTGAGCGAGCAGCGGCGCAAGGCCGAAATTAAGGGCTTCCGTCCGGGCATGGCGCCTATGAGCCTCATCGAAAAGATGTATGGCAAGTCAATCTTAATGGACGAAATACAAAAACTACTGTCGGAGGGCCTCAACCAACATATTACCGACAATAAACTGCAATTATTGGGCGAACCCCTGCCTAACGAGGAGGATTCCGGCAAACTTGATTTGGAAAAAGGCGGCGACCTTGATTTTAAATTTGATATCGCCTTAGCGCCATCAATCAATATCAATTTCACGGAAAAAGACAGCATTCCTTTTTATAAAATTACCGTAACCAAAGAAGACCTGAGTAAATATCAGGAAAGCATCTTGCGCCAACACGGCAAACTCGAAAATACGGAAACTTCTTCCGATGAGGATTTCATAACAGCTACGCTTACGCAGGGCGAACACCTCATTGAAAACACCTACATCTCTTTAAAAAATATCGAAGACCAGCAATTCAGAATGCCCTTTATCGGTCAAAAAGTTGGAGACGAAATAGAGGTGGACGTGAAGCAGACCTTCACTAATGAAACCGATTTGGCCGCCATGCTAAAGGTGAAGAAAGAGGAGTTGGCCGATTTCGAGCCCGTATTCAAGATAAAAATTAACGAAATTAAACGTTTTGCTCCTGCCGAACTCAATCAGGATTTGTTCGACCGTATCTTTGGTGAAGATGTGGTGAAAAACGAGGAAGAATTTAACCAAAAAGCTGAAGAACGCATTGCAAGCGAATACGCTCAGGAGAGCAATTACCGTTTTGCCAAAGACGCCCGCGTCATAGCTTTCGATAAAGCCAATATAGTTTTACCCGATAACTTTCTGAAACGTTGGTTACTGTATGCCAATGAAGGTAAAATTACCAAGGAACAAATCGACAAAGATTATGAGGCCTTTGCCGAAGACCTGCGCTGGCAAATGATTCGCGGGTATATCGCCAAAGAACAAAAATTTGAAGTAACTAAAGAAGCTATGCTGGAACACGCCCGCCAAATGGCGCGTTACCAGTTTGCCATGTACGGCTTGCCCAATGTTCCCGACGAGCATATTGACCGTTATGCCAATACTATTTTGGACAATGAAAAGGAAGCCCGAAACATTTACGAAAGAGCGGAAGACAGCATGGTGATGAACTATATCAAAAGTGCAGTAACACTTGAGGAGAAAGAAATTACCATGGAAAAAATGCAGGAATTATATGAAAAGGAGAAAAAATAATGCAAAATGAATTTCACAAATATGCCGTAAAACATGTCGGCATCAGCAGCTTGGCACTGCACCGATATAACAGTATGTATGCCGGACATATCAATCCTGCAATTATTGAAGAGCGCCAGTTGAATGTAGCTGTTATGGACGTGTTTTCCCGTTTGATGATGGACCGCATTATTTTCTTAGGCGTTCCCATCACCGACGATGTAGCCAATATTATTCAGGCGCAATTATTGTTTTTGGAGTCTAATGACCCCTCTAAAAATATTCAACTTTACCTGAATACGCCCGGCGGTTCGGTCTATGCAGGCTTAGGGATTTACGACACCATACAATTAGTATCATCGAAGGTTGCCACCATCTGCACCGGCATGGCCGCTTCTATGGGCGCCATTTTGTTAACGGCAGGCACTCCCGGCCATCGTTCAGCGCTTCCTCACTCCCGCGTGATGATTCACCAACCTATGGGTGGAGTGGAAGGTCAAGCGGCAGACATTGAAATTGCCGCCCGCGAAATTTCTAAAATAAAACGCGAACTGTACGAAATTATTGCTTCCCATTCGGGCAAAAAAATAGAGCAAATCGAAAAAGATGCCGATCGCAATTACTGGATGAGCGCTCAGGAAGCCTTGGAGTACGGCATGATTGACGAGATTTTATTAAAAATGAAAAATAAATAAGCTTCCATGCCTAAAAAACGACCTCCGGTAATAGACCACCATTATTGCGCTTTCTGCCGACGATCGATTGATGATGTTGCTTTACTGCTCGATGGTCCGGAAGCCTCCATCTGCAACGAGTGCGCCAAAGGAGCTGCCCTCATGGCTGATGATATGCTGAAACAGTCGGCGCCAAGCGCTGCTTCTCCTTTGGAGGATATGTCGGTAAATCTGTTGTCGCCAAAAGAAATCACCGCCTTTCTCAACCAATATGTTATCGGACAGGAAGAGGCTAAAAAATATTTATCGGTAGCGGTTTACAATCATTACAAGCGCATCAGTCAGTCGGTAAAAGACGATGTTGAGCTTGAAAAATCGAACATTCTCTTGGTAGGCGCTACCGGCACAGGCAAGACCTTGCTGGCGCGTACCATTGCCCGAATGCTCCATGTACCTTTCGCTATTGTTGATGCTACAGTACTCACCGAGGCAGGCTATGTAGGCGAAGATGTGGAAAGCATTCTCACCCGCCTGCTGCAAAGCGCCGACTACAATGTGGCAAAAGCTCAAAAAGGCATTGTGTTTATTGATGAGCTCGACAAGATTGCCCGCAAAAGCGATAATCCGTCAATTACTCGCGACGTGAGCGGCGAAGGGGTTCAGCAGGGCCTGCTAAAACTCTTGGAAGGCGCAGTGGTAAACGTTCCTCCGCAAGGCGGACGCAAGCACCCCGAACAACACATGATAGCCGTTGACACCAAGGATATTTTATTTATCTGCGGCGGCGCTTTTGAAGGCATAGACCGCAAAATTGCCCAACGCCTCAACACACAGGTGATAGGCTATGGCGCTGTGCAAAAGCATGCGCATATCGATAAAAATAACCTCTTACAGTATGTTGCTCCTGCCGACCTGCGCAGCTATGGACTAATCCCTGAAATTATAGGCCGCCTGCCGATCCTGACCTACCTTCAACCGCTTGACAACACAGCGTTGCGCAATATTCTCACTCAACCTAAGAACGCTATTATTAAGCAATATATCCAAATGTTCCGAATAGACGGCATCAAGTTGTCCTTTGACGATGAGGTCTTGGATTTTGTTGTTGAGAAGGCGTTGAAGTTCAAATTAGGCGCCCGCGGCTTGCGCTCTATCTGCGAAACCATTATGATTGACGCCATGTACGACCTCCCCTCCTCCGATAAGAAAAGTCTGCGCATTACCCTGCAATATGCTGAGGAGAAAATGAAGAACGCTGCTATTGCAGAAGGGCAGTGAGTAAATTTTTTATAATGACACAATTATAATAATCTCACAATCTCCTCCAACCACCTTGCATCTGTTTCGTCAAATGTATTAAGTTGCTCGCTATCAATATCAAAAACAGCCCATACATGGCCGCCGAAGAATAGCGGAACCACAATTTCTGACTTCGACAGGGAACTGCAGGCTATGTGCCCGGGGAATTGCGCCACGTCGGGAACGACAATGGTTTTGGCCTCTTTCCACGCCGTACCGCATACGCCGCGGCCTAAAGCAATGCGGGTGCAGGCCACAGGCCCTTGAAAGGGACCAAGTACCAACTCTTCATCTTTAACAATGTAAAATCCTACCCACCAAAAATTAAATACCTCTTTGAGCGCAGCAGCAATATTGGCCATATTGGCAATAGTATCAGGCTCTCTTTCGGTCAGTGCCCGAAGCTGAGGGAGCAGCGCCTCGTATTGCTCCGCTTTAGATAGGTCTTTAGCGATAAAAAATTGTTCCGACATAAAGTTTTAATGAATAGAATTGCAAAGATAAGAATTGTTAGGGATTATATGAAATTGAAGTAGTTAATTTGCCGTAAAGCGGTTTATGTGTTATGATTTGTTTTAGGATATGCGATTTGCAATAATAGTTTACAGTTAACCTCGTATCTTCGCTAACCACTAACCACTAATCGCTAAATATCTAAAGAATGGTTGCTCTTTAACATTCCACAACGCTATATTGCCTTCCTCTGCGGCGGCTTTCCATAAGCCGGTACGATAGGCCGATACCGATGCGTCAATGATAATTTGTTGCGGACGGTAATAGGCTAAAGCGATTTCCGGCCGTTGTGTATACTCCGAGGTTACAATCAGGTAATCGACCGGAATGCAGGTGAGCGGATATTCCTGCGAGGCATTCAGCACCTTGACGAGCTGAGACCCCAACTGTATAAACCCGCGATACATGCCGATATGCTGGATACAGGTGTCCTTGAAACAAGCGTTCACATCGTAAGTACTGCAAGGCCTGTCGGCTATACCGCGGGAAATAAAGAAGGATTTCAGGTTAAAATCAAAATTAGTGTTGATGTTTTTGCTGTCGCGCAGGGCAAGGCTGTAGTGTCCGGCTATAATATGAATGTAGGTGCTGTTTTTAACATTGTAAACCGCTAAAACCTGTTGTCGGCTGTGTGCCAAATTTTGCCAATGGGTTATGCCGAAAATGAGGATAATGAAACATGCGCACAACTGTAATAGCCGCCGCTGCCGCAGTTCTATGAATAAGGCCAAACTGATAATCGCTGCCGCCATTAACCATAATTGAGCCTCGTTAAAATAAATGTTTTGTGTAACCGACCATGGCAGTTGTTCAATAAGCTGTACGCCGCTGTTGAGTAGCCGCAGCGCCTGTTGCAGTAGCCAGCCCAAAGCGTCTGATAGCAAAGGAACCCATGAGAAGGCTTGCAAAGCGGCGCCAAGGTAAATGATAATGCCTGTGAGCGGTATTACCCAAAGATTGGTAAGTAAAAAGTAATTGGGAAATTGGTGAAAAATAAACAAGGTAAGCGGCACAGTGCCCATTTGCGCAGCCGTTGATACGCATAGCAATTGCCAGATATAATTGACCACTTTATTGGGTGCATATAGTAGTTGATAAATATGCCGTTGGAAGTAAACTATAGATAAGACGGCAAGGTAAGATAATTGAAAGCCGATCTCGAAAACATCGTAGGGGCGGAAAAGGCAGATGAAAAAAGCGGAAGCGGCCAAGGAGTTGTAGATGCTGATATCGCGCTGCAGCATTTGGCCGACCAGCACGAAACTGAACATCACCGTTGCGCGGGTTACTGAGGGCGAAAACCCGGTAAGAGCGGCATAAACCCACAAGCAAGCAAGGATCATACAGTTTTTGATGAATAGTTTTCGGCGACTTTTTCCTAAGAAAGAAAGCGACAGCGATAGTATGGCAAAGATAATGCCCACGTGCAAACCCGACACCGCTAAGATATGCGAAGCGCCTGTGGCCGAGTAGCTTGCCTTTAAATCGGCATCTAAATCTTTCTTGTCGCCCAAGCAAAGGGCTTTAATAATGGCTAATTCTTCGCCCTGCAGCCCGGCATTTTCATATATCCTTTCGGCCTTGGCCCGAAGCCGCTCCGGAAAATACTTCCAACTTGGAGGGTTTGGATTTATCAGATATTTTTGTGTGCGCACAAAAGCGGTAGAGAAGAAGCCCTTTCTTCGCATATAAGTCTTATAATCAAATTCCCCCGAATGTTGCGGCGGAGCAAAGGGACTAAGCCTGACTTCTGCGAAAATACTATCGCCCAACTGCGGAATATTTACATGGTCGGTTTTTTCTAAATACAATATGGCTTTTTCTCTGTTACAGGGCGAGATTTTTTTTGCTCCAGACTGAGTATCGCAATATGCACCTGCAATTAAAATCGGGGTTTTGATGAATCTTTCGCCTATTGTTACTTCTTCGCAAACTACGGCTTTGATGTAAATATCTTCCTCTTGCGGCAATCGGCTTTCTTTGGCGTGCATTTGCACGATGGTGGCGCCGGCAGAAAATAAGAAGAGCAAGGCTATACCGCCGTTTATCCATTGTCGGCGGTGGTGACGCGATAGGGGAAGAAAGGCTATAATCATAAATAGCAGCCCAAGCGCTAATGTTATGCTTATGACAGGAAATGCAAAGCCGACGCCGAATTCCTGCCATATTATACCGAGCAGAAAAGCGATAGCCAAACGTACGAAGGGAATTTCCCTCAGTGTTTCCTCCCAATTACGTTGAGCGGTGGTATTATGCTTCATTATAGCCTTCCACAATATGAATAACTACCTCTAATGCTTTCTGCATGCTTTGCAGCGAGATATATTCGTAAATACTGTGAAAATTATGACCTCCGGTGAAAAGATTAGGACAAGGGAGGCCCATATAGCTTAATCGGGCGCCGTCGGTGCCGCCGCGGATAGGTTTGATTACAGGCGATAGGCCTGCTTTTACTAAGGCAGCTACAGCTTTATCAATGACTATCGGATATTCTGCTATCTTTTTTTGCATGTTGTAATACTGGTCGGTGATATGCAGTTGGAAAGTATCATCGCCGTATTCTTGATTGAGTTGGTGAACTGTTTGATATAAAAAATCCTTTCTGTTTTGAAATTGCGCCTCATCATGGTCGCGGACGAGGTACTTGGCTTTAGCGGCCTCGGTAGAACCATTAACTTGCGAGAGTAAATAGAACCCTTGGTAACCGCTCGTGGTTTCGGGACGCTGGTCGGCAGGAAGTTGGCGGTTGAAATCTTCGATCAGCAGCAAGGCATTTTTAAACGTTTTGTCGGCCTCGCCGGGGTGCATATTGCAGCCTTTTACTTGCAACGTGGCTATGGCGGCGTTAAAATTCTCATATTCCAACTCGCCGATGGCCCCGCCGTCTATGGTGTAGGCATATTGGGCGCCGAAGTCGGCTACATCAAAACCATCGGTGCCGCGCCCCACTTCTTCATCGGTCGTAAAGGCTAAACAGATATCCCCATGTGGTAATTCAGGGTGGAGGGCTAAATATTGCGCCAACTCCATTAAAATAGCTACACCGGCCTTATCGTCGGCGCCTAATAAGGTAGCGCCGTCGGTAGTAATCAGGGTTTGGCCTGTATATTGACTAAGATGAGGAAAATCGGCGCAGCGCAGGGTAATTTTTCGAGAAGCGTTTAAGACAATATCATTGCCATCGTAATTTTCAATTATTTGCGGACAAATATTGGCGCCGCTGACGTCCGGAGAAGTATCCACATGAGCTATAAAGCCTATGGTCGGAATAGCTTTGTCGGTATTGCCCGGAATGCGTACAGTAAGGTATTGTTGCCGGTGCAGGGTGGCTGCCCAGCCCATTTCGCGGAGCTCCTTGTCGAGCAAATGCAAAAACGACAATTGTCCGGGAGTGCCGGGCCTATCCGTCGAATCGGGATCCGATTGTGTGTCAAGTGACACGTAGTGTAAAAAACGTTCAAGCAGCGTGTTCATAATCGTTAAATTTATAAATGAACGTTCTTAGTGGCGCTGCAAAGATAGTAAAAAAAATGAGAACTGAAAAAATAGATAAAAATTGTTTTTATCTTCACGCCTAACGCTTTACAGTAAATTTGTAAATTCATAAATTTTTTCTTACCTTTGCCTTGTTATATTAAAAACATTTGGTAACTATATACTATTTTACCCGTAAGTTATAATTGTTAACCTTGTAGGTTTTTTATCACTTATCAAAAAGTTCCGTTCCATTAACTGGAATATGCCATCCAGTTAATTTCTTTTCAAATTGCACTTTATATTCTCCTTCATCAACAGAAACAATAACAGACCCAGAGGCTGGGATTTCAGTAGAGCGATATGTGGCAGCTATGAGGCAATGTGCTTCATGGTGTATTTTTGCGAGATTCATACTAATTTATATTTACAAGGTTATTAACGCTGGTTATAATATACTCGGTGTATTAAAGCAAAGAGTTTACCATTAGACCAATACAAGCCAACAGGCTTTTCATCATACTTACGTTCATTTGTTTTCATATCGAAATATATTTTAGTGAGACAAAATTAAACCGCAAACTACGAATCTGTGGTTGCAAAGGTACGAAAAACAAATGAAACGGGAAGAGGCTGATTTAAAAAGTTTTGAACAGCCTCTTTTCTCATTTTTACAAGCAATTTTGCTTGCCACAGTTTATATAGGCAAATAAATATTGTTTGCTTATATGAAAAATCAATTTTGTAACTCTTTAATTGACCTCTTTCGAACCTTCCCAGACGAAGAAACTTGCCTCGAATATCTGGAGAAACACTATTGGCCTAACGGAGCTGTCTCGCCGTTTGACCCCACGTCAGAAGTAATCTACTACGGTAATCATCGGTATCGCTGTAAAAATACACGCAAGTATTTTACAGTGAAGACTGGCACGTTATTCCATAGCACAAAAAATTCACTATCAACGTGGTTTGCTGCGATATGGTTGCTTTCCAGTAGCAAAAAGGGAATATCTTCTATGCAGTTAGCACGAGATTTGCAGATAACCCAGAAAACAGCGTGGCATTTATTGCATAGGATAAGAAAATGCTATTTCTGCGAAAACCAAAGTATGCTACAAAATGAAGTAGAGTTGGACGAGACATTCGTAGGCGGAAAGAACAAGAACCGCCACTTCGATAAGAAGGTTAAACATTCGCAAGGTCGTTCTTTCAAGGACAAGACCCCTGTATTGGGAATGCTCGAACGAAAAGGGAAGGTAGTTTGTAGAGTGGTTAAAAGCACCTCTTCTAAACACTTAACCCTTCCCATCTGTAAAACTATTGACCGAAATGCAACGCTATACACGGACGAATGGGACGGTTATAAATTAGCCCGAATTATTTTCAAAGATAATCATATCGTAAACCATGGACGCCGCCAATATGTAAATGGGAAAGCCCACACAAATACGATAGAAGGCTTTTGGTCATTACTGAAGCGTGGTATTATAGGCATCTATCACCGTATCAGCAAAAAACACCTTCAGCGATATGTAGATGAATTTGTTTTCCGTTACAATACCCGCGAACTTAATAATGGAGTCCGCTTTAATTTGTTACTTTGTAATATAAATCATCGTTTAACCTTTAATGAGTTGATATATGGCTAAGAAAAAACCAATAAATCCAATGGATATAAAAATACACCTTCGGAAGAAACAGGGTAATAATCTTCCTCCGTTTGACTTAGAACACTTCACGGAGCTAATAATGAAAGCCAAACAATACCCTACTGCCGAAAGAAAAAAGAAGCAGAAGATTTAATTTCTTATCGCCTGCTTTTTGTGATACAGGAGTTACTCCTAATCGTCTTACGATTGTTGGCGAATGTACTCCCGCATTTTCTCTTCTTTCCTCATTTTTTCCATCTTTTTTGCATCGGTTTCTCCCATACATAATTGGATAAGGAGGTCAACAAGCGGGGAAAGTAAAATCGCTAATACCACATGAGCAACAACGTCTCGACCAAGACGACGTGCTAATATTCCACAAACCACCACGAATAAAATGTAAAATAATAAAATTTCCATAATTTTTTCAATATCCTCGCAGCCCCAAAGGATGTTTAATTATCAAAAAAGAAGTGGGTTGCCGTCCACTTCTTCGCTTGGTCTCGCCAGAAACCTATAAACACGCAAACAAACAACCCACTCGTAGGAGGGCTTGTGCCGGTGTTTATATCATAACCTGGCGAGTTACGCGAAGAAAGGCACTTCTTTTATGTATGGTTTACACTAAACCAATAGCAAAAATAGTAATTTTCGCTGTATTAGCAAAAAAAAACAATTATAGTAAGTAAAAACTTATAGAATACAATATGAATACTCAACAAGAATTTCCTAACAATCTTTTTGATAAAGATGGTAATAGAGTTAAAGCAGACGATGTGATTTTTGAAGAAAAAAACTACTTTCGTGTCTATTGGAACGAAAAACAGCCACAGGTAGAGGCTTTTAGTCCTTCCTATGGCTATATTCACAATTTGACTGCAAAAGATATTCTACGATTTAAACGTATCGGAACGTTTGAAGAAGCAGAACATCTAATGGTAGTGGATTAAGATTTTGAGGAGTAAGGTGGTTTGTTTTTTGTTACATAGGTGTTTAATCCACTTTGAGCATCAGCAAGACGTTTCATCGTCTCTATGTGCATTGAACCACAAGAATTAACAGTATAAGTATATACCGCACCACTCGTAAAATAAATAGTGATATAATTATCACCATACTCATAACCTTCTACTCCAGAAGGTTTCCCTGTTACAGGGCTAACATTGTAATAGCTTTTCATAAAAAATAATTTTTTGATGACATTTTCAGGCCACCGTTATACCATTTGCTACTACAAATGGACTAATTATGAAATCTCAAACAATGTGCCATTGAAATGTAGCTGACATAATGTCAGAGATTTAAGACAAATAGAGTGCATTAGCCTAATCTACTCCTAATATTTTGACAATATGGCATAAAGATTATCTTTTTTGCTTTTTGCCAACTATAAACAATTAAAACTTAGTAATTATGGATGAAGAATTTTGGTTACGTAAATTTAAGAAGGACACACTTCAAGGGTCTCCTCGATATGTTGAAGCCCATCTTCGGAATCTCCGTCCTCCTATTCCAAGAAATATGATGGAAGAACTAATGAACAGTCCTATACAGCAAGAAGAACGGAGGCTAAAAGAATTGAGGAAGGCAAAGGAGTCCAAAGAAGTTAATTCTAACGGCTAACAAATGCCGAAACAACAAAGTTGCGGGTAAAATAGTATATAGTTACCAAACATTTTTGCCTATGAATATATCCGCGTAATTAATACGCACACTGTAAAATATTGGAAATAGCGTTGCTATTGTTCTTGGACACCATTTTTCCACTTTTCGCTCTATTTTATAGGGCAACTCTTTCAAGAATGAGATAGTAAACGCCGTGTGTGCGGCGTGGAATGACTTTTCGGACGTATAGGCGTGGAAACCTGGTGTTCAGATGGTTGTTCCGCGCTATTTTTTTGTGCGTATCTGAAACATTTTGAGGGACAAAACAGCACTTATTTTTTAATTAAAAAAACATTACGTATGTTTGTATTATCAAAATTTAAAAATTTCACGCAGGTTTTCAAACCCCTGCCTTTATGTTTGTTATTTTTGCTTATGGTGTTTTCCTGTAACAAAGAGAAAGATGAGTTTGCACCTCCGGTCGACAGCGCGCTTAGCGAGGCGGAGACAGCTATTCAGGCAGCCAAAACCTGGTTTTATCAGCAGTATGCTTCCAATGGCCAGCCGGCCGACAGTATTCCGATGTACTCCTTGATGAACGACAATGGGCATAGCCACAATGTTAAGGCCAAGCCCATGTGGGAGGATGCTCAATTAGGTGTGGATAAGGTAGTTGAAGTTCCCTTAGAGTCGTATGGGAAAATAAGTTACGGCAGTCCCTATGCTACCGAAACTCAGTTGGAGTCAACCATTACGCAGTTGATAATTGTTAACCGTGATGGCGAGTATGTAGCCGCCCTTATGCACATAATAGCCGATTCGAGCTACTTGGAGGCACAGGGCTACGATTTGAGCTGCAATTACTATAAAGACTTGGCCGATGATTTTTCGGGCAAGGTTTTTTACACTTATCTTGACGGCGATTTCTGCAACGGTTGGCGGTATGAGGATGGACAGATTACAGGCACTGTTACCTATAGCGGTAAATTAACTGTTCCGGATATTGAAGATGGGGCGCCTGTACAAGCAGCTATATTGAACTCCGCATGTATTACTCATGTTGTAGTAACATGGTTTCGCTGGTGTACAGATTATTATCATGCTCACAGCGGTGATCAATGGACCAGCTGTGATCCTTGGAAAATTGTAGATTATGACAGCTATCTAATATGCGACTTTGGAGGTGGGGGCAGCCCCGGCGGGCTCGGCTCCGGCAACAACAATAATAACAATGACGAAGAGGAAGACACGCCGCCTACCCCGGCCATCTATACCGTTACGGTAACGGCCTCGCAGGGAGGCACAGCAGAAGGAGGAGGCAGCTTTACCGAGGGACAAAGCTGCAATATCTCAGCAAGGCCTGATGCCGGCTTTGTTTTTGACAGATGGGAGAGTAACCATGGCTATGCCTCTACGGAAATGATTTATAGTTTTACTGTTTTTACCAACGAAACGCTTACAGCCGCCTTTGTTCCTGCTTCTACCTATTCGGATTGCGGCCAGCGCAACAGCCTGAATCAAAACGACACCATAACCGGCGCCATTAATGCTTTGAAAATCGATGCTCAGAATGTGGAAGTGGAGGTAGGCCGGTATGAGATAATTGGGCCTAACGGGGACATACTGCCCGGATATAATACGGGCACTAGTACCAAGATCACTTTTCCGACACCCTCGCCGGACTATAATTATAACTGGTTATTTCACACCCACATTGTGGGCGGCACGCCTGTTCCTTCGGCAGATGATATATTTTCAATTTGCCAAGGCTTTCTGGAGCAAAGAGTACGAGAAGATGCTTCCTCTTTCGCTTACGGCATAGTGAACGCCAACGGAACGGCTTACGCTGTTACCATCGGCGACCCCTCGGCATTCCAGCGTTTTATCAGAGATAATGACTTGTCTAATCCTGATGCGCTATGGTATGAAGATTTAAATGATAGACTGGTACAAGCCGGTACAAATGCAGGAGCGACGGAAAGAATATTTGTGGAAGCGCTTCGCAATTCCGGTTTATCTGTTATGAGGTCAAGGAATATGACCCCTACCAATGCCCGCTGGCAGGTTGTAGAATGGCGCAACAATGGAGTAGCAACAAAGGATTGTAATTAATTTAAAACATCAATAATATGAAAAAGATTATACTGACAAGTTTATTTACTATAGTAGTAAGTTGCTTAATGGCACAATGGTACACTAAAAACCTGGACGCTTATGTGGGTACCTGGGAATATACTGACGATACCACTACCTTCCGTATTTTTCTAAAGAAAGGAGTAAGCCGTATTCTCAGCGACCCTTATGAAATTATCTACGGCGGTCAATATTTGGCACGGAACGGAGTAGTGATTATTGATCAGGAAGCTGCGGTACAACGGGCTACAGATAAAACAAGAACTGAAAATGGCTTGACAATATCGGCCAGCAATGCTCAAGAAGAAGAAAGCGAAGTAAATCCAAATATGCTGACTTTTAGTTTTTCTGATAGATTAAAAGATAAAAGAGGGAGCGGAACATTGACCTTGTATCCCAAGCAGCAGCAACTGCGCTGGCAAATCCTGCAAGAGAGTGAAAGGGTGTATTTATGGACAATGGGCGTTGACCCCGAGCCTGTTTTCCACGAAGGCTGGACATTTCCGGAAGATGTAATACTGACCAAGATAGCCGGTTCCACATCAATCGACATTGACACTATTCTTGACCCTGGTGATAAAGAATAATTTAGGACATGGGAAATCGCCCGTACAGACAGCTATAGTAAACGCCAGCGGAATGGCTTATGCTATCCTAAAAACCGGAACAAATGCAGGAGCTGCGGAAAGAATATTTGTAGAGCGGCTTCACAGTTCCGGTTTATCTGTTATGAGGTCAAGGAATATGCCCCCTGCCAATGCCCGCTGGCAGGTTGTAGAATGGCGCAACAATGGGGTAGCAACAAAGGATTGTAATTAATTTAAAACATCAAATAATATGAAAAAGATGGTACTGACAAGTTTATTTACTATAGTAGTAAGTTGCTTAATGGCACAATGGTACACTAAAAATCTGGACGCTTATGTAGGCACCTGGGAATATACTGACGATACCACTACCTTCCGTATTTTTCTAAAGAAAGGAGTAAGCAGTCTTAGTACCTCTCATGAAATCGTTTACGGCGGTCAATATTTGGCACGGAACGGAGTAGTGATTATTGATCAGGAAGCTGCGGTACAACGGGCTACAGACAAAACAAGAGGTGAAAATGGCTTGACAATGTCGGCCAGTAATTTTGAGGAAGAAGAAAGCGAAGTAAATCCAAATGTGCTGGCTTTTGGTTTTTTTGATGACTTAAAAGATAAAGGAGGGAGCGGAACATTGACCTTGTATCCCAAGCAGCAGCAATTGCGCTGGCAAATCCTGCAAGAGAGTGAAAGGGTGTATTTATGGACAATAGGCGTTGACCCCAAGCCTGTTTTCCACGAAGGCTGGACATTTCCGGAAGATGTAATACTGACCAAGATAGCCGGTTCCACATCAATCGACATTGACGCTATTCTTGACCCTGGTGGTAAAGAATAATTTAGGACATGTTTTGATCAGCATCTACGTCTTATGATTAACCAATTTCAAAGATCCAGAATCAGAGAGTTGAATTTGGAATATGAACAATTATACAGGCGCCAAAACTTTAACTCAATGCTTAATCAGCATCTGCTCCATAAATTCCCTGTACTTAGTGGGCGTTACGTTCTTCTTTTTCTTAAATATGCGCATGAAATTCGACATGTTCTCGAAACCGCAGCTATAGCAAATTTCGGCAACCGTTTGCGTGGTTTCCGAAAGCAACTGGCATGATTTTGCAATCCTTATGCTGGTCAAATAATCAATGTAAGTACACTTTGTGCGCTTTTTGAAAAAATGACTGAATGCCGATTCCGACATATTTACCAGTGCTGCGGCATCTTTAAGTTTTATTTGTTGATGATAGTTTGCATCAATATAATCACAAACTTTGGCTATTCTTCTGCTTTTCGAGGCGCGTACAATACTTTGAGAATCAAATTGATTGCTTGCTAATATTCTGCGGTCGGAAATGGATAGCTCATATAAAATGGAGAAAAACGATAAAACGGTTTGAAAACCCTGTATTTTGGTCAACGCTAATATCTTTTCCTTTATTTTATCCTGAGTTTCCCTTGCAAAAACAATACCTTTCTGCGATTCATAAAGCAGTTCCTTAATGCTTTTGAACAAGCGTTTTTCCAAAAGAGGAAAATGGATGAATTTATCCGAAAACTGAAGCGTTACTACATGACGCTTCTCTTCTTCCGAACCGAACCATGCATGTGGAACATTCGGTCCGGTCATAACCAAATCAAGTCCTGAAAAATTTTCAACAGAATCACCCACCACCCGTTCACCGTAAGAGCCAATTACAAGATTGAGCTCAAAATCGGAGTGATAATGAACAGGATAGTCAAATTTTGCATCAGGGTGATTCAAAACAATAAATAAATCTTCTGGAGAAAGAGGTGTGATTTCTTTTTGTAATTTTCTCATAATGAAAGCTATTTATTCCTACAACGGCGCAAAGGTACTGCCTTTTTATTATTTTTGCAAATAAATCATTCAAAAAAATACAATCATTGAACCTAATAATGTATAAAAGTAGCTGTACAATTCAATACCTTTGCACTAAGTTAACATGAAATTTGTATAATTTAATCGCCTGAAAGATGGAATCTATGCTTATAGACCTTATCATTGTCGCTGTATATGTGGTATTTATTATATGGTGGGGTATCAGAAACGGAAAAAGTTCAAACTCGCAGGAATATTTCTTAGCAGGACGTTCAATGCCCTGGTGGATAGTAGGTTTGTCCTTATTTGCCGCAAGCATCTCAAGTTCTACCCTGATAGGCCAGACAGGAGACGCCTATCATACGGGAATAGCTGTGTTCAACTACAACTTGACGGGCATTGTGGTCATGGTATTCTTTGCCGTATTTCTGCTGCCGCTCTACATACGCTCTAAAATATTTACCATTCCTGAATTTTTGGAGAAAAGGTTTGATAAACGCTCGCGTTTTTACTTTTCTACAATTTGCATCATCGGAAACATATTTTTGGATGCCGCCGGTGCGCTGTATGCCGCCGCGCTAATCATAAAACTTCTTCTCCCAACGGTGGACTTGCACATTATTATTTTAATTTTTGCAGCCATAGCTGCTTCCTATACCATACCCGGAGGCTTGTCTTCAGCAATAAAAGTGGAGTTGATACAAGCCTTGATACTTATCGGCGGTTCGCTGCTGCTGGCCTTCTTTTGCTTTGAGAAAGGCGGCGACTACTTTATGGAACTGTACCGCAACAACGACCTTGCGACTAAATTAATCCGCTCAATTGACGATCCGGCTACGCCTTGGCTTGGACTGATAGTCGGAATGCCGATTTTGGGAATATACTTTTGGGGCAACAACCAAACTTTGGTGCAGCGTGTTTTAAGCGCCAGAAGTTTGGATCAGGGACGTAAGGGCGTAATACTGAACGGATACCTTACGCTGATAACCTTGTTTATATTTGCCATACCCGGTCTCATCTCTCAAAAACTGTTTTCGGGATTAGAGCGTCCCGACATGGTTTATCCCTCAATGGTCATGAAACTGTTGCCTACAGGATTGCTGGCAATAATGTTGGCGGCATTACTTTCTGCGCTGCTTTCAACTGTCAGCGCAATTTTAAACTCTACCTCCACCCTCTTTACCATTGACTTTTACAGCCGCTTCAACAAATCGGCAGACTCGAAACAGTTGGTTAAAGTCGGCAAAATTGCCGCAGTAGTCATCATTCTGATAGCTGCGTTGTGGGCGCCGCAAATCGGCAAATTCGGGTCGCTGTTGAAGTATTACCAGGAGATGCTTTCGTACATCGCTCCACCAATAGTAGCCGCTTTCCTTTTGGGCATTTTTACTAAAAGGGTTAACGGTAACGGAATTTTCGCCGGATTGATAGGCGGACTTGCCATAGCCGTACTAATGCTATTCTTCAAAAATGCAATTTTTGAAAATATGCACTTTCTGTTAGTCGTTCCTTTCCTGCTATGTGCAAGTATGCTGATAATGATAGCGGTGAGCTTCGCAGGAAGTAAGCCGGCGCTCGAAAAATTACAAAACACCATATTTTCAAAAACTGCTTTCTTGCAGGAAGTAGGCGAAATGCGGTCGAACAAATTATACAAAAGCTATATGACCTGGGCAATATTGCTGTTGGTTATTTGCGCTTGTTTCTGGATTGTTTTTGCTTAAAAATTATAGATGTGTATGAAGCTGAAGAAATTTGAAAAAAATCCGATATTGAGCCCTAACGAAGCGAACGAATGGGAATCGTTGGTAACCTGTAATCCGGGAGTCTATTATGATAAAGGTATATTTTACATGCTTTACAGAGCTGCCGGTAATGACCCGGAGCATGTGATTCGCTTTGGCTTGGCAACAAGTAAAGATGGATTTTCCTTTGAACGTGCTTCGAATCTTCCGGTCTTTGCTCCCGAAGCCGATAATTTTGACTCAGGCTGCGTGGAAGATGCTCGAATTGTAAAATTCGACGACGATTTTTACATTACTTATGCCTACAGGCCTTTTCCTCCGGGGCAATACTGGAAATTTGGGCACGACGTTGTTTTAACGCCCGATTGCGGCGCTGACGCTCCGGCTGCAATTAAAGAAAATTTGGGGAATACTGCACTGGCGGTTACCAAAGATTTTAAGCATTTCAGGCGTTTAGGGCGTATAACATCGCCCGTACTCGACGATAGAGATGTTATACTTTTTCCTGAAAAAGTAAATGGAAAATACGTTTTGATGCACCGCCCCAAGCAATATACAGGCGAAAAATACGGAGTGAAGTACCCCTCAATGTGGCTTAAATTTTCAGACGATATTCTCAATTGGGAAGACAAAGAAAGCAAGTTGCTATATACCGGCGTTGAAGGGACCTGGGAAGAAAAAATAGGTGGAAGCACGCCTCCGCTGAAAACAAAATACGGATGGCTGATCATTTACCACGGCGTAGAACATAACGGTTTGGGCTACTATAGGGCAGGTGCTTTACTTGCCGATATTAACAATCCGCTCAAAATCATTGCCAAAGCGCCCGATTTCATACTTGAGCCGGAGTTCGACCACGAAATAAACGGACATTATAAAGGTTGTGTCTTTCCTACAGGCAACGTGATTGTCGGCGATACGCTTTACGTTTATTACGGATGCGCCGATAAGTATATTGGCGTTGCAACTTGCAGTGTTGAAGAACTGATACAATCATTAATCAAAGTATAATTTAACAAACTTATAATGCTTATGAGAACACAAATTCATTTTAAACGATTGATTCGGATGCTGCCAATGCTGGTGTTTTGTCTTCTAAGCCAACAGTTGATGGCGCAAACAACTGTCAGCGGAACGGTCAAAACTGTCGGCGGAGACCCTCTTGCGGGAGTTATGGTAGTTAATCCGAACAATAAGAAAAGCTATACGCTGTCGGACGCTAACGGAGCTTTTACCATAGCCGACATTCCTTCGAATGGCCTCCTTGAATTTTCTATGATGGGCTACAGGCAAATTACCGTGCAGGTAAACAATCAAACATCTCTTAGCGTAGTGATGGAGGAAGATAACACCCTCTTGGAAGAAGTTGTTGTGATAGGCTATGGCCGTGTAAAGAAAAGCGATTTAACCGGCTCGGTAAGTTCGATTAAGACGGATAAGATAAATGACAGTCCGGCTAATTCAATCGAAGGCTTATTGCAGGGACGTGCTGCCGGATTGCAGGTTATCAACAGTTCTCAAGACCCCGGAGCCGGCTCCACGGTACGTATAAGAGGCAGCAGCTCGCTACGCGGGTCCAACGCTCCCCTCTTGGTTGTTGACGGATTTCCCGTAGGCGAAGCCGGTGATTTGAAGCAGGTAAATCCCAATGATATTGCTTCGATAGAAGTGTTGAAAGACGCTTCAGCCTCAGCTATTTATGGCTCTAGAGGCGCCAATGGCGTAATCATGATTACCACAAATAAGGCAAAAGAGGGTATTACCCGCGTGAATGTAAAACATCAGACCACTGCTTCGCAGTTTACCAAAGACCTTATTCGCTGGCGCGATCCGGTGGAAATGGCTACGCTGGCTAACGAAAGCAGAACTAATGCCGGTCAGCCTCCCTTGTACAACGGAGCGATAAACGCCGCCGGAGTTTATTACCCTACAGTGAACGAAATTGCAAGCGGCGCCTGGCCCTACTTCACTCGTTGGGATAAAGTGGTGCTCCGAGACCTTCCTATGTTGAACAATACCTCGGTATCCATTAATTCCGCAACCGACAGAACCTCTTTTATTTTGTCGGGAAACTTTTATAACGACTTGGGAGTGTATAAAGCCGACGATTATACCAAAGGATTAGTTCGCTTGAACGTAGATCATAAGGTGTGGGACAACTTCACCATTCGGACTTCAAACACCATATCCAAGAACGAACGCAACTACAATAACGGCCGTTCCTATTCCCGCAATCCGATTTGGCCTATCTACAATGAAGACGGCAGCTACTTTTTGACCAGCATCAACGACCAGTCGCATCCGGTGGCGCTCAGAGAACACAGCACCAATGTTACGGGCGGTAAAGATTACTTGGGATCGCTGATTGCAGACATTCAATTAGCAAGTTTCCTGAACCTCAAATCGCAGGTGAACTATAAGTATGGAAACACCATAAGAGACCGGTACAATCCTAAAATCTACAGCGCCGACGGTACTAACAACAATGGAGCTGCCTACATTGACAACTGGGAAGGAGAAAATCTTACTGTGGAAACTTATGCGACATTTGATAAAATATTTGCCGAAAAGCATAATGTTAACTTCATGCTTGGGCACTCGTATGGCTTCGGCAAAAGCCGTTTTTCCAACTTAGCGGCTTATGATTTTGTCAATGAAACACTCGGCAATCAAAACCTATATGCCGGCGTGAAGCAGGAAACCTATAACGGATATTCGGAAGAGAAACTGCTTTCGTTCTTGGGGCGCGCCAACTATTCTTTCGACAATAAATACCTGTTTACGGCAACTATGCGCGCTGATGGTTCGTCGAAGTTCGGAGCCAATAATAAATGGGGCTACTTTCCGTCTGTAGCAGGAAGCTGGAAGGCGCATGAAGAGGAATTTATCAAATCGTTCGACATTTTTAATGAAATGAAACTTCGCGTAAGTTGGGGAAAATCCGGTAATCAGGGTATATCGCCTTACCAAACCCTCAGCCGTTACGGTACCGAAAAATATTTTTACAACGGAACATGGCAAACAGCCATAGGTCCGGGCTATGAAGTAGGACGTGAGGGCGACAGCGACAGATTTATAATATGGGGCGGCATTCCCAACGAAGACCTGAAATGGGAAACCACTGCGCAAACAAATATCGGTTTAGACATGGGATTCTTCGATAACCGCCTGCGCGTAACCTTGGATCTATATTACAAGAAAACTACCGATTTGCTTCGCGAAAGCTTTTTATCTCTTTCTTCGGGCTACAACAAAATCTGGATAAACGACGGTGAAGTAGAGAACAGAGGAATTGAAATTTCCATTGACGGAAATGTTATTTCGAGAAAGGACTTTAAGCTGTCGGCAAACTTCATTTTCTCGCTGAATAGAAATAAGGTGGTAAGCTTGGGCGACGCTGTTTCAGCAGGCTTGCAGATTGATTACATAACCGGTATGAAATACGAATATTGGGGTACTTACTTTGAGCAGTGGCGCGGAACTCCTAATATTTTAGCGGTAGGACAGCCTGCCTATGTATTCTACGGTTATAAAACCGACGGCATGATACAAACTACTCAGGATGCATGGGAACAAGGGCTGACAGGCGATTTGGCAAAACTGGGAGAGTTCAAATATTTGGATATTTCCGGAGACGGCTATTTTGACGATAGAGACAGAACAATAATCGGCGACCCTAATCCCGACTTTACGGCAAGCTTGTCGCTGAACGGCTCGTATAAAAACTTCGACTTTGAAGTATTCCTGAACGGAGTGTTTGGGAACGACGTGATTCAACAAAACAAGTATGGACAGTCAAATACTATGTCTTCACGGTGGACGCTTGATAATCCAACCAATGCTTATCCGAGCCTGCGCGAGAACCGTCAATTCTTTTTTTCCGACTGGTATATAACAGACGGTTCATTCCTTCGTATTCAAAATGTTTCGATAGGCTATAACTTTCAGTTAAAAAATGTAACATGGATAAAAAACCTGCGAATCTCGGCAAACATAGCCAATCTTTATACCTTTACCAAGTTCAAAGGCTATGACCCCGAAGTGGGAACTGACGGTATCTACTGGGGCGGGTATCCTCGGTTCAGAAAGTGGACGCTTGGCGTTGATATTACCTTCTAAAACAATTAAAATTTTACTGCGTATGAAAATAAAATACATATTCCTGTTGTTTGCGCTCGTATGGATTTCATCCTGCGACCTGAATGAGAAACCTTACGGTTTTTATTCCGATGAAAACTTCTTTAATACCCCCGAAGAGGCTGAATCGGCATTGCTGTATGCCTATAATGCTTATACCTTAATTGAATATACGAGGGGTATTTTATACATCGGCGAATTACCTACCGAGAGTTGTAACGTTAAGCCCGACGAGGGCATGGGAACGAATGATTTGGATGAATGGGTAATCAGTTCCGGCAATCTTACGCTTCAGTACTTTTTTAAGAATAGCTACATTGCCATTAACAGGGCAAACTCGGTTATTGATAACGTTACTGAAAGCAATATTAACGCTGCCGCTAAAGAAGAAGTTTTAGGCGAAGCGTATTTTTTGAGAGCATTCAGCTATTTTGGTCTTATGAGGGTTTTTGGTTTGGTTCCCGTTCAGCTCCATGCGGTTAAAAACAGAGCGCAAACCATGCCTTATTTGGCAAAAAACATGAACGAGCTATATGAGCTTATGACAGCGGATTTGCAAAAAGCCGAAACTTACTTAAAAGTAAAACGGCGCGTGGGCAGAGCAGACAGGGTCGCTGCACAGGCTTTGATGGCTAAAGTAAATCTACATGTGGCTTCGTCAAAAGAAAGCAATGTGCAGTACTATGTCGATATGCCCGAAGCGGTTAACTATTATTACGATTTGGCAAAAGAATATGCCGGCAGGGTGGTTAATCAGCAAAGCGAATATGGGCATGATCCGGATTTAATGCGTATCTACAATGTTGATGCGCCTACCGGCAAAGAGCATATTTTCCTGCTTTCAATGGATAAATCGGGAACAAACGAAGGCAATTTTTCAAAGTTAGGACAGATGTTCCTTACAGGGCAAGCCAGCGCCTACTACATCGCGCGTCCCGATGGCTCGTATGTCTATACTAGAGGCGGATTCGGAGTATTTCAAACCACAAGCTCATTCTATGATTCTTACCACAACGATGACAAGAGAAAAACATGGCTTTATGGCGGAGGTAGCGGAACTGAAGCTAATCTTTACTCCACTCCCGGAGGAGGCGCTATTAATATCAGCTATAAATTTTCGTTGAAATATGTTGACTTTAACCCCGATGGCGTAAAAGAAAGTTCGAAGCCTTTCCTGCTGCGCTATTCCGATATTGCATTAGTGTATGCTGAAGCGGCAGGCCCTACGACCGAAGCCTATAGTTTGGTGAACCAAATAAGGGCAAGAGCCGGCTTAGCAGACCTTACGCCGGGCTTGACGCTCGCTGCGTTCAGAGATGCGGTTATTCAGGAACGCGCTTGGGAGCTGGCATTCGAAGGCAACCGCCTGTACGATTTGCGGCGAAAAGCAAGGGTTGTTATCACTGACGCGAAGGCGCAGGCTGCCGGAGTTTCCGAAGCTCAAGCGGCGTTTTATCCTATACCGCAGCTTGAACAAGATTTGAATCCTAATATCTAAATTTTATATTATTTATTCACTAAAAAACAAAAAAAATGAAGACAATGAAAACCATTAAATTAATGTTGGCAGCAGTACTTGGCTTAGTATTGCTTAACAACTGTAGCGACGGTGATGATGCCGTTACAAAGAGTAGCGAGCGTAACATTATCAGCATTTCGTTTGCCGGGCAGATAGGTCCGGCCGAAATCAACAGAACTGCCGGAAGTGCAGAAGTAACATTCGTGTATAATACGGAAGCGGGTAGCCTTGCGTCTATTCAACTGCAATCCCTTGAAATTTCAGCCAAGGCAAAAGCCTCGGTGTCCGTTGGTGATATGCTGAACTTTTCAAATCCTACTAACACGGTTGTTATTACTGTTACCGCTGAGGATGAACAAACCTTAAATTGGGAAATTAAACTGATTCCTTTCACTGAAGAGCTTGTTGGCACATGGAAAATTAAGAATATGTGGCTGTATGGCGGATGGCCTTACTATGACATGTCGGCGGTCTTCTTCCTGAACCAAAAAACTGCCCGCTGGGACCAAACTACAGGCCCTATAGCCGAAGATGATAATATATTGGTATTTGCTATGACCGGCGTTGACGAAAATGGTAATACCTACGGAACAGTAACAAATCAGGCCGGCGATGACGGCTTGTGGGCTGATTTTATTTATAAACCAAGTAGCAGCGACGGAAATCTTTACGATAACTACGCAGCTACCGGCATAGACCTTAATGACATCTATAGAGTGATACCGAAAGGCGCAGCAAGCTGGACACGTAATTACGGAGAGGGAACCATAACCTTTAAATTCCCCGGCGGCGAAGAACGGGTTTGTCAACTTGGCGATGCTGCGGACTTCAATAACTACGAGTTTGAAGAGGAATCCGGAGGGATTAAGAAACCCGGCGGTTCCGGCGGCGAATACCCCGAACTGGTAGCCTCCTTGCTGGCTAATAAATCTTTCTTCTTTGATGTTAGCGACAAGAAAATAATCAAACTTCCCGGAACAGACGATGATCTTACGGTAGGCGCTTATGCTGATGGAGAGAAATACGTAAAAAATATTACGTATGTTTGGGTGGAGGTAGAAAAACAGTAATAATTAATTTAACAGGGTTGTCATTTACGTTTTCCTAATGACAACCCTGTTAATAACATTTAGGATTAATTTGTAAACTCGTATGAAAGTTATAAAAAAAATAGCGCTCCTCCTGACCTGTTTGCTATTTGCGCTTTTCACCTGCGCTATCTCTACGAACTGTTCAAGCAATAATGATAACACTCCTGAGGAGTTGCCGGAATCTATCGTGGGCGCCTTGGATGTTGCCAACCCCGCGCACGTAAACTGGTATGGTAGAACTTACCAAAATACAGGGGAGCAGGGCGTGTATTTCAATAATACAATAAGCGGATTTGAACTGCGCTTCACAGGGACAGCGCTTGAAGCCGAAATATATGCCTCGGCAACTTGCTACATAGTTGTATATCTTGACGGCGTTAACTATCCCGAGTTTTGCCATCGATTAAAGCTTAATTCCGGAACGCACAGCTATACGCTGGCATCGGGATTGGTCAATAAGCTGCATACTGTTAAGGTATTGCGAAGTACGGAGAACACCGAGGCCAATAAAACCCGACTTATATCGCTTTCCATTGACGGGACTTTTTATGTGCCGCCGACTAAACCCGAACGCAAAATAGAATTTTATGGCGCCTCTTCGATTAGCGGTCATGGCAGCATAGGCCAACCGGGCGCAGCTTATTCCATAGACAATTCCTGCGGCGCGCACACAATGGGCCACTATGCCGCCTACCGCTTAGGTGCGCAGATAAATGTCATGAGCGCCAGTGGATGGGGCTTGGGCGTAGGAACGGTAAAGAGCATACCCGCCGTTTCCGACAAATACAGCAATACCGATACCAAGCTATGGGATTTTAACCTTTATGAGCCTGACGTTACCCTGCTGAATCTTGGCTACAATGATTGTAAGCAATTAGGAACAAAAGGAACGCCGGTCTATGAACAAAACAAACAAGTGTTTAAAGAAAACTTGAAGCAATTCATTGAATTAATTCGTTCGCGGCATCCAAACACTTATATTTATATAACGTGCGGCATTTATCAAGACAGCTATGAAGAGGAAGCCTATACGTTTAATACAGAGGTCTTGAACGAAATGCAGAGTGTAGGAATACAAAGGGTCAAGGTATTGCGGTTTAGCCCGATGACTTCTTCAGAGTCGGGCGCCAACAATCATCCGGGCTGGACTGCCCACAAAAGAATGGGAAAGAGCATTTCCGACAACATAGCGCAAGAACTGGGTTGGAACATTATCATGGAATGAAAAACAGGAAAAAAATATTGGTTGTGAAGCTTCTGCCAATTTTTTAACAAATATAAAATTTATACAAATGAAAAGACTGTTCATTCGATTATCAGCCATAATGCTCATAGCATCTGTAATGTTGGGACTCTCCTGCAAGGGGGAGAACGATGTATTATCCGTTAGCCCTTCGTTGAGGAATATAGTATTCTCAGCAGATGGAACCCTATCGGTAGCGGGTAGTTCTGACGTACTTCAATTCTTGGTCTTCACGGTGGAAACCAACCGGCAGTGGCAAGTAACGGCAAACAAAACATGGGTGCAAGCATTAAAGACGGAGGGTAATGTATTTACCTTGAGCGCCAACCCTAATGACAGTGTCTCTCCGCCTGAAGATGCAGAGGTAACTGTTACGGCAGGCAATGCAACCCCTGTTAAAATAACTGTGAGCCAGTTGGGCGTAGATCCCTTGGTGGTAACGCCGTATAATATGGTAGCGAATATTCGCAGCGACCCGAGAACAACAATGGCTTTCAACTGGTTTACCGACCGCCCTGCAACCGGAAAAGTAGAAATTGTAGAAGGAAAGGTAACCGAACACGCCGCTTTTGCAACGCCCCATAAAACGGTGAATGCTACTGTCAATGATATTAGCGTGAGGTACAACAGTTCGGAAAACAGATCTTATAACGTTTATAAGGCATTGGTAGAAGGGCTAACGCCGGGAACAACCTACTCTTACCGTGTAGGAGGTTATGAAAATGTATGGTCGGAGATTGGTCTGTTTACCACAGCTAAAAACGATAAGTCGGATTTTACCTTTCTTTATACCACCGACCCGCAATCAACTTCAGTTGCTAATTTCCAGCTTGCAGCAAAAACCGCTCAAGTAGCATATACTCGTTTTCCCGATATGAAATTCTGGATGAATTGCGGTGATTTGGTGGATCAAAGTTCCGGAATTTCCGCCTGGGAATGGGAACAATTTTTCGGATCTCAGCAGGATATTTTTTACAAACTTCCCTTTGCTCCAGTCATGGGCAATCATGACGCTGTAATGCCCAATAGTTTTATATACTATTTCAATACGGAACCGACCGTATTAGCCGGCACATCTCCCGCAAAACCGGGGAGCGTATATTCTTTTGTATATGGCGATGTGCTTTTCTTAGCCTTGAATTTTGAAGATTATAATGTGAGTAATTATTTGACTTCCATAGCCAATTGGATGAGAGCGGAAGTTAATAAACCGGAACATGCTTCTATCAGGTGGCGTGTCGCTTTTTTCCATAAAGCCATATATACGGGCGGAAGTCATCAAGGCGACGGCGATGCTCAAACTGTTCGTAACGCTATGGCGCCTGTGTTTGATGAATTGGGCATAGATATTGCCATTCAAGGCCATGACCATATATATGAAGTAATAGGACCGGTATATAATAAAGAATTAGTCGCCGGAGCAGTAGCCGATGTAATTTCAACAACTGTTTCTTACCCCGTCAATGCCAATGGCAAATCGGGTGGTATTTATAATACGGAGAATGGTACCTTGTATTTCCTGAATAGCGCTTCAGGAGCGAAGAGATATAATCCTAATAATCCTATAAACACCGGTTATGGAGTACCGGAATATCCCGGTTTATTCACGGGATGTTTGGGGCAACCCGGTAACCCGACTTACAGCAATGTAAGCGTTACGCATGATACGATTTTTATTAAGACCTATCAGGTAACTGCTGCAAGCGAGAGTATTTATGATGAAATAAAGATGTGGAAACCATAATAATTGATTAAATTTGCTAATAATTTAGATTTCTTAACAAAAAATTAATTGACGCATGCAAAATTTTACGCTCATATTGGTATCGCTACTGTTTTTTAGCTGTAGCGGCTGTTCTTCGAAAGACCCGCATAATGGTCCAGACGATGGGAGAGACGATATCACAATAACTTCGCAAACTGTTGTTCCCAGTTTTGTCGGCATAGGACCTCAATGGGGCGGCTACGATAACATCAAGGCGTGGACAGGCAATGCAAGTCTTTCGAATGACGATTGGAATAAGCTCTACACGCGTCTGCGCTACATGAAGCCTCCTTTGATGCGTATAATGGTGTCGCCGGGGTGGAACTACGACTATCCTCCCGGAAATAATTTTGAAAAAAGCGATCATCTGCTGATAAAGATGCTGGACTTTTGTCAGACCGAAGGCATCGACGTAATTTTTGGCGAATGGGGACACCAGGGCGGAAGTGGAGGAATTGACGACGCATGGGTCGAAACGGCGGCTAACTTCTATGATTATTTAGTAAGAACAAAGGGCTACACCTGTATTAAGTACTACAATATGGTGAACGAGCCGAACGGCGACTGGTCGTCAATTAACGGCAACTACAACCTGTGGGAACAGCTGATAAAAAAGTTTCATGCAAAACTTGTCGAAAAAGATCTTGCAAATACCTGTCAAATTATAGGCCCCGACGTTGCTATATGGAATACCAATTTAGTCAGTTGGGTTAGCAATGTCAGAAACAACATAGGCAACATCGTTACTGCCTACGATATTCACACTTATCCTTCGGAAAACAGCGTTCGCAGCGGCGAGTACACGAACACCATAAAAGCCTACCGCAATGCGGCTCCTGCAAGCGCCATAATGATAATGGCCGAATTGGGATTTAAGTACGAGACAAATTCCGAGTTGGACGTGGAAAACAAAAAGCGTATAAATGCCGACAACTATGCCTCAGACGATAGCAACATGATGGTTTACGAAGCGTTTTACGGTACAGACATGGCTGATGTTGTTATTCAAAATATGCTTGCCGGATATGCCGGAGTTATTTTGTGGGACTTGGACGACGCCCAGTACAGCGTTGTCAATATGTGGCGATTGAAACGCTGGGGCTTTTGGAATATTCAGGGAGCTGAAACATTTGGAAATCCTGATGACGAAAATATTCGTCCATGGTTCTACACCATGTCGCTTTTATCAAGGTATTTCCCTAAGGGGACGGAAATAAAATCGGTAAATTTACCCAATAAAAGAGGAGTACGGGCAGTGGCAGGAATAAAGAACGGCAAATATACCATTGCTATAGTTAATTCCAATGTGGCTACTTATAATGTAAACCTTAAAATGGAGAACGGAGTAGAACTGAACAACCTAAAAAAATTTGTCTATATTGCCGGCGAAGGCGCTGCTTTTACAGGCAAACTTGACAGTTCGGGCTTTGCCGCGCCCGAAAGCGAAAACCTCAGCCTTGACCTGAGTGGCTCAATCAAAATAGAACTACCTCCGCGCTCGTTCTTTTTATATACGAATATGTAGTTAAAATTTTTAAATATAAGATGAAAAAACTTGCATTAATATTAACCTTCGGCTGCTTCTTATATGCGTGTAAATCCGATGAAAAGATTAAAATCGTAGTTACGCCGGAGGTGGTAAACGCCGATTTTACCGGTATAGGCGTGGAATGGGACCCCTACGACGAAGCTCTTAGCTGGGGCAGCGAATTGTCGGAGCAGGATTGGGGTAAGCTATATAAGCGATTAGATTTCATGCGCCCGCGTTTTGTGCGGTGTATGATTAACAGTCCGTTTAAGTATTACAATAGCGCCACAGGCAAATACGACAGAGATCATAATATAAGAGACCTGAAAAAATTATTGCAATATTGTCAAGACAACGACATCATCGTTATGTATGGCGAATACAATCCTCCGACATGGGATATGAAAGCCGACCAAAGATGGGTTGACATGTCCGTGGATTATTTGAATTATTTAGTTTCCGACTTGGGTTTTACCTGCATAAAATATTTCGTAATATTCAACGAGCCTGATGGCAACTGGGCTTCTACCAATGGCGATTATGAGTTGTGGAAGCAAATGCTCATTCGGTTTTGGGAAAAGATGAAAACCTATCCCGGACTTACCGATAAGGTTACATTTGCAGAACCTGACGTGGTGATGGACTACAGGAACAATGCGTCGAAATTCGATGCCGAAGGCTGGTTAAAGCAAAGCGCAGCCGATGTGGATAGCCTGATAGGTATATATGATATTCATGCCTATCCGGGTCAATATGAGGTGCGTTACGGTACTTATACCGATCTTTTGAATAAGTACAGAGCCGCAGTACCTGCCGGTAAAAAAATTATAATAGGCGAGGCAGGGTTCAAGTACTGGCGGACTGCCGATTCCTTATTGATGAAAGAGTACCTCAAGCGATGCGAAAATCATCCGTTCACCAAAGGTTCGGATTGCAACATGCTTGTTTACGACTACTTTTACGGCTTGGACATGGCCATATTCTGCGCTCTTGTCATGAATGCCGGATATACCGGCGTTGCAGCATGGATGCTCGACGATGCCATGCACAGCAACGGCGATTCGGGCAAACCGGAAGACATCAAATTATGGGGCATGTGGAATATACTTGGAAGCGAGATTTTTAACGACCCAACGCAGGAAGAAGCGAGGCCATGGTACTATGCATGGTCGCTAATGTGCCGTTACTTCCCCGATGGTTGCAACATTCTTAAACTTTCCATTGAGAACGGGAAAGGAATTTTTGCGGCAGCAGCCGAAAAAAACGGTAAATATACGCTTGCCCTAATCAATATAAATGACGAAGACAAGCATATACATCTCACGATGCCGCAAGCATTATCGGATCTAACGGCGTATGAATACAGCGAGTTACAAATACCTGAAACGGAAAGCGAATTTGAGCCTCTAAAAACAGGAGAAAAACTCGGAACTGGTAATAAAATTACTGTAAAAGCGAGCAGCCTACTGCTGTACACCGGTATGGAATAATAGCCCGATGCGGTGAGGGGGGGATTCGAACCCCCGGTACAGTTTCCCGTACGACAGTTTAGCAAACTGTTGGTTTCAGCCACTCACCCACCTCACCAATACGTCCTTTTTGATGAAAAGTTCAAAAGGAATGCAAAATTAGTTATTTTTTTTGAACCTGCAAATTTATTCTAACCGAAAGCTAATGTTTTCTTTTTCTAAATAAGTCAATAATTCATTGGTAATTAATATTTTATGTCGCCTCGAAAAAAGATCGACCGACATATTGTCCTGATTTGATAAGAGTTTAATCTTGAGTTCGGTATTCCCTTTTTCTTGGGTTAATTTGTCTATATCTTCGGCAATATGGACGGTAATTTCATGCACCGGAAGCGTCAAGCTAATGCTTTTAATATTAGTACGAAGGTTCGACAAGAGTTTGATAGATTTGATGTGAGCTTCCCATTCCTCCGGACGTGTATCGTCCTTGCCCCGCCAGCGGGGTTGCAGGGTACAGTCGATAAGTACTGCTGTGCCTTCTTGAGCATATCGAAGATAATAGGTCTCATAGTCGTTGCCGAAAAGCCGAAAAGTGTATGAACCCTCATAATCTTCTACGATAATGGTTCCCATGGGCTTATCTGTCTTGGTACTGCCCTGACGGGCGCTGATAATAATGCCGACTACTGTAACGGTTTTGCGTTCCATTTTTCGCAGGAGGTTTTCGCGCTCTTTGTTGGCTATTATATCCTCTTCGCTATTGGGACTTGTTTTATTGCCGTTTTCATCAATAAACAGATGACTTTCTTCCTTAGCTTTTTCCCTATCAGGCTCATGTTTGGCAGCGCTAACCGAGGACTTGCCATTCCGCCATGTTAAAAAGGCGACAATGTCGTTCAGTGTATGTGTCCTGAAATGCTCAATTTCTAAACGATAAGTATCTAAAGGGTGCGCCGAGAGGTACATTCCTACTAACTCTTTTTCTTTTTTTAATAATTCGTGCAGACTCCATTCAGTAGCTACGGGAATTTCCGGTTTTTTAATATCGGCTTGCCCTCCGCCGAAGAGCGAGTTGATATTACTGTTTTTATCGGCTTGTATTTTGTTACTGTAATACATGAACTTATCTAAGAAAAACTCATGTTTGTTGTCGGGAACAAAGAATTGCGCCCTGCTTATTTCTTTAAATTCATCGAAAGCGCCCGACAGTATAAGGGCTTCCATGCCTTTACGGTTAACCTGTCCCATTTGTACCCTTTCCATAAAATCAAACATACTGGCAAAGAGGCCGCTTTCTTTCCTTACTTCAATAATATGTTCTACGGCGTTCCAACCAAGCCCTTTGATGCCGGCTAATCCGAAACGTATATTGCCGTCTTTGTTTACGGTAAAATCGCCGTAGCTTTCGTTAACATCAGGGCCCAGCACTTGTATGCCCATGCGTTTACAGTCGTCCATGAACCTGGTGAGTTCGTCGATATTACCTAAGTTGCGGGTGAGTACGGCAGCCATATACTCGGCGGGGTAGTTGGCTTTCAGGTAAGCCGTTTGGTAACCGACCCAGGCATAACAAGTCGAGTGCGATTTATTAAAAGCGTACTCTGCAAAGGCTTCCCAGTCTGTCCATATTTTATCGCAAATCTTGGCATCGCGCCCTTTTTCGGTAGCGCCTGTGATAAAATCGTCTTTCATCTTGTTCAACGTGTCGCGCTGTTTTTTCCCCATGGCCTTACGCAGGGTGTCGGCTTGCCCCTTGGTGAAACCGGCTAATTTCTGAGAAAGCAGCATCACCTGCTCCTGATACACGGTTACGCCGTAAGTATCTTCAAGAAATTCTTCCATTTCGGGAAAGTCATATACTATCTTGGCGCGGCCGTGTTTACGGGCGATGAAATCGGGAATATAATCCATGGGACCCGGCCGATAGAGGGCATTCATGGCAATGAGGTCTTCAAAACGATTAGGCTGCAACTCGCGCAGCCATTTACGCATGCCGTCCGATTCAAACTGGAAAGTACCTACCGTATCGCCGCGGCTGAACAGTTCAAAGGTCTTCCGATCGTCGAGAGGGATATGGTCAATGTCAATGACTATATTATGCCTTTGTTTAATATTCTTTATGGCGTCTTTAAGAATGGAAAGCGTTCTTAAACCCAGAAAATCCATTTTCAGCATTCCGACTTCTTCTATACAGGAGCCTTCATACTGGCTTACCCATATATCTTCGCCGGTATCCTTATCCTTGGCAATGCTGATGGGAATATGCTCCATCAGGTTATTGCGGCCGATGATGATAGCGCAGGCATGTACGCCCGTACTGCGCACCGAACCTTCCAATTTTTGGGCAAACTTCAGCGTATCGCTCATTAGCGGATTGGGCGAGCGTGCTGCTTCTTGCAGTTCGGAAACATAGCGGATACAATGTTCTAAGGTGATGGGCAGGACTTTGCCCTCTTTATCTCTACGGTCCCAGCGAAAGGGAACGGATTTGGCCAAACGGTCAGATTCCGACAGGGGCAATTTCTGTACGCGGGCAATATCGCGTATAGCCGATTTTGTAGCCATAGTGCCGAATGTTACTACGTGCGACACGTGGTCTTTACCGTATTTTTCTTCTACATATTTTAAAACTTTTGAGCGGCCGTCGTCTTCAAAATCAATATCAATATCGGGCAAGGAAATACGGTCGGGATTAAGGAAACGCTCAAACAGCAAGCCGTATTTGATAGGGTCTATAGTCGTAATGCCAAGGCAGTAGGCAACTATCGACCCTGCAGCCGAGCCACGCCCGGGGCCTACCCACACGTCCATTGCCCGCGCTGCGGCAATAAAGTCCTGCACAATAAGGAAATAATCGGGATAGCCCATTCTTTTAATGGTTTCCAGCTCAAAATCAATCTTGTCGCGTAAATCCTGCGTAATTGCCGAGTAATTCTGCTCAGCGCCTTTATAAGCAAGGTGGCGCAGATAATCATCGGCGTAGGCGAAGCCCTCGGGCAGAGGAAAATTCGGCATAATAGGTTCGCAATCAATTTTGATGACATCTATTTTTTCGGCAATTTCCAAGGTGTTGCTAAGCGCTTCGGGAATATCGGCAAAGATATCGGCCATTTCCTTTTGCGTTTTCAGGTACTCCTGCTTGGTATAGCGCAAGCGCTTTTCATCGTTGATATCTGTGCCGGTATTCAGGCAAATCAGCCGATCGTGCGCTTCTGCATCATCGGCATTCACAAAGTGCACATCGTTGGTAGCAATTACTTTGATGCTGTGTTTCCGCGCCAATTCCAGCATTACGGCAATTACCTTTTGTTGCTGGGGAAAGACCGTGCGGTCGGAAAATACATCGTTGGTTTCGTGGCGTTGCAATTCGATATAATAATCGTCGCCGAACAGATTCTTGTACCAAAGCATTATTTCTTCGGCCTTAGCAGGCGCTTCGGCAATGATAGCGCGCTGAACTTCGCCGGCCAAACAGGCAGAACAGCAAATCAGGCCCTCGCGGTATTTCTCTAATAACTCACGGTCAATTTTCGGCTTATAATACATTCCTTCCGTGTAGCCTAAGGATACTAATTTAACTAAATTATGATAGCCAGTCATGTTTTTAGCTAAGAGTATCAGGTGGTTAGCGCTTTGGTCTTCCTTGCCGCGTTTTACAAAACGCCCTTCGGGGTTAATATACACCTCGCAACCTACAATAGGTTTTACATTGGGATATTTTTTGGCTTCATTGAGAAATTCTTTGACGCCGAACATATTACCATGGTCGGTGATGGCTAAGGCTACTTGTCCGTCGGCTTCGGCCTTGGCAAAAAGCTGCTTAATGGGAGCTGCTCCATCGAGAATGGAGTATTGTGTATGTACGTGAAAGTGAACGAAGGACATTTATTATTGAAGAATTTATTATTGATGATTTGCTGCAAAGGTACGAAAAAAACGCTACGGGAATAAAAATATTTGCAGCTTTTTAAACCTTTACGCTTAAAAACCGTCTGAGAAAGGATTTTTCGGAAGAGATGATTTGGTGATAACAAAAACTTTAGCTTACTTTGTGAAGATTTTCACGTGAGTTTTAACGCGCTTTGGCGCTTTGTGGAAATCAAAACGGAAAAATAAATTAATAGAAATCTCCCATGGAACGATGAAATATTATCTATCTATTCTTCTCTTATCCTCTTTTCTTTTCCTTGTTGTTGCGAATAATGTTTTTGCTGTGTCGACGCAAAAGGAAAAAGGGAGTATTAGCGGGAAAATTATTGAGAAGCATTCGAGGGAAGCGCTCGAATTTGTTACCGTCAGCATGCTTGACACCGCACAAAAAGCAACGGTAGTCGGAACTACCAACGCAAACGGCGAATTTATACTGAAAAATATTCCATTCGGGCAATATACGTTAAAACTGTCGTTTATCGGATATGCCGATGTGGTGCTGGAAATTGAATTGTCGGAAGAAAAAGAATTAGAAGAATTGGGCGAAATTGAGATGGAAGCCGATGCTCAAATGCTTGATGAGACGGTGATTACTGCGCGGCGTCCGGTGATAGAGCGGCAAATTGACAAGTTAGTAATGACGGTTGCCAATACAGTGATGGCAGAGAACAGTACGGCGTTCGAAGTGTTGCGTAAAGCGCCCGGAATAGCTATTGACAAGGACGGCAACATCACATTAAACGGGCAAGCAGTAGCCGTGTGGGTCGATAATCGCCCTACACAGTTGAGCGGACAAGAATTGACAGCCCTGCTCGAAGGCACTGAGGGATCGTCTATCGACAAAATCGAAATTATCGATCAACCGTCGAGTAAATACGATGCGGCGGGTAGCGGCGGTATTGTAAACATCATCACAAAGAAAAATTTTCTAAAAGGCTTCAACGGTACGGTTCGCACAGGATATACCCATTATTTCGAAAACGATTTTTATTATAGCGCCAACGGCTCACTCAATCTTAATTACCGTAATGATTTGATTAACACCTATATTAATATTGGACTAAGTAATTCCAAAGGATTCTCCCTGTCAGACGCAAACCTTAGCGCGCCGACAAGCAGCTATTCGCGGACAACGCATTCTTTTATTCCCGACAATGGAAACAACCAATATGTAAAAGCGGGTATTGACTTTTTTATTGATAAGAAAAATGTAATCGGCATCATCGGAAGTTTTACGAATAGCAACTGGAACACTACCAGCACAGGCTTTATTGAAGAACATAACGCAATAATAGTTACCGTTATTGACAATAGCGGATCGAGCACAAACCGTTATTTAAACGGATCCGGTAATCTGAATTATACGCATTATTTCGATGACAAAGGGCATGAAATCACATTAAACGCCGATTATCTTCACTATGAGAGTATTCCGAAACGAGCGTTGAATACCACCTATCACTCGCTTGTATCTACAACAACATATACCAGCGAATCAAAACAATATACTACCGTGTGGTCGGGCAAGGCAGACTATATTTTACCGATAGGCGAGAAAATTAAACTGGAAGCAGGCGGTAAAACTTCTTTTAATACCATTGACAGCGATATTCGGCACGATGGCTTTATATCGGCAGAAGCTTTCTCCGGCCGGAACGATAATTTTACCTATAACGAAAACATTAAGGCACTGTATGCCACCGCCGGTTGGAAAATTGACAACTATTGGATCATCAAAGGTGGTTTGCGTTGGGAACATACGTATTCCAAAGGTGTTTGGCGAGGACGCGATACCACTACTACCAAAAGCTATTACGATTTTTTTCCAACGATTTTTGCAGGTTACAACCCGACTGAAAAACACAACCTCAGACTGTCGTACACCATGCGTATTGGGCGTCCGAGTTTTTGGAATCTTAATCCGTTCCGCAATTACTCCAATGCCTATTCCTACTACGAAGGTAATCCCGATTTGTATCCCACTTATTCGCATCGTTTCAGTTTATCGTACATGGGTTTTCAGGTATTCAATGCAGGCGTATCGTACAGCTTCTATAACAACAATATAACGTCAATTCCTCAATTTGATCCTATAACGCATATTTCCGGCTATCGTCAGGAAAATTTCGGCAGATGCTCCGGAATGGGCGTATGGTTGGGACTATCCGCTTTACCAATTACAAAGTGGTGGGATTTGACGGTAAATTTATATGGATCGTATCGCATGAGCGAAGACGGCAGCTATAAATCTACCTCTTTGAGTGGATATATGTACAGCAACAACACATTTACCATTGGCAAAACATGGAATATAGAGATGGATTTTTGGATAAACAGCGGCGGAAAGTGGGAGTATTACCATTTTAAACCGCAGGGGTCATTTGATATCGGAGTCAAAAAAACGTTTTGGGGCAAGAAGGGTACTTTATCGCTATATCTCGACGATGTGTTGTCCACCTCCAAAAGCAACAGCTATTCGGATAAAGACGGCGTCCGTCAGGAATCCGAGAGCCGTTGGGAAAGTCGGTCGTTGCGTGTCTCGTTCAGCTACCGCTTCGGTAATACCGGAAAACCGGTCAGGCAACGCAACGTGGGCGATCAGGAAGAGGCGGGACGATTGGGCGGCGGCGGAAAGAATTAGAAACGAATATTATGCAGACAAACAATCAAAAAATAGTTGATTACGATGCTGTCCTTGACGCAAAATTTGGCAAAGAAGGAACCCCATCAAGGATAGAAGCTGAGGAAAAAGCCTTTGCTTTTTATACCGGTCAAATCATTAGACAAGCAAGAAAAGAGGCAAAAATGACACAGCCGGAGCTTGCTGTAAAATTGGGCAGTAGCAAATCATACATATCAAGGGTAGAAACTGGAAAAACAGACCCTAAAACATCTACTTTCTACAGAATCGCTTCTGCTTTGGGGCTTACAGTTGAATTAACCCCGGTAGTGTGAAATAATCCCGATATGTTTTCTAAATGTTACATTTGCTAATTGAAATTATACTTATTTGCAAAAAAGCAAGGGCAAAATAAAGGGATTGCCGAATTTTCCGACAACCCCTTCAATGAACTGTTTATAAAATCACATCATTCCTTTAACAATTTATCAATAATACTGTAAAAATTACCGATTACGAATTTTTTATATTTAAAACTGGTGCAACCGGTATATACAATTTCTTTGTTTTTATTAATTATTATCATTCGTGGTACAGAATTTATTCCTAAATTGGCAGCAGAAAGACTATCGGTTTTCAGCAAAGGAAAAGAATAGTTTTGTTTCCTGATGTAACTAAGACTTTGCTCTAAATAGTCCGGTTCATCTTTTTTGCGTAAAGGAATATACACAGCAAAGAAAACAACTTCTTTTGCGCTATAATGATTTGTTAATTTTTCAAACTCCGGGAATAGCTCGAAACAAACGCCACAGCCCAAAGACCAATAATCTAAGACCATAATTTTATTTTGGAATGTGTCAACAGGTATTTTTGCGCCGGAAAAATCATATAGGTTTACATCGGTAGTAGAAACTTTATTGTTTTTATATTCTCGATTAAACTCGAAATCTAACCAGTTATGCATAAAAATGAAACCAGCAAAAGCAAATATTAGGAGGTATAAAACAGAAAATAATAATATCGACTTTTTTCGACCGGACTTCAAATACCAACATTTTGCGCCTAATCCCAGGGCTGCACTTATAAAGGGTATAAAAACAATAGGATATACATTAAGAAGGCTTTCGTATAATACTAAAGTGCCATAAATAGCAAAAAACGGGGCAATAAGCAATAAAATAGTCGTAATTTTTCTTGTATTATTATCCACAAGAAGGAATGCGCCCACAAAATACAAAGCGCCTACAATTGTAAACTGATTAATCCAGTATAATGCTCCTGAAAGCATAGCCAATACAGCAACTACAACTGATAGTATTATTTTCCAATAGGTTCTCATTATTTATGATTTTATATGTTTTTATACATTTTTAATCTGTAGGATTTTGGGAAATGCTTAGCTACACCTGCCAGTGCACTTTTTCATCCAAAGTGTACCACATCCATGTGATGTCTGTTCACATAGGAATCTATCGCAATAGCTCCCAAAACACCAATCATCGCTCAGTGAACAATTACAGCCTGGCTTATTACCTCCGCCGCCGCCACTTCCCTCTCTCTCAAAATCTGCCACATATTCATATGTGCCATTTCTTAAAATAATAGTATCGTCTTCTTTTTCTACATCTTCTAATAAAGCTACAATTCTTCCAATTTCATTTTTGCTCCATCCTAATTGATAAGCACCGTTAACCCATTGTTCCAGAAAATCATTGATTTCAGCAGAAAGTTTTGCATCTTCTCTTGCCTTCTCGTCAAACCAGCTAACCCTCATTTTTACCATCAAGGCGTCTATGTGTTGAATTTGGTCGAAACGGAGATTTAAGTTCCTGACTTGAACCAATTTATCTATCCATGCATTGTATCTTTGCTCGGGCGTAAATGCCCTAAAGCAACCTCTTTGCTTTATGCCCGATAATGGTAATAAATCGGCGCGGGTCATTTGTTGAATAGCTTCAAAATTCTCTTTAACCCATTCGTTGGTTTCCGGGTCGCAGGAATATACCAATTCTTTTGAACAGGCTGATACGTGCAGCATAATCACAGTTGCTGCTATTAAATATAATAAATTCTTCATAATTCTAAAGTGTAAAGTTAATAATTTTTTTTAAGTTGAAAATAATGTTTGCGTGGCGGTTGTTGAAAATGCTGTCGGCGCTCTGATATTTTTCATGGTATTTCCTCCTTCCTCCAGTAGCTCAAGGAATTTTAATAATGGAAGAAAAGGTGCACTACTGTTAGCTACATTGAGGAACGTTAGGCTCTGACAAAGCCTCCAAATATCAAATTAAGTAACGGTTTTGCACCATATATTTTTTGGATATATGATTGCAAACAAGATACTCACTCTCTATTTGGTTTTGAATTGTCAGATTCAACATTCCGAGAATGAACTAAACACCTTTCAGTGTTTTTTACAACATGTCTTGCCTCTTTCGAGACAATACAAAGATAAGGATTTTTTTTGGAATTGTATCGGATTTGTGTAAATAATTTAAAAATAATTGTTTTTCAACAACTTAAAATATTTTTTGCGAAAAAGCGCAGGAAAAATTTGCAGAACAGAAAATAGTTACTACCTTTGCACCCCATTTGCCAAAAAAGCAGGCAACATGGAACGCTCTTTGACGTATTGGAGAGAGATATAAGAGGTAAAGGTGACTGCGCTACGAGGCGTAGTTACAAACAAACAAAAGAGAGACATTAAATAATATTTGATGATCTCGAGCGAGAAAGTATATATTGCGAAATATATACGCATGATTGGGTCTGTCAGAATGAGTTGAGAATTGAGGATTGAGAATTGAGAGTTATTTTGTAATTATCAATTATCGATTATTCATTTTCAATTGATAATGTGGACTACAATTTCAGAAGAAGTTACATAAGGGCGAACAGAGGATGCCTAGGCTTCTAACGGCGAAGAAGGACGTGGTAAGCTGCGAAAAGCCGCGGGGATTTGCAAACGAGAGTTGATCCGCGGATATCCGAATGGGGCAACCCAATACGTTGAAGGCGTATTACCCATCGAAAGAGGGAGCAGACGCAGGGAACTGAAACATCTAAGTACCTGCAGGAAAAGAAAACAACAGTGATTTCGTAAGTAGTGGCGAGCGAACGCGAAATAGCCCAAACCGATGATGTTTCGGCATTGTCGGGGTTGAAGGACTGCGATATTTGTTATAGAGGGAAAGTGGAAAGATTTGGAAAAATCTGCGCTACGGTGTGACAGCCACGTACACGTAAGTTTCTATAATGATAGCAGTATCCTGAGTAAGGCGGGACACGAGGAATCCTGTCTGAATCCACGGGGACCATCCCGTAAGGCTAAATACGAAAGAGAAGACCGATAGTGCACCAGTACTGTGAAGGAAAGGTGAAAAGTACCCCGAACAGGGGGGTGAAAGAGAACCTGAAACTGTTCGCTTACAAGCGGTCGGAGTCCTGAGTTATACGAGGGATGACGGCGTGCCTTTTGCATAATGAGCCTACGAGTTACATTTTACTAGCGAGGTTAAGGACTTCAGGTCCGGAGCCGAAGCGAAAGCGAGTCTGAATAGGGCGCTAGAGTTAGTAGGAGTAGACGCGAAACCTAGTGATCTACCCTTGGCCAGGTTGAAGGTGCCGTAACAGGTACTGGAGGACCGAACCAGTTTCCGTTGAAAAGGATTTGGATGAGTTGAGGGTAGGGG
>Ga0099364_10000867_pt1 | contig 51250 bp, 43 predicted proteins | sample TergutTh196P3_FD_73070 | JGI IMG/M metagenome (GOLD analysis project Ga0099364, IMG submission 73070) | Microcerotermes parvus P3 segment gut microbial communities from Pointe-Noire, Republic of the Congo - Th196 P3 | ecosystem: Host-associated > Arthropoda: Insects > Digestive system > Gut ... | reverse complement strand
GAGTGGGTGTCTGGGGTGAGGTTTTGCGGGGCGGGGGGCGGCGCGGTGCGCGGGGCCGGCGCCGAATACGGCGCGGCTCTCGGCAGGCCGCGCAGGGTCGGCGGATTTGACGTGCCCGCAAGCCGGTACGGCGTACAGGTTCAGGGCGCCCGCGAGCTTGCCCTGACAAAGCTTGACGTCCTGTCGTATCTTGATAAGATCCCGGTCTGCACCGCATATGAGACAGGCGGCGAAAGGACGGTCCGCTTCCCGTCGGGCGACGCGCTCATGAAGGCAAAGCCGGTATACGAATATCTGGACGGCTGGGGCTGCGATATATCAAAATGCCGGAAGCTTCGTGATTTGCCGGATGCGGCGGTTAGATATATCCGATATATCGAAAACGCGGTGGAGTGCCCCGTCAAATATGTATCTGTCGGGGCCGGGCGCGACGATTATCTGGTAACGGGGTGAGATTGTGAAAAGGGTCTACGTCAATGAAAAATGGTGCCTGGGATGTCATTTGTGCGAATATTACTGCGCTTTTGCGGGAACAGGCAAAAGCGATATGGCACGCGCGCTGAAAGGCATCATAATCAACCCGAGAATCAACATCGAGGAAAAGGACGGCATCAGCTTCGCCGTTTCCTGCCGGCACTGCGAGGAGCCGCTATGCGTTAAGGGGTGCATTGCGGGGGCCCTGACCATTGCGGACGGCGTCATTGCCATCAATCAGGACCGATGCGTAAGCTGCTATACGTGTATCCTGAGCTGCCCATATGGCGCGGTGTCCCCTTCCGATGACGGCGCGGTCCAAAAATGCGAGCTGTGCGTCATGACTGCCGAGGGGGTTCCGGCATGCGTAAAGGGCTGCCCGAACAACGCGATTGTTTTTGAGGAGAGAGGGTGAGCATGTTGAAATATGTTATAATCGGTAATTCCACGGCGGGCATAGGCGCGGTGGAGGGAATCCGGCAGATAGACCAAAGCGGTGAGGTTACCGTTATCACAAACGAGCCGCATCATACATATTCACGCCCGCTCATTTCCTATCTTCTGCAAGGCAAGGTTACGGAGGAAGGGCTGAAATACCGCGGCGACAGCTTTTATACGGACAACCGCTGTAAGCTGCTGCGGAACGTTACCGCGACTGAGATTGACGCCGCGGCAAGGCAGGTTGTGTTATCGGACGGCAGCCGCGTACCTTACGACAAGCTGCTTGCCGCAACGGGCTCTTCGCCATTTGCCCCGGATTTCGAGGGACTTGATACGGTAAAAAACAAATTTACATTCATGAGCCTTGAGGACGCGCGGCAATTGGATGAAGCGCTGGGAGAAAGCAAGCGCGTGCTGATTGCCGGCGCGGGGCTTATCGGCTTGAAATGCGCCGAGGGCATGCTGGCGCGCACGGCGCGCGTTACGGTGCTTGACCTGGCCCCGAGGATTTTATCCAGCATCCTTGACGACGGCGGCGCGAAGCTGCTGCAAAACCATCTCGAAGGCAAGGGGGTTGAATTCCGGCTTTCAAGCGGCATAAAGCGTTTCGAGCGCGATACCGCCGTTTTGGAAAACGGCGGGGCGATAGGCTTTGATGTCCTCGTCCTCGCCGTGGGCGTACGCCCGAATACCGCGCTTTTGAAAGGCATCGCTGAAATCGGGCAAGGCATTGCCGTAAACGGGAAATCCGAAACCACGGCGCCGGATATCTACGCCGCGGGCGACTGCACGCAAACCCTTGACATATCGAGCGGGCAGAGCAAGGTTATGGCCCTGCTGCCCAACGCGTATATGCAGGGCGAGTGCGCGGGGATCAATATGGCGGGCGGCGACGCAAGCTTTGATAAAGCGATCCCCATGAACGCCATCGGGTTCTTCGGGCTGCACGCCATCACGGCGGGCCGTTGCAACGGCGACGTTTACGCCGATGACAATGACGGAAGCTACAAACGGCTGTTCTACGGCGAAAACAGGTTAAACGGCTTTATCCTGATCGGCAATGTGGAGAAGGCTGGGATTTACACAAGCCTTATCCGTGAGCGAACGCCCCTTGATACAATCGACTTTGCGCTCGTTTGTGAAAAACCGGGGCTTATGGCGTTTGCGAAAAAGGAAAGGGAAGTCAAGCTAGGAGGCGCTGTGTTATGAACATATCGGCACGAGACCTTGATTTCAAGGAGCTTAACAAGCGCATAAAAACCGCATCGGACAGCGTTTGTATAAACGAGTGCTATGGGCAGAGGTTTATCGGGACCGGCATGAAGGGAAAAACGCTCGTCATAAACGGCACGCCGGGCAACGCCCTGGGCGCTTATCTTGACGGCGGGGTGATTGAGGTAAACGGCAATGCCCAGGACGCGGCCGGCGATACGATGAACGACGGCAGGATTATCGTTTACGGTAATGCAGGCGATGCGCTCGGCTACGCCATGCGGGGCGGCTGTATATTTGTCCGCGGCGACGCCGGCTACAGAACCGGAATCCATATGAAGGAGTATGAGGGCAAGAAACCGGCGATTATCATCGGCGGCAGGGTCGGCAGCTTTTTGGGCGAATACCTCGCCGGCGGGCTGATTGTGGTGCTTGGCATTGATTCAAAGGATATCCCGCTCGGGAATTTCACGGGAACAGGTATGCACGGCGGGAAAATTTTCATCAGAACGGATAAAGAGCCGGCATCGCTTCCCGCGCAGGTCGCCGCGGAAATAGCCGGAAACGGTGATTTGCAGGAAATCGCGCCATATATTTCCGAATTCGCCGGATATTTTGGCCTGGACGCGGGACGGCTTATAAACGACAGGTATTATGTATTGAGGCCGAACGCGAAGAACCCGTATAAGCAGCTATACGTCGCTAATTGAAAAATATAAGCCGTCACGGAGGGAATGCTCGCAACATGAAAGAAATCGGGAAGCTGAATGAAGAATGCGCGGTTTTCGGCGTCAGCCTGAAAGCAAGCGAAGCCGCCGGCGTTACCTACAACGGCCTGCTTGCGCTTCAGCATCGCGGGCAGGAGGGCGCAGGTATCGCAATCGTTCATGGCAATCAAATACAATGCGCCAAGGACGTCGGGCTTGTCAGCGAGGTTTTTTTCAGTAAAAAGCTCGAAAGGCTGCCGAAAGGGAAGACCGCCGTCGGGCATACCCGATACTCAACGACCGGCGGCAATGTAAAGGAAAACGTGGGCCCTTTTTTGACGGATTATCTAACCGGGCGCATTGCCACGGCCCATAACGGCAACATTTTAAATGCGCCGGAGATACGCGGCGAACTGAGGAAAAACGGAATCCAGTTCGGCGCGACCAGCGACAGCGAGGTGGTATCCTCGTTGATTGCGTACCACATTACAAAAGAACACGATACCGTATCGGGCATTGTGAAAGCAGCCGGGTTTCTGCGGGGAGCCTATTCCCTCGCGATTGCCAGCGGCAAGGGCAAGCTGATTGCCGTCCGCGACCCAAACGGCTTCCGCCCGCTTTGTATCGGGCAAAACGAAACCGGCTACGCCGTCGCATCGGAAAGCTGCGCGCTTGAGGTCTGCGGGTTTGATTTTCTAAGGGACGTTCTGCCCGGCGAGATTATCGTGGTGGAAAACGGCGAGATTACATATCAGGGCGTGAAGCTTGAAAACAAAGAAAAGGGACGCGGGCTTTGTATTTTTGAATACGTTTATTTCGCAAGGCCGGATTCTATTATAGACGGGCTTTCGGTATATGAGGCGCGGTATAATATGGGGATTGTACTGGCCGAGGAATACCCGGTGGACGCCGACGTCGTCTGCGGCGTGCCGGACAGCGGGTTGGACGCCGCAATCGGTTACAGCGCCAAAAGCGGTATCCCACCGGCGGCGGGGTTTGTAAAAAACCGGTATGTCGGCAGGAGTTTTATTTATCCCACGCAAACGCAGCGGGACAGCGCCGTGCGGCAAAAGCTCAACCCGCTGGCGGCCAATATCAGGGGGAAGAAGGTTGTGCTTGTCGATGACTCCATCGTGCGCGGCACAACGAGCGAAAAAATAGTAAGGAGCCTTAAGAGCGCCGGGGCAAGGGAAGTCCACATGCGGGTTTCATCCCCGCCGTTTAGGCATACATGCTACTACGGGACCGACATAGACAGCGAGGAAAACCTGATAGCGAACAAGATGGAATTAGATGAAGTCCGTGGTAAAATCGGTGCCGACAGCTTGGGGTATATCAGCATAGAGGGGCTGAAAAGGGCGTGCGGTAAATGCGCGCTGCCCTTTTGCACGGCCTGCTTTACGGGAGACGGGGAATCCGTGCAATTGAAAAAGGACATTTTTGAGAAAGGGGATCATATATGACGGCATACCTGATTTTAGAGAGCGGCGCGGTATTTGAAGGCAAAAGCTTTGGTGCGCGGGGGAACGTCACAGGGGAGGTTGTCTTTGCCACCGGGATGACCGGTTATCTGGAAACCCTGACCGACCCCAGCTATTACGGGCAGATCGTTGTCCAGACGTTCCCCCTTATCGGCAATTATGGCGTCATACCCTCAGATTTTGAAAGCGCGGGTGTTACGATGAGGGCATATATCGTAAAGCATCCGTGTCAAACCCCCTCCAACTTCCGAAGCGAGGGCGCGCTTGGCACTTTTTTAAGGGAACGCGAAATTATCGGGTTATGCGGGATTGATACGCGGGCGCTTACGAAAATAATCCGGAAAAACGGTGTGATGAACGGGAAAATCACCGTGTCCAAGCCGATGGAAGCCGATATTTCGGAGGTGAAGGCATATTCAGTCCGAAACCCTGTCGCCGCGGTTTCCCGGCGCACGCCCGTGAAAACCGGGAACGGCAAACGTCGCGTGGCCCTGATGGATTTCGGCGCGAAGCGCGGCATAGCGGACGCGCTTGCGGTACGGGGCTGCGGCGTACAAACGTTTTCGCACGACGCGAAAAGCGGTGAAATCCTGCGGATGAAACCCGACGGCATCATGCTGAGCAACGGCCCCGGCGACCCGGCTGACCCGGCCAACAGCGGGATTGTTGAAACAATCCGCGCCCTGATGCAAAGCGGCGTGCCGGTCTTCGGGATATGCCTCGGGCATCAGCTTATGGCATTGGCAAGCGGTTATTCGACGAAAAAGCTTGAATTCGGCCACAGGGGGGCCAATCAGCCTGTAAAGGAGCTTTCAACCGGGCGGGTGTACATCACCAGCCAAAACCACGGTTATGCCGTGATTGCCGGCAATTGCTCCTTTGTAAACGTCAACGACGGCACCTGCGAGGGCCTCGATTACGGCAACTCGTTTTCGGTGCAGTTTCATCCTGAGGCACGGGGCGGACCGCTGGACACGGCTTTCCTGTTCGACCGTTTTACAGAAAGGATGGACGCGTATGCCGCTGGATAAAAGTATAAAAAAGGTTATGGTCATAGGATCGGGCCCGATTGTAATCGGTCAGGCGGCGGAGTTTGACTACGCCGGCACGCAGGCTTGCCGCGTACTGCGCGAGGACGGGATTGAGATTGTCCTTGTCAACTCCAACCCCGCGACTATCATGACGGATCACAACATCGCCGAAAGGATATACATCGAGCCGCTCACGCTTACAACCGTGAAGCGCATTATCGAAAAGGAGCGCCCGGACAGCATCCTGTCGGGGCTGGGCGGCCAGACGGGGCTTACGCTGTGCATGCAGCTTGCTAGGGACGGCTTCCTTGATAAAATGAACGTGCGGCTACTGGGCTCCTCGCCGGAAACCATCGACAAAGCGGAAGACAGGCAGATTTTCAAGGAAACCATGCAGGAAATCGGCCGGCCGGTCATCCCTTCCGTAATCGCGAACGACGTGGAAACGGCGGTCGGGTTTGCGGAAGAGCTGGGGTATCCTGTTATCGTGCGCCCCGCTTTCACGCTTGGCGGCAGTGGCGGCGGCATCGCGGACGACGAGCGCGCGCTCAGGGAAACCGCCGCGAACGGGCTTAGCCTGTCCCCGATTACTCAGATACTGGTGGAAAAATCCATCGCCGGTTGGAAGGAAATTGAGTTTGAGGTCATGCGCGACCGCGCCGGGAACGTTATCACCGTCTGCTCAATGGAAAACCTCGACCCTGTGGGCGTACACACGGGCGACAGCATCGTCATCGCGCCCGCAGTCACGCTGGCGGACAAGGAATATCAAATGCTGCGCACGGCGGCTTTGGATATCATATGCGCCCTCGGCGTCGAGGGCGGATGCAACTGCCAGTTCGCGCTGCATCCCCACAGCTTCGAATACGCGGTGATAGAGGTAAACCCGCGGGTATCGCGCTCCTCGGCGCTTGCAAGCAAGGCGACAGGTTATCCCATCGCGAAGGTTGCGACAAAAATCGCCATCGGATATCACCTTGACGAAATCATAAACGCCGTCACGGGCAATACTTTTGCGGCGTTCGAGCCCGCGCTGGACTATGTGGCGGTCAAGCTCCCCAAATGGCCCTTTGACAAATTCGTGTATGCCCAAAAGGATTTGGGCACGCAAATGAAGGCCACCGGCGAGGTCATGGCGATTTCCGATACGTTCGAGGACGCGCTTCTGAAGGCTGTACGCGGGGCGGAGCTGGGGCTTGACAGCCTTGACCTGCCCGGCCTGCCGGCAAAATCCGACGGGGAAATAGGCGGCATGCTGAACACGGTAACCGACGAGCGCCTGTTTGTGCTGTATGAAGCCGTAAAACGCGGCGTCAGCGTGGATAAGCTTCATATGATTACCAAGGTGGACCGCTGGTTCTTGCACGGGCTTGTCAATATCGCGAGCAATACCTCCCCGCCGGGCCCGGTTATCTACAAAATGGTCGATACCTGCGGCGGTGAGTTTGAAGCAAAAACGCCGTATTTCTACTCCATTCGAAACGGGACGGAAAACGAAGCCCTGCCCTTCATCCAAAAAAGCGGCAAGCCGAAAATCGTCGTGCTGGGAAGCGGGCCGATCCGCATCGGGCAGGGCATTGAGTTTGACTACGCCTGCGTACACTGCGTATGGACGCTGAAAAAGCTCGGATACGAAGCCATCGTCGTCAATAACAACCCGGAAACGGTGTCTACGGATTTCGATACCGCCGACAGGCTGTATTTCGAGCCTTTGTGCGTTGACGACGTGATGAACGTAATCGAAATCGAAAAGCCGGAAGGTGTAATCGTCACATTCGGGGGAGGCACGGCAATCAAGCTGACAAAAAAGCTGCATGAGCGCGGCGTAAATATCATCGGCACGCCCGCCGACAGCATTGACGTCTGTGAGGACAGGGAAAGGTTTGACGCGCTGCTGGAGCGGCTGCAAATTAAGCGCCCGAAGGGTTGCGCCGTTTTGTCCGCGGAACAGGCGCTGGCCGCCTCCGATAAGCTCGGATATCCGGTACTGATGCGCCCGTCTTATGTGCTGGGCGGGCAGAACATGATTATCGCCTTCACACCGGATGACATCTGCGAGTATATGGAAATCATCCTGCGCCGGAAACAGGAAAACCCGGTGCTGATCGACAGGTATCTGGAAGGGCTTGAAATAGAGGTCGACGCCATATGCGACGGCAGGGATGTGCTGATTCCGGGCATCATGGAGCATATCGAACGCACCGGGGTTCATTCAGGCGACAGCATTGCGGTGTATCCCGCGGTCAATATAGACGACTTCATATCCAAAAAGATTTTCGCGGTCACTGAAAAGCTTTGCATAGCTTTGAACGTGAAGGGCCTTGTGAACATTCAATATGTCCTGTATAAAAACGACGTCTATGTCATTGAGGTCAACCCGAGGGCGTCGCGCACCGTCCCCTACATCAGCAAGGTCACCGGCATCCCGATGTGCGAGCTTGCCACAAGGGCAGCGGTAGGGGAAACGCTCGCCGGCCTTGGATACACGCCGGGTATAGCGAAAATCCCGCCGTATGTCGCGGTCAAGGTACCGGTGTTTTCTTTTCAGAAGCTGGCCGGACTGGATACGCATTTAGGTCCTGAAATGAAATCCACGGGAGAGGTTCTGGGCCTTGGGAAAAATTTAAAAGAGGCGCTGTATAAAGGGCTTGCCGCCGCGGGGTACAAGCTGAAAAAGCAGGGCAGCGTGCTGATCACTGTCCGTGACAGCGACAAGCCGGAAATTGTGAAGATAGCGGAAAAGCTCTCCCTGTGCGGTTTTGAGCTGTACGCCACGCGGGGAACCGCGCGGTTCCTTACGGCGAAGGGCTTCCATGTCCGGATAGTGGAAAAAATCCGCGAATGCCCGGATAATAACACCGCGACGCTTTTGGAAAGCGGAAAGGTCAGTTATATCATCTCGACGTCCGAAAAAGGCAGGGACCCCGCTTTTGATGACGTAAAGATACGCCTCAAAGCCTGCTCCTTCGGGATACCGTGCCTGACGTCGGTTGATACGGCCAACGCGCTGGCGGACAGCCTGCTTTCCGGATACAGCGAGGTTAACACGGAGCTGATTGATATAAACCGACTAAGGAGCGGGCGGATGAAGCTTGATTTCACGAAAATGCATGGCTGTAAAAACGATTATATCTATTTTAACTGTTTTGATATCGAAATCAATTCGCCGGAATCTTTGTCCGTGCTCTTGTCCGACAGGCATACCGGCATAGGCGGCGACGGCGTTGTGCTGATTTTGCCGTCCGATAACGCCGACGCCAAAATGAGGATGTTCAACCGTGACGGCAGCGAGGGCAATATGTGCGGCAACGCCATACGCTGTGTGGCAAAATATCTTTATGACAACGGAATCGTTATGAAAACGCAAATGAGCATAGAGACGCCAAGCGGTATCCGCAAGCTTTACCTGACCACAAAAAACGGGCTGGTATCCTCCGTTAAGGTTGATATGGGGCGGGCAAAGCTGAACCCGGAAAAAATACCCGTCAATCTGGAGGGCGGCAGCGTAATCGCAAGGCCGGTGACGATTGGCGGCTTACAATATGAGATTACCTGCGTTTCAATGGGGAATCCGCACGCCGTGGTATTCCTTGATAATCTGGACGACCTTGATTTAGATGCAATAGGCCCTCAGTTTGAAAACGACGCGCTGTTCCCGGACAGGGTAAACGCCGAATTCGTCGAGGTCGCGGACAAGAATCATTTGAAAATGCGCGTATGGGAGCGCGGCAGCGGCGAAACGCAGGCTTGCGGCACCGGCGCCTGCGCAAGCGCCGTGGCCGCGGTTCTAAACGGGTACTGTGAGATGGACACGGATATTAAGGTACAATTGCTTGGCGGCGAGCTGGTAATCCGTTACACTGGAGAGGCCGTGCACATGACCGGGGACTGCGTAAAGGTGTTTGGCGGGACGGTGGAAATATGAATGGGCTTGTGTTGGTGCTCGATTTCGGCGGACAGTATAAGGAGCTTATCGCTCGGACGGTCAGGAGGCTGTCGGTATACTCGGAAATTATGCCGGGCGGCACGGCGGCTGACGAAATCAAACGGCTGGCTCCCATCGGCATAATCCTGACGGGCGGGCCGGGCAGCGTATACCTGCCCGATTCCCCCCGGTGCGACCCTGGATTATTCACGTTAGATATCCCCATCCTCGGTATATGCTACGGTATGCAGATGATGTGCCATATGCTTGGCGGTGAAGCCGTCCCCGGCGATATCGGCGAATACGGGTTCGTCACGGTAACGCCCTGCGGTCCGTCAAAATTGTTCGGGGACGCGGATAAGCCCTTTCCCGCGCTGATGAGCCACAGGGACGTGATAACGCGCCTGCCGGAGGGCTTTCGCGCGACGGCTAAGACCGATGCCTGCATCGCCGCCTGCGAGGACGACGCGAGAAAGCTTTACGGCACGCAGTTCCACCCGGAAACGAAGCACACGGGGGGCGGACGCGAAATCGTCCAAAGGTTTTTGTATGACGTCTGCGGCGCGTCCGGCGACTATAAGCTTGATGATTACATAGAAACGCAAGTCAGCCGGATACGGGAAAGGGTTGGCGATAAAAACGTGCTGCTCGCGTTATCGGGCGGGGTCGATTCGTCGGTATGCGCGGGGCTTTTATCCCGGGCAGTACCGGAGCAGCTTACCTGCCTCTTTATCGATCACGGCTTTATGCGGCGAGGCGAGGGCGACGAAATCGAGCGCGTATTTTCAAGGCGAAGGCTGCGGTTTATCCGCGTAAACGCGGGGGCGCGGTTCCTTTCCGGATTGAAAGGCGTGACCGAGCCTGAGAAGAAACGGAAGCTTGTCGGGGAGGAATTCATCCGGGTGTTTGAGGAGGAAGCCGCAAAGCTCGGAAACATCCCATTTCTGGCGCAGGGAACGATTTATCCTGATATCGTCGAATCCGGCGGCAAGCACGGCGCGACCATCAAGAGCCATCACAACGTGGGCGGGCTTCCCGAAAGCCTCACCTTTGAGGGGGTCGTGGAGCCGCTGTCAGAGCTTTTCAAGGATGAGGTCCGCGCGCTGGGCACAAAGCTGGGCCTGCCAAGGGCCCTTGTAAACCGCCAGCCGTTCCCGGGGCCGGGGCTTGCAATCCGCGTCATGGGCGAGGTCACGGAGGAAAAGCTTGAGGTTTTACGCGCGGCCGACGCAATCCTGCGCGAGGAGCTGGACGCTTTAAGGCGAAGGCCGGACCAGTATTTCGCCGTTTTGACCGATACCCGCTCCGTTGGCGTGAAGGGGGACGACAGGACGTATGACCGCGTAATCGCCGTCAGGGCTGTGAGGACGGACGACTTTATGACGTGTGAGTATGCCCCGCTGTCACACAAGGTATTAAGCCGCATATCGTCGCGGATTACGGGCGAGGTGCCGTCCGTCAGCCGCATCGTTTATGATATTACGTCAAAGCCTCCGGCTACGGTGGAATGGGAGTGAGAAGTATGACCAAGTATATTTTTGTAACAGGCGGGGTTGTATCGGGAATCGGCAAGGGCATTACCGCCGCGTCGCTGGGAAGGCTTCTCAAGCAGCGGGGGCTGAGCGTCGCGGCCCAGAAGCTTGACCCGTATATGAATATCGACCCCGGAACCATGAGCCCGTTTCAGCACGGTGAGGTTTTCGTAACCGACGACGGCGCCGAAACAGATTTGGACTTGGGACATTATGAACGCTTTATCGATGAAAACCTGACAAAGCTCAGCAACCTGACCTCCGGCAAGGTGTACTGGAGCGTGCTGGAGCGTGAGCGCTCGGGCGGATACCTTGGCGGCACGGTGCAGTTCATCCCCCATGTGACGGAGGCAATCAAAGGCTTCATCTATTCCGGCGCTGAGAACAGCCGCGCCGACGTGCTAATTACCGAGATTGGCGGCACTGTCGGCGATATTGAGAGCCAGCCGTTTTTAGAGGCCATCCGGCAGATTTTACTTGAAAAGGGCCGCGGGAACTGCCTGTTTATCCATGTGACGCTCATCCTCTATTTGAAATGCTCGGGCGAGCACAAGTCAAAGCCCACGCAGCATTCAGTCAAGGAGCTGCGCGCCACCGGCATTTCACCGAACATCATCGTCGCGCGCGCCGACGAGCCTTTAAGCGGCGGTATTAAAGAAAAAATATCGCTGTTCTGCAACGTAACGCCCGACTGTGTGATAGAGAACAATTCCGTTTCCTCCCTGTACGAAGTGCCGCTCATGCTCCACCAAAACGGTTTGGATACGGTCGTTTGCCGCGGGCTGGGGCTTCATGTCCCCGAGCCGGATTTGAGCGGGTGGCGGACGATTATCCGCAAAATCGAGGGGAGGACACGAACGGTCAGCATTGCGGTCGTCGGGAAGTATGTCCGGCTTCACGATGCGTACCTGTCCATTATTGAGAGCCTCAATCATGCGGGCTTTGAAGCCGGTGCGAGGATAGACGTTCGCTGGGTTGACAGCGGGGATGTAACCGGCGAAACCGCAAAAGAGCTTTTGAGCGGGATTGACGGCATGATTATTCCCGGCGGCTTTGGCGACAGGGGAATCGAGGGAAAAATCACCGCCTGCCGGTACGCAAGGGAAAACGATATCCCGTTCTTAGGCATCTGCCTCGGCATGCAGATTGCCGTGATAGAATTCGCGCGTCATGTCTGCGGGCTTGGGCGCGCGAATTCGGGTGAATTTGACGAGCTTTCGCCCCATCGCGTTATTGATATTATGCCCGGCCAGGCAGGCATGGTGGGCAGCGGCGGCACCATGCGCTTAGGGGCGTATCCCTGCAAAATCAAGCGCGGTACAAGGCTTTTCAGCTTATATGATACCGATGAAATCAGCGAACGGCACCGGCACCGATTTGAATTCAACAACGATTATCGGGAGGTATTGACGTGCGAGGGGCTGGTCGTTTGCGGTACATCGCCGGACGGCGGTCTTGTCGAAGCAATCGAGCTGCCGGAGCACCGGTTTTTCGCCGGGGTGCAGTTCCATCCTGAGTTTAAGAGCCGCCCCAATAAGCCGCATCCGCTGTTTCTGGGGCTTGTAACGGCGGCGGTCAATATGAAACAAGGAGATTCGGTATGAAGATCAATGACAATTACTTAAAGCTGCAAGACAGCTATTTGTTTGCCCGAATAGCCCAAAAGGTAAAGGAATATACGGCGGCGAACCCCGGTAAGGACGTCATCCGGCTTGGCATCGGCGACGTTACGCTCCCGCTTGTTCCCGCCGTAATCGAAGCGATGCGGCGCGCAGTTTCGGAGATGGGAGGCGCGGATACCTTTAGAGGTTATGACGATAATCATGGATATGACTTTTTGAAGCAGGCGGTATGCGGGTATTATGCCGGGAAAGGCGTAAACCTGTGCGCCGGCGAGGTTTTTATCAGCGACGGCGCAAAAAGCGATCTCGGGAATATCCTTGATATTTTTTCGGCCGATAATTCCGTTCTGATACCCGACCCGGTTTACCCCGTCTATGTGGATACCAATATCATGGCGGGGCGCAAAATTTTCTACATGAACGGCAATGAGGGCAACGGTTTTTTGCCCCTTCCCGATAAAAACATCAGGGCGGACATTATTTACCTGTGCTCGCCAAATAATCCCACGGGAGCGGTTTATGACAGGAAACAGCTTGAGGTATGGGTAAAATACGCGCTGGAGCATGGCGCCGTCCTCCTCTTTGACAGCGCTTATGAGATTTTCGTACAGGACGGGCGCCTGCCCACAAGCATATACCAAATCGACGGGGCAAGAAAATGCGCAATTGAATTTTGCTCTCTTTCGAAAACGGCCGGGTTTACCGGCGTAAGATGCGGATATACCGTTGTCCCCCATGAGCTTATCCGAAACAAAACGCCGCTGAACCGGCTGTGGCTGCGCAGGCAGGCTACGAAATTCAACGGCGTGCCGTATATCGTCCAGCGCGGAGCGCAGGCGGTGTTTACCGATGATGGGTTAACACAAATCAAAAGCAATATCGATTACTACCTTGAAAACGCCCGGCTGATAGCCGACACGCTGGCGGAGCTCGGTATTTGGTTCACAGGCGGCAGGAACGCGCCTTATATCTGGCTGAAATGCCCGGATGACAGGTCGTCCTGGGAGTTTTTCGATTATCTGCTTGAAAACGCAGGCATCGTCGGGACGCCCGGCGCGGGGTTCGGCGCGAACGGTGAAGGTTTTTTCCGGCTAACGGCATTTGGCAGCCGAAAGGATGTGACCGCGGCCATGTACAGGTTTCGCGCAATTATTTGCAATTATTTGGAATTATTTAAAAAACATACTTGACAGGAAAACTGTTTCATGATATAATTTTTATGTCAAACAACAAAGGCGTTGTGGATTTTTATCCACAACGCCTTTGTTGTAGTTGGTTTTCTGAGAAATGATTACTGTGAGGTGTTTGAAATGAAGCATGTTCCCGAATTGTTTGCAAGCTATGTCTTTAGTGATACGGTCATGCGCGAGCGGCTTCCAAAGGATATTTACAAGGCGCTTAAAAAGACGATGCTACAGGGCGCGCATTTGGAGCTTGACATCGCCAATGTGGTCGCAAGCGTGATGAAGGACTGGGCGATAGAGAAGGGCGCCACCCATTTTACACATTGGTTCCAGCCTATGACCGGCATTACGGCGGAAAAGCATGACAGCTTTATCACACCCGCGGAAGACGGCAGGGTCATCATGGCGTTTTCAGGCAATGCGCTTGTGCGCGGCGAGCCGGATGCGTCCAGCTTTCCGTCCGGCGGGCTTCGCGCGACCTTCGAGGCAAGGGGTTACACCGTCTGGGATACGACCTCATACGCCTTTATCAAGGACGGAACCTTGTATATCCCCACCGCGTTCTGCTCATACAGCGGAGAGGCGCTCGATAAAAAGACCCCTTTGCTCCGCTCCATGGAGGCCATCGATACACAGGCGCGGCGTATCCTGAAGCTTTTCGGGAACACAACGGCGCGGCGCGTTACCACGACCGTCGGCCCGGAGCAGGAATACTTCCTCATTGATAAGGAAGCGTACTTAAAACGCCCCGACTTGATTTACACGGGCAGAACGCTGTTCGGTGCCCGCCCGCCTAAGGGGCAGGAGCTTGACGACCATTATTTCGGCGCGTTAAAGCCGAGGGTAGCCGCTTTTATGAGAGAGCTTGAGGAGGCGCTCTGGAAGCTCGGTGTATACGCCAAGACAAAGCATAACGAGGTCGCCCCGGCGCAGCATGAACTCGCCCCGATTTTTACAACGACAAATATTGCCACCGACCATAACCAGCTTACCATGGAGCTGATGAAAAGCATCGCGAACAAGCATGATTTTGCCTGCCTGCTCCACGAAAAGCCGTTTGCCGGCGTCAACGGCAGCGGGAAGCACAACAACTGGTCTATTTCCACCGATACGGGCGCCAATCTGCTTGAACCGGGCGAGACGCCGTATGAAAACGCGCAGTTCCTGCTGTTTTTAGTCGCGGTCATCAAAGCGGTGGACGAATATCAGGATTTGCTCAGGGTTTCGGTGGCAAGCGCCGGCAACGACCACAGGCTTGGCGCGAACGAAGCGCCCCCCGCGATTGTATCGATGTTCCTCGGCGAAGAGCTGACGGAAATCCTCGAAGCGCTTGAATCCGGCGCGGATTATCAAAACAGCGAAAGGCACCAGATGGAGATCGGCGTAACGGTGCTGCCCCATTTCCCGAAGGATACGACCGACCGCAACCGCACGTCGCCTTTCGCGTTTACCGGCAACAAATTCGAATTCCGTATGCTTGGGTCGGCATTTTCCATCGCGGGGCCGAATATCGTACTGAACACGGCGGTCGCGGAGGTCTTGCGGCAGTTTGCGGACGAGCTTGAGGCATCGAAAAATTTCACGGGCGATTTAACGGCGCTTGTCAGAAAAACCTTCAGCGCGCATAAACGGATTATTTTCAACGGCAACAACTACGCCGACGAATGGGTAACGGAAGCCGAACGCCGCGGGCTGTCGAATCTGAAAACCACCGTGGACGCCCTTCCCGCGTTCATATCCAAGAAAAGCATCGAACTGTTTACAAAGCATCATGTTTTTACCGAATTGGAAATTCATTCGCGCTGCGAAATCCTCATGGAAGGCTATTGCAAGACGCTGCATATCGAGGCGCTCACAATGATAGATCTTGTCAAAAGCGAGATTATTCCGGCGTGTATCGCTTACCAAAATGAAATCGCGGCGCTTCTGGAGCGGAAGAAGGCTTGCGGCGAATACGACGCTTCGCTTGAAGCGCATTTGCTCGGACGAATCGCGAAGCTGTCCGCCTGCCTGCTGAAAAAGCTGGATACGCTCGAAAATGTGGTTTTGGAATCCGGCGGCGAACAGGAAATCCTCGCCCACGCGAGCTTCTATCGTGACCGGGTATTCCCCGCCATGCTGGAGCTGCGGCTGACCGCGGACGAGCTTGAAACGCTTGTCGCGAAGAAGCATTGGCCGTTCCCCACATACGCGGAGCTGCTTTACAGCGTAATATAAAGTGGGAGGCTTTTTTAGGCGCCCCTATAAGGCAAAGGATGGAGAGCTATCAAATGAAGCGGTTATTTGCCGCGCCTGAAAAGCTGGAGGCAGGCTCTGTTCGGCGGAATTGCTTTTAAGGGAAAACGGCGAGGTTGAATTGATCCGCCGCGCGGAAACGCCCGCCGATTATTTCGCGGCGCTGGACGTAACCGGTTATAGATGGGAGCAAATGAGTTGGAGGAAAGAGTTTACCGCTGCTATGTGGAAAAAAGAAGTGGCTTCGACATAGCGGCAAAAGGGGTACAGGCCGAGCTGTCGGAATTTTTAGGGCTGCCCGGCGTTCATGTGCGATTTTTCAACCGCTACGACATACAGAACCTGCCGCACGATAAATGGCCTGCCGTCATGGATACCGTGTTAAGCGAGCCCATGTGCGACGATTATTACGAGGATTTGCCGCCGGCCTTGTCCGAGGGTACCCGCCTGCTGTGCATGGAGCCGCTGCCCGGGATGTTTGATATCCGGGCGGACTCCTGCGGGCAATGCATCCAGATGCTGCTGGGCGGGGAGCGGCCTGTGGTCCGCACCGCCCGTATTTACGCGATTGAGGGCGTGAACGGTTCGGAGTTCGGTAAAATCAAGGCGTATCTGATCAATCCGCTTGAATACCGCGAAGCGTCGATGGAAAAGCCCGATACGCTGATGGATACCGAAAACCGCGCGCTTGACGGCATTCAAACCATAAACGGCTTTATAGGACTGGACGCCGAATCGCTTGACGCGCTGAAATCCCGGCTGGGGCTGGCGATGTCGCTTCCCGACCTTCTTGCGCTCCAGAAGTATTTTGCCGGAGAGCGCCGCGACCCCACGCTTACCGAGCTTCGCGTAATCGATACGTACTGGTCGGATCATTGCAGGCATACGACGTTCAACACGGTCATTGAATCCGCCGACATCGGCGACGAACGCGTGAAAAAAGCATACGGCCTGTTTTTGTCGGTCAATGATGACAAGCCCGTAACCTTCATGCGGATCGCCACCGCCGCAATGCGGCATTTCCGCAATCAGGGCGGGCTGCCCATGCTTGACGTGTCCGATGAAAACAACGCCTGCACCTTGCGCATCAAAGCGGATTTTGCCCACGGGCGCGAGGACTGGCTTTTGTTCTTCAAGAATGAAACCCATAACCACCCGACGGAAATAGAGCCTTACGGCGGGGCGTCCACCTGCATTGGCGGCGCGATACGCGACCCGCTTTCAGGGCGCGCGTATGTGTACCAATCTATGCGGATTACGGGCGCGGGTGACCCGAGAAAGCCGATAGAAGACACCCTGCCGGGCAAGCTTCCCCAGCGAAGGCTTACCGTGACCGCCGCTGAGGGCTTCAGCTCATACGGCAATCAAATTGGGCTTGCCACGGGCTATGTGAAGGAGCTGTACCATGAGGGGTATGTCGCCAAGCGCTTGGAGGCGGGCGCGGTGGTAGGCGCCGCGCCGCTTTCCTCGGTGCGCCGGGAATGCCCGGCGCCGGGCGATGTTGTGGTGCTTTTAGGCGGGCGGACAGGCCGTGACGGGATAGGCGGCGCCACAGGCTCGTCTAAGCCCCACGGCACGGATACGGTATCCGAATGCGCCGCCGAGGTTCAGAAAGGCAACGCTGCGGAGGAGCGCAAGCTCCAGCGTCTGTTCCGCGACCCGGAGGTGACCCGGCTGATTAAACGGTGCAACGATTTCGGCGCCGGGGGAGCGGCCGTGGCAATCGGCGAGCTGGCCGGCGGCATAGAAATCAATTTAGACGCAATGCCCACGAAATACGACGGACTGGATGGCACGGAGCTTGCGATTTCCGAATCCCAGGAGCGCATGGCGGTCGTCGTGGCGGAGTGTGACCGGCAGGCGCTGCTTCGGTATGCCGGGGCGGAAAATATCGAGGCGTCCGTCGTTGCCCGAATCACCAAAGACAAGCGCCTTGTGATGACATGGAAGGGCCAAAGGATTGCGGATATCGGCAGGGATTTTTTAGATACAAACGGCGCGGGGCGGCGCACCTCCGTTTATGTGCCGAAAGCATCGGGCATGAAGCCGCGGGCAAATGGTATGCTCCTTACCGAAAGGCTTTTACAGCTTGCAGGCGATTTAAATTTCTGCTCGCAAAAAGGGCTCGTGGAACGCTTTGACAGCTCGATTGGCTCCGCGGGCGTTTTCATGCCCTTCGGCGGCAAATACGCCTTGACGGAGACGCAGGTCATGGCGGCGCTGCTGCCTGCTCCGGGCGCGCGCACCGCTTCCGTCATGTCATACGGCTTTGACCCGTTTTTTACGGAAACGGATTCCTTCGGCGGCTCGGCCTGCGCGGTGGTAAGCTCGGTCGCCAAGCTTGTCGCATCCGGCGCGGGGCTTGATACGATACACCTTTCCTTACAGGAATACTTCCCCCGCCAAAATAACGACCCCGCTCGGTGGGGACAAACCTTTTCCGCGATGTTAGGCGCGTTTTCCGCGCAGATGGGCTTGAAAATCGCGGCGATAGGCGGAAAGGATTCCATGTCCGGCAGCTTTGGGGATTTAGATGTGCCGCCCGCGCTCATATCCTTTGCCGCCGGTACAGGCGATGCCTCCGATTTGATAAGCCCGGAGTTTAAGGGTGCGGGCCATCCCGTCTATCTGCTGGAAACACTGATGAATGACGACGGCCTGCCCGATTATACGGCGCTTCGCGCCGCGTGGGAAGCATACGCGTCATTGCGCCGTTCCGGGAAAATACTGTCCGCGTGGTCGTGCGAAGCCGGCGGGGCTTACGGCGGCATTATGAAGATGGCGCTTGGAAATATGATTGGTTTTTCAGGCGAAGCCGACGACAGCCTGTTCCATCATCTGTGGGGCTCCATATTATTCGAATCCTGTGGGGAATTGGAAGGTTTCCGGCTGTTGGGATATACGCAGGCTGTACCCGTGCTCACTTTCGGAGAAGCCTCCGTTTCGCTGGCGGAACTTCGCGCGGCCTGGGAGTCGCCGCTTGAAAGCGTATTCCCCGTAAAAGCAGAGCAGTGCGGGGACGCCCCGCCCATTGAGGATAAAAGGCGGGTTATTCCGTATGGGGGAGCCTCATTCGCGCGGCCGAAGGCGGTCATCCCTGTGTTCCCCGGGACAAATTGCGAGTATGACACCGCAGCGGCTGTGGAGCGTGCGGGCGGCACAGCCCAAATCGTGTTGATCCGCAACCTTACGCCGGAAATGCTGCAATCCTCCGTGCTTGCCTTGGAAAAAGCGATTGCAGACTCGCAAATGATTGTTTTCCCCGGCGGCTTTTCAGGCGCCGACGAGCCCGACGGCTCGGGGAAATACATCGTGTCGCTGTTCCGGAACAAACGCCTTGCCGATGCCGTCCACGCGCTGCTTCAAAACAGGGACGGGCTGATTCTTGGCATATGCAACGGCTTTCAGGCGCTGGTTAAGCTGGGGCTGCTTCCTTACGGGCGGATATCATCCATGACAGCCGATTGCCCTACGCTTACATTTAACCGCATCAACCGGCACCAGTCGCGTTACGTCCACACACGCGTCGCCTCCGTTCTTTCGCCGTGGCTGTCCAAATGCGCCCCCGGGGACTTGTATACCCAGCCGGTTTCTCACGGCGAGGGAAGGTTCGCGGCCTCGGCAAAAACGCTGGACGTGTTGAAAGACAACGGGCAGATCGTCTTTCAGTATGCGGATTACAATGGATTGCCGTCCATGGATATCGAGCATAACCCGAACGGCTCGGATTGGGCCGTAGAGGGGATATGCAGCCCCGATGGCCGGGTGCTCGGAAAAATGGCCCATACGGAACGGTGCGGCGAATATGTGGCGAAAAACATTACAGGCAACAAACACCTACCCCTCTTTGAAGGCGGGATCGCTTATTTCAAATAATCTAACAGGCATTCAATTTCGTGCATATTTTATCATATTGAGCTTCATTTGTTAATAATATTTTTACATATTCGCAAAGATTCGAAAAATTGCAAAAACTTGCTTGACATTCACCTCGGGGAGGAGTAAACTGGCTACATTGAATCCTTTCGGATTTGAAAGCAATCTTGGAGGTTCCAAAATGGATAACCGCAGCCATGCAGTAAACAGCATTATCATTATTATCAACGAAGCTCTTCTGGCTTCGCTTTTTGTGCTGTTTATTTTTTGTGGCCGGTTGTCTACAGGAACGCGCTGAAATTGCTAAAAAATGGTAACAGCGCGCCCGGGCAATCGGAAAGGATTGTCCCGGGCGTTTTGTTTTTTTAGAATCTGTATTATAGCCAACTAACATCAAAATCAACTCATTCTTGCGGCCTGTTTTCCGCCCCGCTTCGTTGTCGCATCGCTTCGCGATGGTGTGAACTGCACATGCTGGCGTTCATATTTTTTCACATTGCCGGGCAAAAGCCCGCCTGTGTCCTCCGCCTTGCGAATCAAAAAAACATCCACGCAATTCTTGAGCCGATTTTAATGCTAATTGACTGTGCAGGTTCTTACATGAAGGAGGAGAACCCCATGAAAAACCAAGGCATATTTCCTGTACTCGCGGCAATCGCCATCCAACTCACCCTCGGGGTCGCGTACATTTGGAGCGTGTTCCAGACCGGTATCGCGGACAGTATTTTTGGCTCCGACAACGCGGCGGCGGCGCTTACGTTTTCCATCTTGCTCGCAACCCTCACTGTCGGAAGCGTAATCGGCGGTAAGCTGGCCGTCAAGTATTCCACCCGCATCGTCGTTTTCATTGGCGGCATGATTCTAAGCACGGGATTTCTCCTCGCTTCTTTTGTGAGCGCGGATTATCCGTGGGTGCTGTGGCTGACCTACGGCCTCATGGGCGGGGTCGGCATGGGCTTCACATACTCCACGACCATCGCCTGCGCCCAGAAATGGTATCCCCACAAAAAAGGGCTTGTCACGGGGATTATCGTATCCGCACTCGGCTTTGGCGGCGTTGTTTTTACGCCTATTGTGGAAAGCCTGATTACGGCCTTTGGCGGAACAGGCGTTGGCGAAGTCATATCATTCAGGGTCTTGAGCGCGGTTTTCCTTGTCGTATGCACAGCCGGGAGCCTTTTCATGAAAAATCCGCCCGACGGCTGGATGACGGGCAGCGCCGCCGGGACGGCTGCCGCAGCGAAGCCGGTGAACAGCTATTCGCCGAAAGAAATGATGAAGACCCCGCAATTCTATTTATTGACCGCCGCCTTTATGCTCGCCTGTATGGGAGGGCTTATGATGATAGGCTTCGCGAAGCCTATCGCCGTCGCGAAGGGGCTTGAAGCGACCGCCACGGTGGGCGTCCTTGCAGTTTCCATGTTCAACTCGGCAGGCAGGCTGGTTTGGGGCATGGTTTCGGATAAACTGGGGCGGCTCAATACAATCCTTATTTTGCTTTCCGGCGGCGCCGTACTCTCCCTCATGGTCAATATCGCGAACGGTTATATGGTCTACGGCTTAATCGCATGTATCGGATTTTTCTACGGCGGGCTGCTAAGCAATTTCCCGTCGCTGACCGCCGACCTTTTCGGGCCGAAGCATATGGCGACAAACTACGGCTTCGTGCTTCTTGGTTTTGGCGGCGGAGCGATTGTTTCCTCGCAAATTGCGGGGTACTACAGGGATATTGCAAGGGCCGCCGATGATATCAATCTCATGTTTCCGGCATTCGTAATCGCGTCATGCTGCGCCGCCGCCGCAATCGCTATGATATTTACTTTGAAAGTGATGACTGCACGAAGCAGCAAAACAAAAGATACCTTGAACGCGGTGCCGCTTGCGGATGCGAGCCCCGCAATCATAAAAAAATAAACGCGAAAATATACCGGGCGAGAATTTCTCTCGCCCGGCGTCTGTTTTTAATCGGAGATTCATATTATGATTCGCCCAGAAGCGAATAGATTTCGCGGCAAATGCGCTGGGCTGCATCCGTGATGGACATGGAGCGCGCGTTCTTGCCGAGGTTCTCAAGCTCCTGCGGGTCGTTTACGAGTTGCCCGACAACCTTGCAAAGCCGTTCCCCGGTCAGGTTTTTCTCCTCTATCATGATGGCGGCGTTTTTGTTCGCCAGAACCATCGCGTTGTGGTACTGGTGGTTTTCCGCGACGTTGGGGGAGGGGATCAGGATGGAAGCCCGCCCCGCCGCTTCAAGCTCCGACAGGGAGATCGCGCCCGCGCGGCACAATACCAAATCCGCCGCGGCAAGGCAGTCCGGCATGTCGTGGATATACTCGCGGATGTCGATGTGCGGGTTGTTTTCATAAGAAACGCCGCGCTCCTGTAAAAGCTTGGGGAACAGCTCTGTGCCGTACCGTCCCGTCGCGTGGATAAAGTGGACGTCCGGCTTGCCTATGTAATGGGCCATCAAATCCGCGACGGCTTCGTTTACGCGCCTTGCGCCGAGGCTTCCGCCGAATGTCAAAAGGCAGACCTTGTTTCCCACGCCGAGCGACAGACGGCTTTTTTCACGCTCGGCGTATAAAATTTCCTGCCGTATCGGGTTGCCGGTGACGATATATTTCTTGCCGCGCGGCAGGAAATCTTCGGCTTCCGGCACGGCGAGCAGTACCTTGTCCACGTTTCGCGCAAGCAGCTTCGTCGTAACGCCGGGGAAGGCGTTTTGCTCATGCGTTACGGTGCGGATACCCATCCTTGCAGCCTTAAGTATGACGGGGCCGCTTACGTAGCCGCCCGTACCCATCGCGACGTCGGGGCGGAAGTCCTGGATTATTTTTTTTGATTTGGCTGAGGCCGTAAGCAAAAGGCGGGCGGCGCCCAGGTTGCGCTTTATGTTTTCGGGCGTTATTTTTCGCTGGAACCCCTGTATTTCAATCGGCGCGAAATCAAAGCCCGCTTTCGGCACAAGGGTAGCCTCCATACCGTCCGGGTTGCCTGCAAAAAGGATTTTCGCGCCGTGGCGTTCTTTTCGTATCAGGGAAGCCACGGCAATCGCCGGGTTGATGTGGCCAGCGGTTCCGCCGCACGCGAATAAGATGCGCATAATGCCCGTTCCTTTCATCATCGGCGGCGATTTTTCCGCCGTGCTGTGTTAATTTTCTTTGGAGTACACAAAGTATTCCGGCAAAAAATTCCTCGCCGCTGGAAATTCCAAGCGGTTATCTTTTTTCAAGTGTTGCTTCGCGCGAAATCGAAAGCATGACGCCCATCTGGCATAAAAGCATGACAAGCGACGTTCCGCCATATGAGAAAAAGGGAAGCGAAATACCGGTGTTGGGGATTGTATTCGTCACAACCATGATATTCAGTATGGCCTGAAGCCCGACCTGCGCCGTAAGCCCTATCCCGACAAGCGAGCCGAAGCGGTCCTTACAGCGCATGGAGATGACAAACCCGCGCCAGACAAGAAGGGCGAACAAAATGATAATCAGGGTTGCGCCGACAAATCCAAGCTCCTCGCAGACAACGGAGAAGATGAAGTCGTTGTGCGGCTCGGGAAGGTATAAATACTTCTGCCGCGAATTGCCTATCCCCACGCCCATAAGCCCGCCGCTTCCGATGGCGTACAGCGACTGGATCGTCTGGAAGCCCTCGTCGCGCGGGAAGGCAAACGGGTCGAGCCAGACCTCGATGCGGCTGCCCGCGTAGCGAATCGCGCCGGTCATAACAATCCCGGCGATGCCGACGGCGCCGGCGATTGCCGCAAGCACAAACCATTTGAGGTTCGCGCCGCCCACAATCAGCAGGATTGCGCCAATCAAAAGGATGAGGATAGTACCCGAAAGATGCGGCTGCAAAATCATAAGCCCCGCGATGGCTACAAGGATTCCGCCAAACGGCAGGATGCCATGCCGGAATGTCTTCATTTTGTCGCCCATCGCGACGATTAAGTGGGCAAACAATACCACAACGGCAAACTTTGCGATTTCCGATGGCTGGATGGTGATAAAGCCGAGGTCAATCCATCTATGAGCCCCGTTGCGGTCCTCGAAAAACAGCACGATGACCAAAAGCGCCAGCGTAATCATCATGATGGGCCACGCAAGTTTGTCAAGCACCTTATACTGCACGGTGGAGATTAATAGCATCAGGAACACGCCTAAAACAGCGAACAGAAGCTGGGCTTTGATAAAGTGGAACGAATCCTTAAAGTAGAAAAGCGCGTAGGCGAAGCTTGCCGAAAACAGCATGACAAGGCCGATTGTCAAAAGTAACAGCACCAGGATTAAAAACGTGATGTCAACGCCGCCCACGCCGATGTTAAAAAGCGTAAGCCTTGCTTTTTGGGGGGGGGCGGAACCCATCCTCATATTTGCTTCGTAAGCCATATAAACTCTCCGATTAGATAGTGTTTTATATTTGTATCGCGGCTAATGCGGCAAGCGCGCACGCCGCCGCCTGAACAAGCGAAAACACCACGACGATTTTCGTTTCGCTCCAGCCGCTCATCTCAAAGTGGTGGTGTATCGGGCTCATCTTGAATAACCGTTTGCCCTCGCCGGTGGTTTTTTTCGTGTATTTAAAATAACAGACCTGTATGACGACGGAAAGCCCCTCGATGATATAGATAATCCCCATAAATATCAAAAATACCGGCATGTCAAGCCCGAACGCCAGGGCGACAATCAAGCCGCCTAAGAACAGCGAGCCAGTATCGCCCATAAACACCCTGGCGGGGTAAAAGTTCCACAGCAAGAACCCGAGGCAACCGCCCGCGAGCGCGCCGGAAAGCATAGCCATGCCCTCCATGCGGACGATATTGGCAAGCACCAGAAACCCGAGCGCCGAGATAAACGTAACGGAGGTGCAAAGCCCGTCTATGCCGTCGGTGAGGTTTGTGACGTTTACGATAAATACTATGCCCAAAAGCGCAAGGGGATAGTACAGCAAGCCTAAATCAAGCTGGCCTAAAAACGGGATGCGCACAATCGTGGAGGAGTCGCCCGCAAGGTAAAGCCCGGTCAAAAACAACGCCCCGATAAAAAACATCACGATGAATTTCTGCTTGACTGACAGCCCTTCGTTTTGTTTTTTTACAACCTTTAAATAGTCGTCAACGAAGCCGACGCCCCCGTAGCACAGCGCCATGACAAACCCGAGCAGGATGCGCGTGTCGTCAAGGGGGGAGTGGCTGTAGAGCGAACCGCCCACGCCCATTTTGAGCATATAGAAGCCGCAAAGCACGGCAACGCTGATTCCGGCGACAAACATAATCCCGCCCATCGTCGGCGTACCCTGCTTGGATTTATGCCACTTCGGCCCGATTTCAAGGATTGTCTGCCCGTATTTGATGCGCCGTAAGAGTGGCACAAGCCATAACCCCATAAAAGATGTGATGCAAAAGGCTGTCACCACGGCTATGATTACCGGCATACTGCTCATATTCCTTACCTCTTTAGCTGATATATTTTTTTCATGACGTCCTCAAGCTTCATGCTGCGGCTTGCCTTAAACCAAAATATATCGCCGGGAGCCGCAAGCGATTTAATGGCTTTCCAGAGAAGCTCCTGCGTTTCGTAGTGGTAAGCGTCGGACATCCCCGCGTCCCTTGCGCCGGCGACGCAGCCCTCCGAGAGCTTGCCGGTGCAGAGCAAATAGTCAAGCCCGCACCTTGCGGTAAACTCACCGGTTTCAAAGTGCGCCGCCTCGGCGAGATCACCAAGCTCCCCCATATCGGATAAAACCGCTATCCTGCGCCCGTCGCACCGCATACTCCCGAGTGTTGTGAGCGCCGCCCGCATGGAATCGGGGTTCGCGTTGTAGCAATCCTCCACAATGGTTAAGGAGTGATGCCGCACGATGTTTTGGCGCATCCCCTCCGGCTTGTAGCCTCGAAGCGCGCCGACGATGGCTTCCGGCGAAAGGCCGAGGGAGGTTCCCGTACAAAAAGCGGCAAGGGCGTTTAAGACGTTGTGGCGGCCCAGTGCCGGGATACCCGCATCAAAGGTATTGCCGTCCCAGCTTATCGTAAACTCCGTGCGGTCGGCGTATTCCTGTATCTTTTTGGCGCGCACGGCGGCGTTCGCGTTTGTGACGCCGTATTTTATCACGTGGAATTTCGGCCGCTTCAAGGGCCTTAATAAATCGTTATCCCCGCATAGGATTAAGGTTCCGCCTTCTTTTAGGCCCGCCGTGATGTCAAGCTTTTCGGCCAGTATGCGCTCGCGTGTGCCATACGCTTCGATATGCGCGACGCCGATATTCGTGACAACGGCGATATCGGGCAGCGCGGCTTTCGATAGCTTCGCCATCTGGCCGGGGCCGTCTACGCCCATTTCAAACACCGCGGCCCCGATGCTCTTATCAAGGCGCAATATCGTTTTGGGAAGCCCGATTTCGTTGTTTTCATTCTTTTCGGTTTTCAATGTTTTCAGGCCGGAGCCAAGCGCGCAGGCAATCATTTCCCTCGTAGTGGTCTTGCCGGAGCTGCCTGTGACACCCACGATTTTAGCGGGCATCTTTTGGCGGTGAAGCCGCGCGATATCCAAAAGCGCGTCGCGCGTATCCTTTACAAGCAGAACCCTTTCCTTCGGATAACCGCCGGTTTTCATGGAAACGGCAAAAACGGCGCCGTTTTCGAGCGCTTTGTTTATAAAATCGTGTCCGTCAAAGTTATCGCCCTTTATCGCGACGAAAACACAGCCCCCGGGCAAGTCCCTTGTGTCTGTGGAGACGGCGCTTACAAAAGCATCTTCGCCGCTGTATTCGGCGCCGGTTTCCCTTGCGATTTCCAGAATGGAAAACAAAATAAGCTCAATCCTTTCCCGATTGCTTTTTGGGATGTTGAAAAACAAAGAACGCTAAAAATCGCCGCAGTATTTTTGGCGGGTGACTTTTTCAGCGCCCCCTTTTGGCGAGAAGCTCCGCGACGATGACCTTTTCGTCAAAGAAGATTGTGCCGAAATCCAGCACCTGATAATCCTCGTGGCCCTTACCCGCAAGCACAAGCACATCGTCAGGCTCGCAGAAATCAAGCGCCCACGCGATTGCGTCGTAGCGGTCCGTGATTGCGATGTACGGCGTGTCATGCTTTAGAAGCCCGGGCGCCGCATCGTCAATGATGCGCTGCGGGATTTCATCCCGCGGGTTATCGGAGGTTAAAATACAAAAATCTGAGAAGCGCGCGGCAATTTCCGCCATCAGGGGGCGCTTTGTGCGGTCGCGGTTTCCCGCGCAGCCAAACAGCGTAACGACGCGCTTCGGTGCGAATTCGCGCACGGTTTCGAGGATTTTTTCAAGGCCGTCCGGTGAATGCGCATAATCGCGTATGATGGTGAACGGTGTATCCGTCTGCAAAATTTCAATGCGCCCGGCGACGCCCTTGCAAGTTCCAAGCCCTTCTAAAACCGTATCGCAGGAGATTCCCGCCGAAGTGCACGCCACGGCGGCGGCAAGCGCGTTTGAAACCGAAAACTTGCCCGGCATACAGAAATCGACCTTTGAAAGGCCGTCTTCCGAAAGGATTACAAAACGACTGCCGTTTACGGAAAATTTAATATTTTTCGCGGAAAAATCAGCATCCGCGCGCTCGCAGGAATAAGTGAACGCTTTGCAGGGAATTTCTGATTTCAGCCGTTCGCCGTATTCGTCGTCTATGTTTACCACCGCGGTTTTACACATGGAAAAAAGCAGCTTTTTCGCATTGTAATAATTTTCCATGGTTTTGTGATAATCAAGGTGGTCCTGCGTCAGGTTCGTGAACACGGCGCATTCAAAGCCGAGCCCATGAACGCGCTTTTGGTCTAAAGCGTGGGAGGAAACCTCCATCACAACGTATTCGCATCCGGCCTCCGCCATACGGGCGAGCATCGCGTGAAGCTGCATGGGGTCGGGCGTCGTGTATTTTGCGGGAATTACCATATCGCCGATTTCATTATGGATCGTTCCAATCAACCCGGCGGGCTTGCCCGCATGCTCAAGGATATGCTTTATCAGGTACGTGATGGTGGTTTTGCCGTTTGTGCCCGTAATCCCGATTAATTTCAGCTTTTTAGCGGGGTTGCCGTAAAAATTCGCGGCGGCCGTGCTATACGCGATGCGCGAGTCGGGGACGATAATCTGGTTCGGAAGCTCCAAATCACGCTCCGTAACAATGGCGGCAGCGCCTTGCTGAACGGCTTTTCCGGCGTAATCATGACCGTCCGCGCGTTCGCCGGGAATACAGAAAAACAAGCCGCCTTTTTCTACAAGACGGGAATCGCAGGTGATCGCGGAAATCTCGGTATCCCGCAGGCTTGCGGTGTATGGGGCATTGTCCAAAAGTTTATACAATGTCATACGGACGCTTTCCTCCTTGCTTTTGATGCTGCGATGGCGAAACGAAAAGCGCGAAGCGCTTTCAGCCCGCGAAGCGGGCGGCAATCCGGCGCAGCCGAATTGGTTTCGCCTTAAATCCCGTCATCCAGATAATCCTCGTCGTATCCGGGCTCAGCCTCCGCGGCGACTACGAGCTCCGCCGTCCTTTCGACAAGGGTAATCACGACGACGTCGCCGGTCCCCACAATCGTGCCGGCGGGCGGCGACTGCTGCCCGACCACTGTGGAAGCGCCGTCTTCTATCGCGCCGCGAAGCTCCACGTTAAGCCCCTTGTTTAAAAGCTCGGCGTTTGCTTCACGGGCCGGCAGGCCCACAACCTCAGGGATTGCGATTTCATCCTTTACCGCGTCATCGTCAGTAAAAACAATGACCGTCGCACCCTTTGGCATTTTTTGCCATGCTTGCGGAATCTGGCGGATAATCGACGGACCGCTTCCTTCTATCCGCATACGCAGTCCGCGTTCCGTTAAGAGCGCCTGCGCGTCGTGCGGCTTCAGCCCGATGAGGTCGGGAATTTCAGCGTCCCTTTGGGAAAGCTCCTCGGCGGTAAATTGTGGCTCAAGCCCTAAATATGGCAGGATTTCTTGGAAAATCGCACCGACAACAGGAGCCGCGATTGTGGAACCGTACATATCCTGGAGCTTTGAATCAGGCTCGTCGAGCGTGACAAGAATCGCGTACTGCGGGTCCTCCATCGGGGCGAAGCCCACGAATGAAAGGACATATACTTTTTCATGGAATACGTCCATTTTTTCGGACGTTCCCGTTTTGCCGCCTATCACATAACCGGGTACGGCGGAGCTGCGTCCCGAGCCGCCGTTTACAACGGCGGCGACGAGGTCGCGTACGGTTTTCGACGTCTGCTCGGAAATAACCTGCCTGCGTACGGTGGGCTGCGTCGTTTCAAGCACGTTGCCGTCCACGTCGAGCGTTTGCCTTACCACATACGGCTTCATCAAATACCCGCCGTTTACGGAGGCCGAAGCCGCTGTAATCATCTGAAGCGCCGTAATTTTGAACGTCTGACCGAACGAGGTGCTTGACAGTTCAACCAAACCGGGCTTGCTTAAAAGCTCGTAATCCTGTAGTATTCCCTTTGCTTCGCCGGGCAGGTCAATGCCGGAAGGCTCGCCGAAGCCAAACCCTTCGAGGTAGTTCTGGAACAGCGGCGCGCCGATTCTTTGTCCCGTCAAAATAAAAGCGGGGTTACAGGAGTTTTGCATCGCTTTTGTAAAATCCTGCGACCCATGGCCCGAAAGCCGCCAGCAGCCGTATGTATGGCTGCTGACCTTGATGCCGCCCGAGCAGTAAAAGTGGTCGTTCAGCGTGACGACATTATTGTCAAGCGCCGTCGCGGCCGTTATAATCTTGAAAACGCTTCCCGGCTCGTATGTATCGGAAATCGCTTTGTTGCGCCACTGGTCGTATCTTAGCTGTTGCAGCTTATCCCTGTATTCCTGCGTATCGGGTGAAAACTCAAGTGCGAACTCCTCAAGCTCCGCGATTGCAAGCGGGTTTTTCAGGACGTCCGGCTCGTTCGGGTCGAAATCCGGCTTGGTGCTCATCGCGAGAATTTCGCCGGTCTTAACATTCATTACAATGCCGGTGCAGCGGTTTTTGATATCGTGCTCGACAAGGGCGGTTTCAAGGTTGCGCTCGACAACGTGCTGGACCGCTTCGTCAATCGTCAGGACAATGCTGTTGCCGTCCTGCGCTTCGTTTGCCTGCGAGTATTTAAAGTTCATGTCAATCCCCAGCGCGTTTTTCGCCGAGACGATAATCCCCGCCGTGCCGCTTAAAACCTTGTTGTAATAGGATTCTATACCGTAAGCGCCCTGGTTGTCGAAATTGGTAAAGCCAATCACCGTGGACGCCAAACTGTCATATTTATAATACCGCTTCGTGTCAAGCTCGAAAAATACGCCCTTGATATCGGGGGTATCCCTGTCGTTGCTTGTGATGAAATCAAGAACCTTCTGGTACGTTTCAAGCTCAACGCGCCTTTTGATGCGCAGGTAATATTTGCTCTTATCGGCGGCGCCTTCGATGATAACCGATTTGTCGATGTCCAGGATTTCCGCAAGTCCAGTTGCGATTTCGTCAAGCCTTTCCGGGTCGTTCGTCATTTCCGCGGGGGAGATGCATACGTTCCAGACCGTTGCGCTGCGGACCAGATTGTTCATATTGCGGTCGTAAATCGCGCCGCGCTTCGCCGCGAGGATGGTGGAGCGCGTCTGCTGGTTGGAAGCGCGCTCCTGATACATCTCGCCGTGCACGACTTGTATCATAAACAATCGGCCGATTAGAATCATGAAGCCTGAAAAAACGAATAAAAACAGTATAAAGCGCATCCGTATGCGCATTTTGCTAGATGCAGACCTTTGTTGCATTAGGCACCGTCCTTAATAATTAGGGTGTTTTCGGCATTTTTTGCTATGCGCCTTAGAAATGAATCAAGAGCTAAGATGTTTAGCGTCTTAACTCTCGAACAGCCGTATATACGCCTGTTAAATCATATTTCACCAGATTGGCATATATTCCTTGAAGCGGCTGAATAATGCCGCGATGGCTATTTTTTTATTGTCATCCGGGAGAGCCTGAGGCGTCTGCTCCGTGCGCTCAATCCGATCTTCCCTATAAAGATGAATGCGCTCGGTCTGGTATTCGTCGCGGCGCTGCATGCCCATTTCCTCGGCACGCTCCGCTATTTTCCGAAGGGACACGACGGAATCAAGCGCGCTTGTCATTTTGGCGTTTTCGGTTTGAAGCGTCTCCATCTCACTTGAAAGCGCGTTAAGCTGGATCGTAACCTCATTTAGCTGAACCTGATTGTACACCATGAGGCTGACGAGCGTTATGATGAGCGCAAACGCGCTCAAAACGCGCGGATTCAGCGCGGCGTAAGCGCGTTGCCTGCGGTTTTTTACCACTTTTAATTCCGGCGCCTGCCGCTCTTTTTTCGCAGACCGCTCAAATGCACTTAAATCATATGCGGAGCTTGTATTATACCCTGCCATCACCTGCTGCCTCCTTTGAACCTCTAAATCTTTTCGAGTATCCTTAGCTTTGCGGACTTACTGCGGCTATTTTCTTCCAGCTCGCCACCGCCCGCAAGGATTGGTTTCTTGTTTACGAGCCTTGCCCGCGGTGTTTTTCCGCACACGCAGACCGGGAAATCCGGCGGGCATGTGCAGCCGGTGCAAAGCTTTTGAAATTCCCGTTTCACGATGCGGTCTTCCAGCGAATGGAACGTGATGATCGCGAACCGCCCGCCGGGGTTCAGCCTTTCAAAGGCTCTGCCGATACAGGCTTCAAGGGCCGAAAGCTCGCCGTTTACCTCTATGCGGATTGCCTGAAACACGCGTTTCGCGGGGTGCCCGCCCTCGCGCCGGGCCGCCGCCGGAATAGAGCTTCTAATAATCTCGACAAGCCGGGACGTCGTCTCAAGCGGTTTTTTCTCTCTTTCGCTGCAAATATTCACCGCGATTCTGCGCGCGAACCTCTCTTCGCCAAAATCCCTGAAAACCCGCGCCATCTCGTCGGCGGAGTAGGTGTTCAGCAAATCCTTCGCCGAAAACCCCGCGCTTGTCATTCGCATATCAAGCGGCGCGTCGTGGCTGTAGGAAAACCCGCGCTCCGGCGTGTCAAGCTGGTGGGACGATACGCCGACGTCAAGCAAAATACCGTTTATGGCGGGAATGTTAAGGCTGTCGAGAATTCCGGTGATGTCGCTGAAATCACCGGAAACAACATCCGCGGGATAGGGCAGAAGCCGTTCCCGCACGATGTCAAGCGCCGTGGGGTCTTTGTCTATGGCGATGAGCCTGCCCGTCGTCAGGCGCTTCGCAATCTCGATGGAATGCCCCGCGCCGCCCGCCGTGCCGTCAACATAAATACCGGCGGGGCTTATATTCAGGCCGTTCAGGCACTCGTTTAACAGTACGGGAATGTGATGAAATGTCATAATCTTTAGAATCCTAAGCTGTCCATGGCTTCGGCAATCGTTTCGGAGGTAACTGCGCCGCAGCTTTTGAGCCAGCGGTCTTTATCCCATATCTCGGCGCGGACGGAAGCCCCGATTACCATGACGTCTTTTGTAAGGCCTGCATATTCGCGCAGGTTTGCGGGTATCACGACGCGCCCCTGCTTGTCCGGCACAACGTCGGAGGCCCCTGCGAAGAAAAAGCGCTGCACGTCGCGGCTTTTGGAGAGGGGCAAAGCCTTTATCTTATCCTCCAAAACCTTCCATTCCTCTTCGGAATATACGAAAAGGCAGTTATCCAGCCCTTTTGTTATGATAAACCGCGCACCCAGCCCTTCGCGCAGTCTGGCAGGGAAATTCACTCTGCCTTTGTCGTCCAGGCTGTGCTGGTATTCGCCGATTAACATTTCCCCACCTCCTGGCAAAAGTTAGGGTGATAATTCCACATGTCACCACTTTTCACCACTTGAAGATATTATAACGGCTACTCCCTCAATTTGCAAGAGGCAAATCCGTCCCGCGACAACAAAAAACCGGCCTGCGAGCAAGCCGGTTTTGTAACTGCCCCATATTTTGCGGGGGTTATTCTTAAAGACACAAAATGTAGTGCGGAAGTCCGGTTTTTCAAAAAATTACCAAATTTTCGACTAATTATAACAAAAGGTTACAGTTTCTAGGGCTTGTTGATATAAATGGAATGCACAAAAACCGCCAAAAATACGGGCCGTTAGCTTTATGTCAACAGTCCCTAATGTGTCACCGGCGCAAAAACGTCGGCCTGAAACGGTAAAGGTAAAGAAAGATATACCGCCCCAGCAAATAATCGTATAGGATAAACGAAAGGTTCATGCCGACAAGAAAGAAAGCAGGCGCGTATTTTTCAAACAGCTCGCTTCCGGTTTCGTTTAAGCCGAGAATCGCAAGGGAAAAATAATATCCCAGTATCATGGCGGCGTTGAAGATGAAAAGCTTGAGCGCCATTTGTGCCGGCCTGCCCGGGATTTTTTCAATCGCCGGCTTTAAGATGGAGTAATACCCGAAAAACAGGATGAACAAGAGCTTTGCGTCTATATCCGGGACGATGAAAAACGAAAGCAGCGAAACCGAGATATACACAAGGAAAGCGGTTTTTGCGCCGTTTTCAAGCATGACCACGGTCAGCATTGCGCCCGCGAGCATGGGCAGCGCAACCGCCGCGAACGGTATCACCGACGACAAAAACATCAAAAGCAGGCACAATGCCGAAAAGACGCCGCCAATCGCTATCCGGGTGCTTTTTTGCCCGGACAAATCAGCAGCCTCCCCGGCCGCCGCCGCAGCAGCTCATGCAGCAATTAAGGCAGCAGAGCGCCGCGCAGGCGTTGTTGCAGCTATTTAACTCCGGTATGGGGGAAGAGTAACCGCCGCCGCGCGCGCGCGCCGTCTGGCGCTGCCATTGAAGCTGCGAAAAAGCGTTTTTGTACTCGTTGTTCGCGGGATCGTTGTTGCACGCGGTGGCATAGCTCTCATACGCTTCGTCAAGCCAGCCGCGGTATTGGTATACGCTGCCCTTTAAGAAATGCCATTCGGCATCGCGGCGCTCGCGCGGAACGCCGTCTAAAAGCTCCTCGGCCTCGGAGACGCGGCGCGAATTGATCAAGCGCCGGATATCGCCGAACTGAGACGCTCCCTGCTGCCCGCTGTAAGCCCCATTCCGCCGGTCGTTACCGTTTCCGCGGCGCAGCGCCATGACCTCGTCATACGCCTTGTTGATGACCTGCATTTTTTCCGTGGCAAGGTCGGAAAGGGGGTTGCCGTTATAATGGTCGGGATGATATTTCCGCGCAAGCTCGCGGTAAGCGGCTTTTACCTCGTCGTCGCTCGCCGAAGGGGAAACTTGCAGCTCCTTATAGGGGTCTGTCATGTTAAACGGTCATTCCTTTCGCCGCATGATTTCATCCACGCATTGGTACAGCCCGAGGTATAAAATATTGCCAAGCACCGGCTCGTAAGATATTGTCGTCAAAAGGTCGTATGCCTTCGTCATTTCCCCGATTGTCATGTAAAGCGATTCGTAAGCATATTTCCGCGCCCTGTCTATTTCCGCGCCATCTTGGGATGTTATAAGAAAACGCTCTATAAGCGGGTTGTAATTACGGCGCTTTAGGTCGTCTTCCAAGTCGTCAAAGGCATCCGCGATATACACATACCGCCCGATGAGGTAGCCCAAACGCGAAAGCACTCGGCTTTGCGCGCCGCCGTCGTTCGGCAGCAGCAAAAATATCCCGGACATCGCAAGGGCGGAGGCTTCGCTTGCCTCGTCAAGGCTTTTGGTCTTGGCTTTTTCCGCCCCTGCCTGAATCTCCATAGATTTTTGCATGATGGCATCGGCCTTCGGAAGATTCGCCGCGGCTTTTTTGCGGGCGGCGCCCGCAAATGGAAACAACATGCGCCAGCAGGTCGATTTGAAAACCCCGGAATCGGAAATGTTATCAAGCAGCTTGTAGTAAAGCATGATTGCGGCGACGTCCGCGCCGAAGGCAAGCGCCGCGCAGTCCTGCAAGGGGGGAGTCCTGCAAAAAGGGTTCAAGCGGTTGCATGGCTTTGTTTTCGGCTCATCTCCTGAAAGGCTTAGATACAGGATGCTCAAAAACGTAAAGTCATATCCCAAGGTCAGCCGCCCGGGCGGGCCGAATGATTTCCCGAGCCGCTTGCAAAGCCCGCAGTAGACCGATTTGTACGCCTCGAACTCACAGATTCTCATTTGCGGCTTAAAGGGCTTTATATATCCGAACAATTGCGAAAAGCCCCCTTGCTTAACCATTTCTATCCTATTATATAGTACACCAAAAAGGGGGACAAGTTTTTAATAAAATGTTAAATATTCGCGCGTCTTGACCGTTCGCAACCTTTCGATTATACTATATAAAGGATTGTACTATTAATAAGGAAGCGGTATGGGAGGCTCTTATGAACGATATCTTTATTGAGTATATGGTTAGGCGTAAAAATACGCCGCAGACCACGCTTATGAAAGTGGGAATTGTAGCGGCGGCTGTTTTTGCCGCGATGCTGTGCTTTTTGTTTTCAGGGGCTTTAGGGCCGTTTTCAATCATTGGGACGCTCGTCGCGTTCGGCGCGCTGTACGGCGGGTATTACCTCATTACGTCGATGAACGTGGAATTTGAGTATGCCGTTACAAACGGCGAGATTGACATAGACAAAATTGTCGCGCAGCGAAAGCGCGTGCGCCTTGCGGGCGCGAACTGCCGCGAGGTCGAGGCGTTCGGCAAATACAAGCAGGCGGAGCATGCCTCAAAACAATACCAGACAAAAATATTTGCGTGCGACAGCCCCGATTCTGAAAACCTGTGGTATCTTGCCGCGCGCTTAAAGGAAAAAGGCTTAACGCTTGTCGTATTCAACGCAAACGAAAAAATGTTAAGCGCCGTCAAGCCTTTTTTGCCAAGGCCGATCATGCATGAGGCGTTTAACCGATATTCGTAACGGGAGGCTTCCAAATGAGGGTCGTCACGACAAGCCAGATGAGAAAGATTGAAGAGAATTCGCTTAAATACGATATGACGTACCAAAGGTTGATGGAAAACGCGGGCAGCGCCGCCGCTACATTTATCAGGGGCACGTTTAAGCTTGAGGGTTTAAACTGTATGGTTTTTTGCGGCAGCGGCAACAATGGCGGCGACGGGTTCGTCGCCGCGCGCAAGCTGATAGAAAACGGCGCGAACGTGCTTGTGGCGCTTGTCGGGGGCGAGCCGAGAAGCGATGAGGCCAAAACGATGTACAAAACCATCGAGCTGATGGGGATGCCCGTTTTAAAGTTTGATGAGAGTTTTGACAAGGTCATGGAAATCCTCGAAAAGGCGGATATCATCGTTGACGCGATTTATGGCACGGGTTTTCGCGGTGGGCTTGGGCGATGGGAAAAGGCAGCGTGCGTCGCCATCAACAACGCGATTGCAGCGGTGGTTTCGCTTGACGTCCCAAGCGGGGTGGAGTGCGATTCCGGCAAGGTGGCGGCAGACGCCGTAACGGCGGATTTTACGGTGGCGTTCGATTCGCTCAAGCCCGTGCATATCCTGCCGGAGGGAAAGCTGAAATGCGGTAAAATCGAGGTTGTGGAAATCGGTATCCCGGAGGAAGCGTATGCGGGGATTACGGGTATGTTCGGCGATATTTATACCGAGGACGTGCTGCGTTCCCTTAAAAAACGCGAACAGGAACGGGACACCAATAAAGGTGACTACGGCAAGCTGTTAATCATCGCGGGGTGCGGCCGTTACCGGGGAAGCGCGGCGCTGGCGACGTTGGCCGCGCTGCGTTGTGGCACGGGGTTTGTCACGCTTGCCTCCACAAAGCCCGTCTGCGATGCGACGTCCGCGAAGCTTTACGAATGTATCTATATCGAGCTGCCGGAGGGCGGGTCGCAAAGCGTTTCCGCCGACAACGGGGTTCCGCTGTTAAGGGAAAGCCTGAAAACCTCCACAGCCGTTTTATTCGGCTGCGGCATGGGAAATAATGAGGATACCGAGCGCCTGATGGAGTATCTTGTGAGAAACACGCGCTGCCCTCTTATCATTGACGCCGATGGCATAAACGTGATGACTGCGAATATAAATATACTAAAGGAAGCCGCGGGGCCGGTTATTTTGACCCCGCACCCGGGCGAAATGGCGCGGATTTGCTCCGAAACCATCGGTGAAATCCAGCGGGATCGTTCGGGCACGGCAATCAAATTCGCGGAAAAATATAAGGCGTACATCGTGTTAAAAGGGCATAATACCGTAATCGCGTCGCCGAAGGGTGAGCTTTTGACAAATCGCAGCGGAAACCCGGGGCTTGCAAAGGCCGGCAGCGGAGACGTGCTTGCCGGTATGATAGCGGCGTTTGCGGCGCAGGGCTTAAGCCCGTTTGAGGCGGCTGCGGCAGGCGTGCACCTGCACGGGCTCGCGGCCGATGAGGCGGCGAAGGAGCTCTCGCAATACGCCATGCTTCCCAGCGATTTGCCTGATTATCTTGCAAAAATTTTGGCGGAGAACGGGCGTTAGGGCGTGTCTCCCCATCAGGAGGGAGATGCGCTATCATGCGAAACAAGAAGCACGATGCGCTTCAGCCCGTGAAGCGGGCGGCAATTTGGCACAGCCAAATTGGTTTCGGCATTGCAACATCAAATGGTATCGCGTACGCGATACAAGCCGCGAAGCGGCTTCTGAAACACTTCGTGCTTCACATTTGTATTATAAGAATCCGATCCGCCAGCGAAATCAAAGACTTCGGGCGGGCGCCCCGAAACCTTGAAACTACAAAAGATCGGCGCTTCGCGCCACACACGGCTTCGCCGCTTACGAATTGCGGGGCAATTCGCTTTTGTATTATCAAACGAATTTTATCGGTTGTGATGGCATGTTTACTCCTGCTTACGGCCTGCGGTTCAAACAAGGCGGTCAAAAATCCGTTTAAAGGTAAAAGCGGGAATTTCATAACCGCGGCGTCCATCAGCTATAAAGGGGTAAAGGCGTTGGCGACCATATCGCAGGCAACGCCGTTGTCGTGTTCGTTCGTATTTGAGGCTCCGAGACAGGTTGCAGGCATGGGGCTTGTTTTTCAGCAGGATGACGTCGACGTGAGCTACAAAGGCATGGGATTTACCTTTGCAAGAGATTTCATGCCATACGGCGCGGTTGCAAATATCACGGTGCAGGCGCTTAATATGGTGATAAACGACGAGGAGCTTACCGTGAACGCCGAAAGCGAAGCGCCTGAGATCAGGGGCATGGTTGAAGCAGGGGAGTTTATTCTTCAAATCGACAGGGATACGGGGGAGATTGTAAAACTTTCGGTTCCGACACAAGAACTTGAAATAGAGTTTCATAATTTCCGGTTTTTAGATTAAACAAGAAGACGCCGCCGCGCTTTTGTGCGGCGGCTTTTTTCTTTCCATGCACCCGGCGGGGTTTTATTTTAATATATTGGTATAGTGGGCGCGCTTGAAAATGCGAACAGCATTTTCGAGCGGCGGACTTTCGTCCGCCATACGCTGAAAGCGTGTGCGCCCGCTGTGCAGTCAAGCGCAGGATGCCGGGATAACGGCGGATTCCATGCATGTGGAATTTTTTATCATTTGCTTGTTTATTCCGCCGGATATCCGGCAAGAATAAAGTTAGAGCGCCGGTCGCTCTAAAGACGTTACAAATAAAAGTTAGGCGGAGCGTGATTGACGTGACTGTCAAAAGAGGAGATATTTACTACGCCGACCTTTCACCGGTCATTGGCTCGGAGCAGGGAGGCGTGAGACCTGTCCTTATCGTGCAAAACGACGTTGGAAACAAGTTCAGCCCTACCGTGATTGCAGCGGCGATTACAAGCCAGAAAGAAAAATCGAAGCTGCCGACGCATATTGAACTACAGTCACCCGGATGCGGGCTTTCCAAAGATTCCGTCGTGCTGCTTGAACAAATCAGGACAATTGACAAAAAAAGGCTGAAGGAAAAGATGGGCCAGCTTGACAACGGCTCCATGAACAATATAAACCGCGCTTTATCCATCAGCTTCGGGCTTGGAGCAGACTGAAAGCGCTTCATCAAAGGAAAGTTCAAAACAGCTTCACGCGCTTACATAGCGTGAACACAGCGACGTGAAAAACTTGAGAACAGGGCCGAATCTTTTTTCAGCCCTGTTTTCTTCTTTATTTTTATATCAAAAGATGGTATACTATTTGTTATATAAAAAAACTGGGAGATTTTGCTTATGAATAAATGGCTCGGCAGGTTGGAATATAAATTCCGGCGCTATGGAATCGACAACCTGATGATTTATATAACCGGCACCATGCTTTTGGTATACCTTGCGGAGGGTATCATGCCGTTGAGGATAACGGATTTTATCGCGCTGTACTGGCCTGCTGTCATGAGGGGCGAGGTCTGGCGGCTTGTCACGTTTGTTTTTGTGCCGCCGGTCAATTCGATTTTATGGGTTCTGGTTACGCTGTATTTTTACTACATCATCGGCACGTCGCTTGAAAGGGTATGGGGAAGCGCAAAGTTCACGCTGTTTTACGTGATTGGCATCATCGGCGCGATACTCGCGGCGGTTATCACAGGTGTCGGCACGAACATGTATCTTAACCTGTCACTGTTTTTGGCGTTCGCAATCCTGTTCCCGGAGCATCAAATACTGCTTATGTTTATTTTGCCGGTCAAGGTGAAATGGCTTGGATATCTTTACGCCGCGTTTATTTTGTTCGCGCTGCTTGTGGGTAATTGGCCGCAGCGGGCGGCGATTGTCGCTTCGCTTCTGGCAATCATCTTATTCTTTGGCGATATTATCATAAACAGGATTAAGGACTACCAAAGATACGGCAAGCAGCGCCGGAATTTCAGGGAGTCAATGAAGCGCCAGAAGGATATATACGGTAATTAGAGGTAGCTCTAAACAGGGTAAGCCCTCGCTTTTACAAAGCGGGGGCTTATTTTGTGTAAAGAATATCACATGTTTTTAAGCGCGTATTCTATACATTGGTTTACAATTTTGTTAAAAGAAACGCCAGTTTCCTCGCTTAATGCCATAATTATATCAAAGTGTTCAGGTTTCATGCGGATTGTCCTGTTAATCGAAGAAATTTTGCTTTCCTCCAAATTAATTTTGAATTTATCCATTTCATCACATCCTTGTGATTATTATTGTAATTTATTAGAAAATATTATATAATGTACAAAAATGTAATTATATCAAGATTACAATAGTAAGGACGATGAACATGGCTGATTATAAAGAAATGTATTACTATCTTTTTAATAGGATAACAGACTTGATAGAAGAGATGAAAACGATTCAATGTGAAATGGAAGAAAAATATATGCAGGGTAACGAAGCGGAAATAAAACTTTATACAAAAACGAAAGACTTGGAAAAATAAGCGCCCGGCTGAAAAGCCGGGCGCTCGGGCCTTTTTTTAATAATGCTCGCGGACTTTGTAGCTGGTATGCAGCGCCTTGTGCGCGAGGGGGCTGTTGGGTTTTTGGAAATACTTGTCGTAAAGCTTTTTGACAAAGGGATTATCATGCGCTTTCCGGATTCCGCTCGCCTTGTCTTGATTGTAAAGGACAGCCGCCCGAAGCCCGCAAAGGTCGACGAAGTTACGCACATGAGCCATTTGTACAGGCTGTCCGCCGCCGTTTACGCAGCCGCCCGGGCACCCCATGATTTCAAGGAAGTGGTATTTCTTTTCACCGCTTTTTACGCGCTCAAGCAACGCCCGCGCGTTTGCAAGACCCGACGCGACAGCGACGTTTACATCAAGGTCGCCGACTTTGTATGTCGCTTCCTTCACGCCTTCGGTTCCGCGCACCTCGGTGAAGTCAACGGCTTTTAACTCCCCGCCGGTAAGCCATTCGACAGCCGTGCGGAGCGCCGCTTCCATAACGCCGCCGGTCGAGCCGAAAATGATGCCCGCACCTGAGGCTTCGCCAAACGGGGTGTCGAATTCTTCGTCGGCAAGCTCGGTAAATTCCAGTCCGGCGCGTTTAATCATGCGGCTGATTTCGCGCGTCGTAAGGGCTACGTCGCAGTCGGGGACGCCCGCCGCGTTTTCATCGTCGCGGTTGACTTCAAACTTTTTCGCCGTACAGGGCATCACACCGACGACAAAAATATCCTTCGGGTCAAGCCCTTTTTCTTCCGCGTACCATGTTTTGATGATTGCACCGAAGATTTGCTGCGGCGATTTGCATGAGGACAGGTTGGGGATAAACTCAGGATAGAAGTGCTCGCAGAAGCTTACCCAGCCGGGCGAGCAGGAGGTGATGAGCGGGAATGGGCCGCCGTTTTTCACGCGGTCGACAAATTCCCGGGCTTCTTCCATTACCGTCATATCGGCGGCGAAGTTCGTGTCATATACGCCGTCAAAGCCGAGGCGCTTTAACGCCGCGACCATTTTTCCGGTGGCGTCGGTGCCGACAGGCATGTTGAAATCCTCGCCAATCGTGGCGCGGATAGACGGGGCCGTCTGTACAACGACATGCTTCTTCGGATCGGCAAGCGCGTCCCAAACCTTTTGAGTATGGTCTTTTTCAGCGATTGCGCCGGTGGGGCACACGACGATGCACTGCCCGCAGGATACGCAGGCCACTTCGCCGAGGTCCTGCTCGAACGCACAGCCGATATGCGTTTCAAAACCGCGGTCGTTGGCGCCGATGACCCCGATGGATTGCTGTACATTGCAGGCGGCGACACAGCGGCGGCACAGGATGCACTTGTCGTTGTTGCGCGTCATGTGCATAGCCGAATCGTCATAATCGTGGTGCGGGTTTTCGCCTGCGTATAAGGTTTCGTCGTCAACGCCGAACATCCAGCAAAGCCTTTGCAGCTCGCAGTTGCCGCTTCTGATACACGACAGGCACTTGCGGTCATGGGTGGAAAGCATAAGCTCAAGCGTCGTTTTTCTGGAGGCATGGACCCTTTCCGTGCTTGTGAAAACCTCCATCCCCTCGTTTACGGGGTATGTGCAGGCCGCGACAAGGTTTTTCGCGCCCTTTACCTCGACAACGCAAATACGGCACGAGCCGATTTGATTTATCTCTTTTAAGTAGCACAGTGTCGGGATTTCAATCCCCACGGTGCGCGCCGCTTCCAGAATTGTCATTTCCGCCGGCACCGAGAGGGGCATCCCGTTTATTTTAATATTTACATTAGCCATCGTAACAGGTACACTCCTTCACATTATTCCATAATGGTGTGAATTGCATATGACTGCGTCATTGCGTTGAACTGCATATGAACCATCGTTCATATTTGTTCACATAAACTATCGTCCACATTCATTCACATCGCTTCGCGATGGTGTGAATTGCACGTGAACTGTCGTTCACATTCATTCACATCACTGCTTGACAATCGCGTCAAACTTACATTTTTTGATACAGATACCGCATTTAATGCAAGTATTCTGGTCTATTACATGCGGTTTTTTCACGGTGCCCGTAATTGCGTTGACCGGGCAGACCCTTACGCAGAGCGTGCAGCCTATGCACTTCTCCGGCAGGATGACGATGCTGAGCAAATCCTTGCAGGCGTGCGCGGGACATTTTTTCGCCGTTACATGCGTCTCGTATTCATCCCGGAAGTAACGCAATGTGGAAAGCACAGGGCTCGGGGCGGTTTGCCCCAAGGCGCAAAGCGAATTTTCCTTTATGTAATGGGAGAGCCTTTCCATCTTATCAAGGTCGGCCAGCGCGCCCTGCCCTTTCGTCACCTTCTCAAGCAGCTCGTGCAGACGTTTTGTACCGATACGGCACGGAGTGCATTTTCCGCAGCTTTCCTCAACGGTAAACTCAAGGAAGAATTTGGCGATATCGACCATGCAGCTATCCTCATCCATTACGATAAGGGCGCCGGAGCCCATCATGGAGCCGACTTCTAGCAGGCTATCGAAGTCGATTTTCATGTCTATCAGGCTTGCGGGGATACAGCCGCCGGAGGGGCCGCCGGTCTGCGCCGCCTTAAAGCGTTTGCCATCCGGTATGCCGCCGCCGATTTCTTCCACGATATCGCGCAGGGTCGTACCCATCGGGACCTCGACAAGGCCGGAGTTACGGATTTTACCAGCCAGCGCAAAGACCTTGGTGCCTTTGGATTTTTCCGTTCCCATGGAGGCGAACCAGTCTGCCCCGAGCAAAAGGATACGCGGGATATTCGCGAATGTTTCGACGTTGTTTAGAATGGTCGGGCGACCAAACAGGCCCTTGACCGCAGGGAAGGGGGGCCTCGGCCTCGGCTCGCCGCGATGTCCTTCAATCGAGGTCAGCAGGGCCGTTTCCTCGCCGCAGACGAACGCGCCCGCGCCAAGGCGCATCTGGATATTAAAACAAAAATCGGTGCCAAAAATATTTTTGCCGAGCAGGCCGCTTTCACGCGCCTGCCGGATGGCAATTTCCAGGCGGTGGACAGCGATGGGGTATTCGGCGCGCACATAGATGAAGCCTTCATCCGCGCCAATTGCGTAACCGGCAATCGCCATCGCTTCCAAAACGACGTGGGGGTCGCCTTCCAGAATGGAGCGGTCCATAAACGCGCCGGGGTCGCCTTCGTCGGCGTTGCAGCAGACGTATTTCTTACCGGCGGGCCGCGCCGCCGCAAACCCCCATTTGATACCGGTGGGGAAGCCGCCGCCGCCGCGCCCGCGAAGGCCGGATGCCTTGATTTCTTCTATCACGTCTTCGGGCGACATCTCCGTGAGGACTTTGCCGAGCGCCTGATAGCCGTCGTAAGCGATGTACTCGTTGATATCCTCGGGGTTTATCACGCCGCAGTTGCGCAGCGAGATGCGCTTTTGTTTTTTGTAAAACCCTGTTTCGTCAAGAGAAGAGATTTCGTCGCCTTTCACCGTTTCGTCGTATACAAGGCGTGTGACGATTCTGCCCTTTAACAGATGCTCCGTAATGATTTCGGGAACGTCCTCGGGCTTAACCGTTGAATAGAACGTGCCCTCGGGATAGACAATCATAATCGGGCCTAACTGGCAAAGGCCGAAGCAGCCGGTTTTTACAAGCTTTACTTCCTTTTCAAGCCCTGCTTTCTTCAGGTTTTCCTCAATCGCATCATGGACCTTATCGCAGCCGGAAGCATGGCAGCCGGTTCCGGCGCATAACAGAATACTGGAACGTATCATGTGTTTTTTTCCTCCCTTATTTGCCGATGGTGCCGACGGTGTATTCAGTCACAATCTCGCCGTTCATCAGATGCTGATGCACAACCTTAACGGCTTTTTCAGGCGTCATGTTTATGTATGTGGTCTTGCCGCGCTCCTGTTCAAAAATCTCGACGACAGGCTCGTACTGGCAAATGCCAATGCAGCCCGTTTGCCCGACGATTACGCCTTCGAGCTTTTCCTTCGAGACTTCCTGTACAAAAGCGGATAGGACAGGGCGCGCGCCCGCCGCGATGCCGCAGGTCGCCATGCCGACCACAACGCGGGTCGCGTCCGGCTGGTCTTCGCGCATACCCATGTTTTCGCGCGCTTTTTCCCGCAGGGCTTTCAGTTCTTCCAATGATTTCATAACAGATAGAAACCTCCCTTATGTATTTGCTGAAATTTATAAAACATATCAAAACCGCCGTATTAGGGCGGAAAATCAACTTGAAATTTCGTCTTGCTGCTCCTTCAGGTACCCTCTTATCCATTCGGCGACGTCGGGGCTTGAAAGCGGTACGTCACCACCGAGGACTTCGCGAAGCTCGCGGGTGTCAAGCGCAAATCCGCGCCCGTTTACTTTGTTTTCGTATACAAAGTCGATGTCAGGGTTGCATGTGATAAGCAAAAGGATAGTTTCGTCCATGTTGCCGATGGGAGTCATATCGATGTGGCCGGTTACGAACCGCGCGGTTACGAGCGTTCCGGCGTCTTTTTCGGATTCTATCGAAAAGCTGCCTCCGGTTTGCTCGCACGCCATTTTAAAGAGCGGTACGCCAAGGCCGACGTCGCGCGTCGTGCGCGTTGTAAAAAAAGGATTGGTGACGCTTTCCAACTGCTCCCCGGTCATACCGGAGCCGTTATCCTTAATCGTGATGACAAGCGAGTTGCCCGCCGTCCTCTCGGCAATTTCTATCAGCGTCGCTTTCGCTGCAATCGAGTTTTGCACAATGTCCATCACATTCAGTGAAAGCTCGCGCATCAAACACATCCCCTAAGTACAAAGATTGCTAGAAAATTAACATTCCCAAGCCATTATAGCAAAATCCCGGCAGGAAATCCAGCAAAATTCACGTGTTTGCGAATGGCAAAATATTTTAAATAAACGGTATTTTTTCATTTTAAAGCGTGTTGTTTGACTAATTATGATACAAACAATAGCAGAGGTGGTTTTTATTCGTAAAAAAGGCCGAGCGGCGTGTGCATTGTGTATAGTATTTTAGGTAAAAAATTGTCGTTTGTCACAATGCAAGTTATTTGCGGGCATGGTGCAGGCATGGTATAATAATTTTATCTGAAAATATAGCGAAATCAAAATGTGGAGGTTTATTATGAAATTAAGTGAAATCATAAACATCCTGAAGGCGCAGGTGATTTGTGACGGCGATGTGAGCCCTGACTTTGAAATCAAAACAGCCTGCGGAAGCGACATGATGAGCGACGCCCTTGCGTTTGTAAAAGATCAGGGGATGCTGCTTACCGGGCTTATGAACCCGCAAAGCGTGCGCACGGCAGAGATGCTGGACATGAGATGCATCGCGTTTGTCAGGGGGAAAATACCGGGCGATGATGTCATTGAGCTTGCAAAAGAGCGCGGGATTGCGCTGCTTTCGACAAAGTACCGGATGTTTACGGCGTGCGGCAGGCTTTACAGTAAAGGACTTGGCGGAGGGTGTGACGAAGAATAATGCAGCCTATTACGAAAACATACGTCGTCTCGGGCGACGATTTTACGCACGCGGGCGAAGCTTCCGGCAAGGTAAAGTCGATGCTCAAGCAGCTCGGATATGATTCCGACGCGGTAAGGCGCGTGGCAATCGCCATGTATGAGGCGGAAATCAATATGGTGATACACGCAAACGGCGGCAAAGCAACCGTTGAGATTCACCCCGACAGGGTTGAAATTACGCTTCAGGACTCCGGGCCCGGCATTGAGAACGTAGAGCTTGCGATGCAGGAGGGCTACTCCACCGCCCCGGATGAAGTCCGGGCGCTTGGCTTCGGCGCGGGCATGGGGCTTCCCAACATAAAAAAATATACCGACGATATGCATATCGAAAGCGTTGTCGGTAAGGGAACCAAGATTTTCATGCTCGTAAAAGCGGGAAAGGCATCTTGATCCGGTAAAATTTGTTTAAACCGCTACATGATATTGCATGCAAATTATATATTATATCACGGCACTTTATTTAGGGACTGTTGAGCGGTAATGTCTGCAGCCCCTATATGTAGGAGTGATTTGGAATGTCCTTGCTTTATAACAGCGTTACACTTGACGCGGACAAGTGTATGGGCTGTACCAATTGCATAAAACGCTGCCCGACGGAGGCTATCCGCGTGCGGGACGGCAAAGCGCGCATTATCAGCGAGCGCTGCATTGATTGCGGCGAATGCATAACGGCCTGCCCGTACCACGCGAAGCGTGCGATTTATGACGATGTGGGCCGTATGAACGACTTTCAGTATAAAATAGCGCTTCCTTCGCCGACGCTTTACGGCCAGTTCCACAATCTCGACGACATCGATTATATCCTCACCGGGCTTATCGGGGTGGGGTTTGACGAGGTCTACGAGGTGAGCAGGTCGGCTGAGATGCTCTCAGACGCGACAAGGCAAATGATGAAGGAGCAAAAATTCAAAAAGCCCGTCATCAGTTCCGCTTGCCCTGCCGTGATAAGGCTGATACGCATCAAATTCCCCGACCTTTGTGAAAATGTGTTTCCGTACTTATCGCCCATGCAAATCGCGGGAAGGCGGGCGAAGGAAGAGGCGATGAAAAAAACCGGGCTTCCCGCCGGCCAAATCGGGGTGTTCTTTATAACACCGTGCCTGGCCCAAGTCACGGATGTACACCATCCGATAGGCATTGAAGAATCGTGGATAGACGGCGCTTTTTCGCTTGCGGAAATCTACCCCGGGCTTTTGGATTGCATGAATAAGGTTCAGGAGCCGCTTCCGATTTCGAAAAGCGGAATCATCGGCGTAAGCTGGGCGACCAGCGGGGGCGAGTCGTCCGCGCTGATACGCGAGCAGCACCTCGCGGTGGACGGCATGGAAAACGTGATGGCCGTACTGGAGGAAATTGAAGGCGAACGTATGAGGGAGCTTGATTTCATTGAGCTAAACGCATGCCCGGGCGGCTGTGTCGGCGGTGTTCTGACAATCGAGAACCCGTATATCGCAAAAGCCCGTATTCAGCGGATTCGCAAGCACTTGCCCGTGTCGCTGAACCGGTTCGACGGCGACATAGAATCCATTAAATGGAAAGAAAAGCTTAAATACATCGGCGTCATGAAGCTTTCCGACGATATCGGCGAAGCCATACGCATGATGGGGGAAATAGACCGCATAACGGAAACGCTGAAAGGGCTTGACTGCGGCTCCTGCGGCGCGCCGTCATGCCGCGCGCTGGCGGAGGATATCGTCATGGGCAAGGCAACCCTTGATAAATGTGTGTTTGTACTGCATAAAGAGCCTGATTCAATCGGAATGATAAAGCCGAAAGATATGTCTTGAGGATTCATATTGGCCATTTGTGGCGGTTACCGCGAAAGCGGTGAGCCGCAAGGCCATCCCCTGAAAGAAAAGTCCCGGGCGGCTTTGCCGTGAGGCGCATGACTTTTCTTTCAGAGTAACAACGAAAAGGAGACTGCAAAATGACTGTGGGAGATTTGCGCGACAAGCTGTCACTTACTGTTTTAACGTGCGAGGATCAATTAGACCGTGAAACAAGCGGGTGTTATATCGGCGACCTGTTAAGCTGGGTGATGGGCCGCGCGCAGGAGGATGCCGCGTGGATTACGGTAATGGGCAACGTAAACGCCATCGCCGTCGCCAAGCTTGCCGATTTATCGTGCATCATCCTTTGCGAGAACGCCCCGCTTGACGCTGACGCGAAAGCGCAGGCAACCGCGAACGGCATTGTCATCCTTTCCGGGGAAGAGCCCGCGTACCGACTTGCCGTAAAGCTTTACGAAACCTCAAAGGAATGAGGCTCCAGTACGATTTTCATATCCATTCATGCCTTTCGCCGTGCGGCGACGCCGATATGACGCCGTATAACCTTGTCAATATGGCAAAAATTTGCGGCCTTGACATTATGGCGCTGACCGACCACAACAGCACAGGGAACTGCCGCGCCGCGATAAAGGCGGGTGAGGAGGCGGGGATAACCGTTATCCCCGGGATGGAGTTGTGTACCGCCGAGGAAATCCATATGGTGTGCCTTTTTCCCGACATTGACGCGGCGGAAGCGTTTGGCGGGGAAATCAAAAAGCATCTGCCGCCGATAAAAAACAAGCCGAATATTTTCGGGGAACAGCTTTACATGGATGCGCGGGACAAGATACTGGGTACGGAGGAAGCCTTGCTTGTAATGGCGAGCTTTGTCACGATAGACGAGGCGCCGGGGCTTGTTAGGAGCTTCGGCGGGTTTTGTTATCCCGCGCATGTGGACCGCCCGTCGTTTTCCGTCACTGCAAGCTTCGGCATGTTCCCGCCCGAGCTTGGCTTTGCATGCGCCGAGGTAACGCCGAGCGGCGACGTGCGGGAAGCCCTGCAAAAATATCCGGCGCTTCAAAAGCTGCGCATCATGCGCTCGTCGGATTCGCACCGGCTGGAACAGATGCGCGAGGCCGCCGATACGATTGAAGCCGCGGAATGTACCCCCAAAGCCGTCGTCGCATATCTTCAAGCGCTGACGCTAGATTAATGCGGCATTAAAATTAAATGAATAATTCATAATTTGATTGACTTGTGAATATCGGATTTGTTACACTGGTTTCAGTCAATATTAATGCTGGAAAGGGCAGGCTATGAAACCAATGCACCCTCAAAAAAAAAATGTAACATTTTCATACGGGCTTGGAATCGCGCAGATTGTCGCGGGGATACCAATCTCGGTCGTAAGCATGATTATGATTTTGCTGGGATTTTTTGGCTTCCGGCAATCCGGCGGCGTGTATTACGTCTGGCAGATTATCCTGATACCGGTTTGTACAGGCGGCGTGTTTTTGATATATAACGGGTTGAAAACGTATAAATTTATCGAAAATTACCGCAAGGTCGCAGCCGCCATGGAGTATAAGAACCGCGAGAAGGTGACGACCCTCGCGCAGGCGACAGGGCAGGATTTGACAAGCCTTATACGCGATTTGCGGGCTATGTCGGAAAAGGGGTATTTCCCGCAGGCGCACGTAGACTTGAACCGCTGTGAGTTTTCGCTTGCGGATACGGTCATCCCGGCGCCCGCGCTGAGCGACGGCGACGTTATCCTAAAGGAAACCGTAAGGCCGCCGATGATGCCGCTCATCGCATTCCCGTACGCGTTTCTTGTGTATTTTATCGTCAGGCCGTTTACCACGTTATTCGACCTTGCAGCGGTGGGCGCCATAGGCGCCGTGATTTGCGTGATAGCATACCGCAAGCTGCCAAAGGTGATTGTAATTTCCGAAAAGAAATATAAAGCCCTGCCGCCGCCTGTCCCCGCGCAAATTGAAACGGGCAATAACGCGCTTGACGGGCTTTTAAACAACGCAATCGTCTGCGCGGGAGAGCTGAACGAGCTTTCGCTTTCCATTACGAACGAAAAAATGACGAAGCCAATCAAAGAGCTTTTGGACGTCTCGCGGCAAATTTTTGCGTTCGTTGAAAGGCAGCCCGAAAAAATAAAGCAGATACGCCAGTTCATGAACTATTACCTGCCCACGACCATAAAGCTTTTACAAAGCTACCGGGAGCTTTCGCGCGAACCGGCGAAAAACGAAAGCGTAATCGGGACGATGAACAAAATCGAAAACTCAATGGACGAGATTGTAAGCACATTCCAGCGCGAACTGGACAACTTGTACCGCGACAAGGCCGAGAACATCAGCGTCGATATTGACGTAATGCTCGCCATGATGCGAAATCAGGAAATCAGCAACGGTTTTGAGCAGAATAATATATGATTTGATGGAGTGTTTATATGGAAAACAATACGAATTTTGAGCTTACCTTATCGCCGGAGATAGAGATTCCCGAGGCGCAGCCGGTTTTGACAATCCCCGCGGAAGCTGTGGCGGCAAGCCGCGACTATAACCTTACCGACGAAGAAAAGGCTATGGTACATGATTTCGCCGGGAAAATAGACATCACGAACACGACCCAGATTTTGCAGTACGGCGGCGGTGCGCAAAAGAAAATCTCCGACTTTTCGGAATCCGCGCTCGCGAACGTGCGCACCAAGGACATGGACGAAATCGGCAGGATTATTACGGGGCTTGTCACGGAGCTGCGCGGCTTTTCGCCGGACGAGGACGCGAAGGGCATACGCGGGTTTTTCAAAAGGAGCGGCAACCAGATTGAGCAGATCAAAACCCGTTACAGCACGGTGGAAGCCAATATAGAAAAAATCTGCGCGTCGCTTGAGATGCATCAGATGGCGCTCGTAAAGGATATCGCGCTGCTTGATAAGATGTACGAGAAAAACTTAAGCTATTACAAGGAGCTTACTATGTACATCCTTGCGGGGCGCGAAAAATACAACGACGTCATCACGGGCGAGCTGAGGGATTTGCAGGAAAAGGCGAAGCTTTCCGGCAAGCCGGAGGACGCGCAGGCCGCGAACCATCTCGCGGACATGGCGAACCGCTTCGATAAAAAGCTGCACGACCTTGACCTGACACGCACGGTTTCCATCCAGATGGGGCCGCAGATTCGGCTTGTGCAAAGCACCAACAGCATACTGGTGGAAAAAATCCAGACGTCGCTGATGAACACCATCCCGCTCTGGAAAAACCAGATGGTGCTCACGCTGGGGCTCGCGCACTCGCAAAACGCCTTAAAGGCGCAAAGGCAGGTGACCGACATCACAAACGATTTACTGCGTAAAAACGCCGATACGTTAAAGGTAAACACGATTGAGGCCGCAAGGGAATCCGAGCGGGGGATTGTCGATATCGAAACGCTCAGGCACACGAACGAATCGCTGATTTCAACGCTCGACGAGGTGCTGCAAATACAATCGGAGGGCAGGCTGAAGCGCCGCGAAGCCGAATCGGAGCTTCAGCGCATAGAAGGCGAATTGAAATCCAAGCTGCTTGAGCTGCGCGATATGCCCCGGGTATAGATCATGCTTAAATAAAACGCGCGTCATGAGTGCAGGCTCAGCCTGCACTCATGACGCGCATCATACATCTTTGCTATTTTGTCCATAAATGGGGTTTGTATAAGCAACGGGCGCGCCGGTCCGATGACCGGCGCGCTTTTTATCTAAAACACAAATTTCCCTTGCAAATTGTTTTTTTATAGGTTATAATGTGTGCAACAAACAAAAAGGGCAGGCAGGCCACGGTGTTGACACCACCGTGACCCTGACAGGGAAGATTAATCCTTCCATGCCAATGGCTATGATAGCCACACCCAGTAATATTATACTCGCGGCTTATGCTTTTGGCAAGCTGTTTTTAGGGTATCTGTTTGCTTTCGGGTGCAGGGATGGGTTTTCATA